>Ga0307515_10018585_pt1 | contig 12559 bp, 15 predicted proteins | sample 17_EM_MG_FD_194513 | JGI IMG/M metagenome (GOLD analysis project Ga0307515, IMG submission 194513) | Populus trichocarpa ectomycorrhiza microbial communities from riparian zone in the Pacific Northwest, United States - 17_EM | ecosystem: Host-associated > Plants > Roots > Unclassified | place... | reverse complement strand
TGACAATACGTGCCTGAGTGACACGCTGATTGCGTGCCTCATAGCGGGTTTCTGTGAGGTGTTTCAAGCCAAACGACGCGCCGACGATGATCAAGAGGAACGGAACACCAAAAAGCGCTGGTTTTTTCCTGATGGTGGCATTTATACTCGACGTGCCCGTCTTCGGGCCTAGCGGTCGTGCCTCAAATGCTGGCATTGGTTGGTTGGTTGGTTTGAGTACGGTTCAAGAAACCGGCCGTAACGATGACAGGCAGACCCCGGAAACCACTTGCCATCGTGCTTGGGCGATTGGGGTGGTCGCAGAACGCATAGATCTGATCTGATAAACGAGGCGAAGAAAGTATCAGTGGCCAAGGACCAAAGTGGTATATATGTTTACACTGAGCCTAGTAGATTCAAAGCGAGTAGGATCGTTCTGGTTTCCTGGTTCTGGTATGTGATATTATCAGCTTGTCATTCGTATTCGACTTTCTTCTGGGTTGCAATGCGGCGAACCTAGCCACGCGCAATATCTTATTGTGGATGGTACGGAATCGTTGGGATGGCCCAAGATTTGAACGGTGCCACGCGAAATTTGTGAATACCGTAATACCTGATACACGCGGCTCGGGTGGTTGGAGTGACGTCATGTAAGGTCCATCCGCCCAGTGACCTCTTCGATAGAAGATGGCTACCACTATTTATACACATTCGATCAGAGTCTTCTATGAAGCGCAGTTAGCACTGATCAACTCACCCTGCAAACTAGGTGTTTTATGTTGGGTGAGATGGTCCTTGAAACTACGTAACCACCCGTCTAATCTGGTACAAGGCCGATCTTCACCCAGTAGATGGACACACGACTCAATGAAGGAGCATCCACGTACAGTGGAGAGATAATCAGTACTCAAATGGAACGTACCGCTGTAGAAATCACACCATGATCACGACCACAACTCCAAGTCCTAATCGAGAATGTTCACTCAATTCGAACCTATGGGCAGCCTGATACAACACCTAAGCGGACACGCAAAGATGATCCACCAGAAGGGGGTGTGTGGCCCTACACAACCAACGCAACAAAGCCTAACCAATTGCATGGCAGACAGCCTCCAATAGACTAAAGCGGGCTGAAAAGAACAAGAACCCAATAGGCCAGTCAAAATCCCCCAGAGAAGAAAGTGTAGGTCGATGGAGGCATGAGTATAGTGTGTTCCTCTTTCCGGATTGGCAGAAGCAGCAAGTCGAACATCAACACCCATTTGCGAATTATTCCTAGGAATGGGGGCATTTGCTGAAGCTCGGCCTACGACCCCTGTGGATTTTCCGAGAAGTACCAGAAAGCAATTGATAACTTCATTGTCATCACGTATTCGGGTTTGCACCTTTACATGAATAGGGGCTCATCACGCAACTCAACCAGGTTTTGAAAGTAGGCTATCTCGCAATAGGCATTACTGACGACCAATAATCCTCCCTTCTCCGTAGGCAATTCATTGAACAATTCTCAGATATAACCCAACCGTTGATTGAGTAAGTGATACTGGCAATGAACCTAATCAAAATGTTGTTCAAATGTCAAAAGAACACTCGATCCCTCACTTTGAGCAGGTTTAATACTCGCAAAACAAGTGATTGGACAGTACCTCAACAGTGCGGAGGGGCCACCGTTGCAATTGGTGCACATCGGCAGGGTTTGTTACAGCCCTCGGCTGTACCTCACTTGCAAGCTGAACTAATTTCAGCAACATAAATACAAGCACGTCGACACCGCAGATATCAAAAACTATTGACGGGTGCTTGCTTCGAATTCTATGCGCTATGCCACATCAGCAAATATAGTATCTTCAATATATTGCCACAATCAACTCCAGCCCACCCAAATCGCTTCCAATTTGTGGTAGTAAAACTCCCGCACGGATGTTATGAAATGAGGTGCAGAGATTCCTTGGTCGCCTCCCTGGGGACTGGCATAATCCTCTTCGGCAGTGGTTTTTGCATGGGTAAGAGCACCCAATACCCTACCGTGTCACCCAAAACTATCTGAACATTTCCTGGTAAGTAATATATATACGATTGGTCTAACCTTGCTCTAATAGGAGTGGAGCGAGCATCGCCGTAGCTCCTTTTGCACATCCATAATTATATTACGCCAAGGCCATTCGTGGGGTGCCGGCTTTGTCGACTTGATCAATCAAGCCTCTGAATCAACTGTACAAGATGAATGCCTTGAGGAGCAGGGAGGGGACGCGGCTAGCATTCTGCAAACGGTCATGGAGGGATTTCAGCTACTAGAGCAAATATTTTGAGTACCTTCAGGATATACAGGGGCTTGAGATTTTTATCAAAGCATCACCATTTGTTGTGCGAGCGCCTGATTGTATATACAAATGCTATATATAGCGCGTAAAATTGTATTCATGGACGTCGATCTCTTTAATAGAAATTGTTGCAGATTCTTCCGTGTAATGCCGAATTTCGCCTGCCGGATACGGACTAGAACGGATACGGATACGTATACGAATTGCCCCGTGTACATCTGTGCCAATCAATTTCATAATGTAGGGGGTGCCCCGGGCCCCGGCGGTGTTCGAATCTCGGTTACGGATCAGAAAATCGGGGCACCGCGACCGACACGGAACAGCGATCAAGCCTTGGCCCCAGCCACATCCTATGGGTCCGTCCTCGTCATTTCTAGCAATGATGCAGTGAGACTCACCCTGTTTGCAAGCGGTCACCGTTGTCCTTGGCTCCCAGTGGGGCGATGAGGGCAAGGGTAAACTTGTTGATATCTTGGCTGCAGAGGCTGACATTTGCGCTCGCTGTGCTGGTGGAAATAACGCTGGTCATACCATCGTTGTACCCATCGGCCCCGATCGTATCAAGACCACCTTTGATTTCCATCTCCTACCTAGCGGTGAGCCACGTGCTCCGTGTCACAGACTCCACGCTGACAAAGTAAATGGGTGTTCAGGATTGGTCAACCCAAATTGTGTGGGCCTCATCGGGAATGGTGTCGTCGTCCACCTTCCCTCCTTCTTTTCCGAATTGGACAGGTTGACTGCAAAGGGTACGATTGATGGATTGCTCAAGATGGAGATATTAACCAATCCCCGTAGGGCTAGAATGCGATGGGAGACTCTTTGTTTCTGATCGTGCCCAACTCGTCTTCGACTTTCACCAAATCGTGGATGGCCTCAAAGAGGTGGAGCTCGGACTATCGAGGCATGCCTCCTTCATTACTATTGACACCTACTCAACTAACAGAGTTCTCCTGTCTTGTCGTCCCCTTTGTCTTCTACAGCATTGGTACGACCAAGAGAGGCATCGGCCCGGCGTACTCTGCCAAGGCATCTCGATCAGGCCTAAGGGTGCACCACTTGTTCGACCATGGTACCTTCGCACAAAAGTTCCGCAAGATCGTCGAAGGCCGCTTCAAGCGCTACGGCCATTTCGAATACGATACCGAGGCCGAGATCGTGCGCTACCAGGAATTGGCTAAGAGATTGAAGCCATTCGTCATCGACAGTGTTTCTTATATCCACAAGGCTCTCGCAGAGAAGAAACGTATTCTCATTGAAGGCGCGAATGCGCTTATGCTCGACCTTGACTTTGGCACATACCCATTCGTTACCTCGTCCAGCACTTCTATCGGTGGCGTCTGCACCGGGTTAGGTATTCCTCCAAAGCGAATCGACAAAACCATTGGTGTCATGAAGGCATACACCACGAGAGTGGGAGGAGGACCGTTCCCTACAGAACTTCTAGATGATATCGGAAACCATCTCCAAGAGGTTGGGGCTGAATATGGCGTCACAACAGGGAGGAGACGAAGATGCGGCTGGTTGGACTTGGTCGTCTTGAAGCACTCTGCGATGATTAATGGGTACGACGTATTCAATCTGACAAAGCTTGATGTCCTTGATCAACTCGAGGAGATCAAAGTCGCTATCAGCTACGATGTAGAAGGCGAACGGCTGGAAGGCTTCCCTGGTAAGCATTTTCATGGCCCAAACGCGGTCTGCTCAAGCCCTCTCTAGCCGACCTAGACGTACTTGCAAACGTTAAGGTTCAGTATAGAACATTCCCTGGTTGGAAGACAGATATCTCGAAGACGACCTCCTATGCCGGCCTTCCAAAGGAGTGCAAAGAATACATTCAGTTCATTGAAGAGTTCACGGGTGTACCCATTGGGTGGATTGGCGTTGGTCCAGGACGAGAGAGTATGATTAGTTGTGATCTTAAGCGCCCAATAGAAGCATCTTAGACCTAACCTCTTTTGCCACCGTTCCACGAGGCCTTCAGACAAAGCTATAAACCTAGCCATTGCGAGAAGCACTCTGTGACATACCATCCATGACGACTTTTGCAACTTTGCCTACGGATATTCTCGTCGAATTCCTCCGGAGCCTGGGCTCACTCGATGATACACTCGCCATGATATCGACGGCGAAGTTTGTTTACGAAGCCTTTAAGGGGCATCCGAACCATATTCTTCGTGGAGTTATATGTCGCATGGTGCTCATGGACGAGGAAGTATTTCCTGTGGCATTCGGCCTTGTCCTACAATCAGAGAGAGCGAGACCCTCAGATCCGTCTGTGCCTCCAACAAAGAGCCTACTATCTGATGAGGACCTTTCCGCCACCTGTGTGACCTCAACGAGGTTGAAAGAGCTCCGGACGCAACACCAGTGTATACTGCGTTTAGAAAAGGAGTTCAGCAGACTGTAAGTAGTGATAAGGAGACAAAGGATGGTTACTTACAACTTTATTGGATCCAGAATGAAGGATAGTCGCTTTGGCTATTCGACTTTGACTCGCGAGGAGTCGAGACGCTTCCAGGCTACCGCGTCTATCTATGGACAGTTCCAGACACTCTTCGGGATCGATTGGGAGGCCAGCGTCCAGCCGTGGGAGTATGGCTCAGAATCTGTTCCTGACGGTCAAATCACCGCCCGCGCTTTCCTGGATTCACTTTCAACTCCACAGCTACTCCAACTTGCTATCTTCAAGGACTTCATATTGCCATGGACAGACCGCGCTTTGGTTGAGCTCTCGGACATGTCTGGTCTAAGTACAGGTAAGCATATCAACAGACACCGAGATTGAATGTTCCTAATCATAACTTCCTTTCAGAGCAATATCGTCATCTTCTCCTCTCTGCTGGGCTGAACGTGGTTGAGAGCCCCCCTCGACTATGGCGTACCTACATCGACTGGAGACAATGCTGCGTACCGAATCATTACGCAAGCCAGAAGCTTTGGCTTGCTGACGATTTGGCCGCGTCCATCACTACCAGAACAGACACTGAGCACGAGCCAGGCAATGGAAAAATAGTTCTCTCGGTTGGCGTCGTAGACATCTGCTGTACGTCTGGTCCCCTGCATGTAACTTGACATCTAACCCTTCTCTCAGGTGCTCGCTGTCAGCACGAAGCATGGACCGATATGTATAATAACACTAGTATGTCCTCTCTCCTCTCTTCTAGACCAGCAAGCTGACTGGCTGGTTCCCAGATTATGCGGCATTTGCAGCGAACCTATCAATACGGGCGTTACTTCCAGGCAGACTTCGAACCAACATTGACGAGTGTGCAGCAATTGCAACTCGACTAGACCAACCTAACGGCGATCTGACTATTCCATTGAATGCTGTACATGGCCTACTCGACCCTCCAGCAGACGCCTCGCAAATGACCGATGACGAGCGCCTTCAAGCCTTCGTGTGTCCCGACGCTCCAACCCTGTATCCAGATGGAGAACACCAATATTCCTACGACCCTCGACATATGCTGTGTCCTATCTGCGTGACAGAAATCCTGGGTCAAAGATTCTATAGCTGGTGGTTAGCAGAACGACAGTCTCCTCGCGTCAACAGTAAGTCGATTGTACTGTGAAGTAGAAATGTCACCGATTCCTATCATCCTCAGCTCCCGATCTGGAAGACTGCTGGTGGGGGTGGGAATGCCGAACTCAGCGAGTGCCCACCCACTCAGTGAAATTGAACGTGAGTAGCCCGAAGGGTAACATGTTGGTTTGCTAAAGTGTTGTCCACCCCAGCATTGCTGCCCAAGAACTCGAGACGCACTTCACACAAATAACTATTACTAGAGCAACCGTACAACCCGAGTCTACCCTGGTGAGGCATAGTGGCATCGAAACGTACATAGGAACATTCTCCAACTACAATTATAAGTTATGGTTGGCCGCAAGGGGCTAATAGGAGGGGATGGTAGTGGCAGCCACAAATTACATCTATACGGTACAGAGATATCCAGTGTAACGGTGTAGAAGAACTTTGAGCATAATTTTGAACGGCATACCATCCCACGCTGGATACAAAAACATTCGAGCATGCAGGAACAATACAAGGCGGCGGCCAAGGGGTCCTGTAACAGTGCCTCAGAAGAAGTTTCTTCGAGTATATAACGATTGACCCACATTTTCACAAACACGGAACCAACTCAGCATCGTCTTCGTAGGCAGGGCACCGAGGTCCTTTTTCTCGCCCTCACATGGCCTAGTGGAGTCAAAGACGTAGTCTGACAGCTTCGAGCCCTCCCATGTCCAGCTCGTTCGCATATGCTGTTTCCGAAAAAACAACAGAGCAAAGGGAGGTATCTCCGGCGATCGAATCTTGGCAAGCAGACCAGCGAGGGTTACGGCGCCAACGCAAGCCTTAGTTGCACCAAACCCATACGCTGGGTTACTTTGCATAACCGAGTCACCAATTGCGACAAAGTTGGGTGGTACAGACCCGGATTTTGCGTACATGACTTGTGTCACATTGGCTACTGAAGCCATTCGTCATCGACAGTGTTTCTTATATCCACAAGGCGCTTGCAGAGAAGAAACGTATTCTCATTGAAGGCGCGAATGCGCTCATGCTCGACCTTGACTTTGGCACATACCCATTCGTTACATCGTCCAGCACTTCTATCGGGGGCGTCTGCACCGGGTTAGGTATTCCTCCAAAGCGAATCGACAAAACCATTGGTGTCATGAAGGCATACACCACGAGAGTGGGAGGAGGACCGTTCCCTACAGAACTTCTAGATGATATCGGAAACCATCTCCAAGAGGTTGGGGCTGAATATGGCGTCACAACAGGGAGGAGACGAAGATGCGGCTGGTTAGACTTGGTCGTCTTGAAGCACTCTGCAATGATTAATGGGTACGACGTATTCAACCTGACAAATCTTGATGTCCTTGATCAACTCGAGGAGATCAAAGTCGCTATTGGCTACGATGTAGAAGGCGAACGGCTGGAAGGCTTCCCTGGTAAGCATTTTCAAGCCCCAAACGCGGTCTGCTCAAGTCCTCTCTAGCCGACCTAGACATATTCTCAAACGGTAAGGTTCAGTATAGAACGTTCCGTGGTTGGAAGACAGATATCTCGAAGACGACCTCCATGCCGATCTTCCAAAGGAGTGCAAAGAAGAGTTCACGGGTGTACCCATTGGGTGGATCGGCGTTGGTCCAGGACGAGAGAGTATGATTAGTTGTGATTTTAAGCGCCCAATAGATAGAAGCATCTTAGACCTAACCTCGTTTGCCACCGTTCCACGCGGCCTTCAGGCAAAGCTATAAACCTAGCCATTGCAAGAAGCACTCTGTGACCTACCATCCATGACGACTTTCGCAAGTTTGCCCACGGATATTCTCGTCGAATTCCTCCGGAGCCTGGGCTCACTCGATGATACACTCGCCATGATATCGACGGCGAAGTTTGTTTACGAAGCCTTTAAGGGGCATCCGAACCATATTCTTCGGGGAGTTGTATGTCGCATGGTACTCATGGACGAGGAAGTATTTCCTGTGGCATTCGGCCTTGTCCTACAACCAGAGAGAGCGAGACCCTCAGATCCATCTGTGCCTCCAAGAAAGAGCCTACTATCTGATGAGGACCTTTCCGCCACCTGTGTGACCCCAACGAGGTTGAAAGAGCTCCGGACGCAACACCAATGTATATTGCGTTTAGAAAAGGAGTTCAGTAGACTGTAAGCAGTGATAAGGAGACGAAGGATGGCTACTTACAACTTTATTGGATCCAGAATGAAGGATAGTCGCTTTGGCTATTCGACTTTGACTCGCGAGGAGTCGAGACGCTTCCAGACTACCGCGTATATCTATGGACAGTTCCAGACACTCTTCGGGATCGATTGGGAGGCCGTCGTCCTGCCGTGGGAATATGGCTTAGAATCTGTTCCTGACGGTCAAATCACCGCCCGAGCTTTCCTAGATTCACTTTCAACTCCACAGCTACTCCGACTGGCTATCTTCAAGGACTTCATATTGTCATGGACAGACCATGCTTTGGATCAGGTCTCGGATATGTCTGGTCTAAGTAAAGGTAAGCATACCAACAGATACCGAGGTTGAATGTTCCCAATCTCAACTTCCTTTCAGAACAATATCGTCATCTTCTCCTCTCTGCTCAGCTGAATATGTTTAAGGGCCCCTCTCGATACTCGAGTTCCTACCATGGATGGATTGAATGCTGCTTACCGAATCACCTCACAGGCCAGAAACTTTGGCTTGCTGACGATTTGGCCGCGTCCATCACTACCAGAACAGACACTGAGCACGAGCCAGGCAATGTAAAAATAGTTCTCTCAGTTGGCGTTGTAGACACCTGCTGTGCGTTTGGTTCCCTTCATGTAAATTGACACCTAACCCTTCTCTCAGGTGCTCGCTGTCAGCACGAAGCATGGACCGATATGTATAATAACACTAGTATGTCCTCTCTCCTCAAACCTAGACCAGCAAGCTGACCGGGTGGTTCCCAGATTATGCGGGATTTGCAATGAACCTGTCAATACGGTCGTTACTTCCAGGCAGACTTCGAACCAACATTGACGAGTGTGCAGCAATTGCGACTCGACTAAACCAACCTAACGGCGATCTAACTATTCCATTGAATGCTGTACACGGCCTACTCGACCCTCCAGCAGACGCCTCACAAATGACCGATGACGAGCGCCTTCAAGCCTTCGTGTGTCCCGACGCTCCAACCCTGTATCCAGATGGAGAACACCAATACTCCTACGACCCTCGACATATGCTGTGTCCTATTTGCGTGACAGAAATCCTTGGTCAAAGATTTTATAGTTGGTGGTTAGCAGAACGAAAGTCTCCTCGCGTCAACAGTAAGTCGATTGTACTGTGAAATCGAAATGGCACTGATTCCTATCATCCTCAGCTCCCGATTTGGAAGACTGCTGGTGGGGGTCGGAATGCCGAACTCAGCGAGTGCCCACCCATTCTGTGAAATTGAATGTGAGTAGCCCGAAAAGTAACTCGTTGGTTCGCTAAAGTGTTGTCCACTCCAGCATTGCTGCCCAAGAACTCGAGACGCATCTCACACAAGTAACTAAGACGCACTTCACACAAATAATTATCACTAGAGCAACCGTACAACCCGAGTCTACCCTGGGGAGGCATGGTGGTGCCGAAACGTACATAGGAACATTCTCCAACTACAATTATAAGTTATGGTTGGCCGCAAGGAGCTAATAAGGGGGGGATGGTGGTGGCAGGCGACAAATTACATCTATACAGTATAGAGATATCCAGTGTAACGGTGTAGAAGAACCTTGAGCATGATTCTGAACGGCATACCGTCCCACGCTGGATACAAAAACATTCGAGCATGCAGGAACAAGGCGGCGGCTAAGGGGTCCTGTAACAGTGCCTCAGAAGAAGTTTCTTCGAGTATATGACGATTGACCCACATTCTCACAAACACGGAACCAACTCAGCATCGTCTTCGTAGGCAGGGCACCGAGGTCCTTTTTCTCGCCCTCACATGGCTCGGTGGAGTCAAAGACGTAGTCTGACAGCTTCGAGCCTTCCCATGTCCAGCTCGTTCGCATATGCTGTTTCCGAAAAAACAACAGAGCAAAGGAAGGAGGTATCTCCGGCGATCGAATCTTGGCAAGCAGACCAGCGAGGGTTACGGCGCCAACGCAAGCCTTAGTTGCACCAAACCCATACGCTGGGTTACTTTGCATAACCGAGTCACCAATCGCGACAAAGTTGGGTGGTACAGACTCGGATTTTGCGTACATGACTTGTGTCACATTGGCTACCAGATGAAGTGAGCACGCATTAGATTAGGAAAATGGAGCGAGGACGTACGCATTGCGCATTCTTCATATATGGAATCTTCCCATCCACCGTCTGCGCAGAGAAGTTTGATGACCTCGGTGAACCAAACAGGAGATGGCCTCCCATCGACTTGCCTGAGGCTTTCATGGAATGCAATGAGCTCGTCTGCACTATGTGGGATTTGGTTAGGTGTATATCCCCAACCACCGAAGCCGATCTGGACTGGCAAGGGTGTCAATGTCGGTAATCGAACATACTGGGGAGAGTGAACTTACTCTGGTTATTTTCAATTTTGGCGCCAAAAACGATACTTCTATCGACAAGCCCCAATGAGAGGTGAGTATAAAACCATCCGGCGGTGCTATATCCCCCAGGTATAGGGAGTTTATCCTTTATATCTTCCTTGACATTGAACGTCACAGTGGCGTAACGGATCTTGGGACTATATGTTTTCGTCTGAAAAGCTTCTGGATTCACCAACCGCCTGAGCGCCTTTAGCCCAACCATTGCTGGTCCAGAGCAGTCAACAATCAAGGTAGCGCTTTGCTCTACAGTGTCAGATCCCGTCGTGTAGGTAACGTCCGTAAGGTTCTTGGTGTCGCCTTTCTTCAGAAGGCCAGTAACAAGTCCACTGACGATACGGATATTCTTTCGGTTTTCGACCATGAGCTTACGAAGGAGTGGCTCAAACTTGGCTCTTGAAAGACAAAAGGATTCCGGTAGCCGGTCGCGGGGGATGTTGGGGTGTAGAGGGAGGATAGATGGATCTGGGTGGGGGTAGATGGCCGTCGGTGAGGGGAGGCGGAAGCCTGAAACGTGAAAATTCACATCCCATGGCACGATGAAACCACCTTGTTCCGCAACACGCTCGTCCCAGTCGGGGAACCAACGGCGCAAGGCAAAGAGCAGGAACGGCTGATAATCTAGAGAAAAGGATAAGAGTAGAGGGCGTAAGAGGAGTGGTTTCACACACTGTGAACGGCATAGGTTTGCATAATTCTTTTCCGCCGTGTGGAATACACCTTGAGGCCATTCGCGTTTGTGCGAACGCCGGTTGTTGGGTCCTCGAGAGTAGCGCCCTCGTCTGCTTCGATAATCACTACCTCCTCGAAGTGTTCGGAGCAAGCAAGAGCTGCCATCAGACCGGAAAGGCTGTGACAAGAATTAATAAGGCCCTTTGTACAACGGTACGCACAGACCTCCCACCGATGATAACAGCCGTTCCTGAAAGCTTGGCACAATCTCGACGTTCAGAGAGACCAGGTAAGTCGTCTACGGCCGTATGACGGTAGAACCTTCGTTTCACCCTCTCTGCCAATTTTGGGCGAGCAATAAAATAATAGGCAGACCCCAGCAAGATGGCTGGGCCGAAGTAGAAAATGAGGGGAATGTCCATCATGCTCCCCGACTGGAAAATGAGGGGAATGTTCATCATGTTCCCCGACCCCGAGAGTGTAGGGAGGTAGAGAAGCAAAAGGCCGCAAGATTTGACCCCTTCCCTCTTTTGAGTGTGGGACAGGTCTCAGAGACGTCCAGAGTTCTTCATCACAAAAAGGGAGGATTTGAGAGAGAACATCGAGTTGCCATAATAGGAACGGACAAAGAATCGGTGCCTTATCCTCAAATCTTTCGGTTTGGTCACAATATACGGTAGCAAACTAGCACAAAGGCCACTATTTCTTGACTGTCAACCAGTACCAGAGCTGGCCTCGCTTGTGGCTGGCTTAGCATCTTTCAGCCCAGACACTGGATGGCAATCCCCATATCGACGTCGGTTTGGTGCTACCGGAGGAGTATAGATCGAGTCACTACACCGCTACTAGCCTGTGTACGGCCCCGGTCTCGCGGTCTCGCGGTCTGTTCCTGTTTCCTGTTGTCCGATGTACGGAGAACTGTAGTCCAGAGTAATGAGGACCGTACGTTTACCGACCATGCAGGGTGAAGAGACCAATGTGGTGACTGGGAACGCTTTTAATAAACAGTGAGGTAATTAATTTACGGAATATTCAGCAAATGATCGAACACCCGCTGCATTGTGGAATTGACAAAGGTCCTCTGGCAACGTCGTCATTAATGACGCGTGGAGTCACGGGAGTCACGGGAGGGCATGCCGTACTATCAGCTCGGCTATCAGCACGTCACTGCAACGACCGTACCCGACAAAGGGCTTCAGAGATCCTTTAAATACAAGAACCTTCACACCTGAGTTTTCAGTGCGCAGTGGGTGGTGTATTATGCAATCTTTTTTTTTTTTTGTAATCCAATTTTACGTGCTAAGAGCTAGTCTATATCATGTGTATATGCATATGTAGCTAGATGGGTATTTTATTTGAAATAGGGCATGACCTTGAACTGGAAAAGCAGGTCAGTTGAGAAAAACAGGAAAAGAGGAAAGTAAAGAAACGGATCAGAGATCTTGGTGGAAAATGTTGTCTCATTGAGCCCTCGCTCTCCGAAGTAGCAAATATTGA
>Ga0307515_10018584_pt1 | contig 12560 bp, 13 predicted proteins | sample 17_EM_MG_FD_194513 | JGI IMG/M metagenome (GOLD analysis project Ga0307515, IMG submission 194513) | Populus trichocarpa ectomycorrhiza microbial communities from riparian zone in the Pacific Northwest, United States - 17_EM | ecosystem: Host-associated > Plants > Roots > Unclassified | place... | reverse complement strand
TGTCCGGGGCCCGCCCGACGGACCCGTCGCTCTCGGCCTGCGGCAGCTGAATACGGTCGCCGTCCCCGCCGTGCCGCTCCAGATACGACCCGACGGCGCCACCGACACCCCCGGAGAGCAGCGCGAGCAGCACGGCCCCGACCACCAGCCCACGCTTCCGCGCCCCGGGCCGGGCACCGACGGGCGCGGCTCCGTTCTGCTGGAGGGGCTGAGGGGACTGGAGGGACTGGAGGGGCGAGGCCGCCCAAGGGTCGTAGCGCTTCCAGGGGTTGGGACCGGCGCCGGTCTCGGGAGCCCCAGGAGGGGCAGGAGGAGCTTCGGGTACGTCGGGCACGTCTTCCGGTACGTCGGACCGCCCCTGGGGCGTCAGCGGCCCCGGTACGGCCGTACCGTGCGCCGGGGTCATCGCGGGGTGCTGGACCGGCGGAGCGGGCGCCCAGGGGCCGGGATGACCGTAGGGCGGGGTGCTGTAGGGATCGGGGTCGTGGAGGGGCTGGGGCGGTCCGGGCTGGGGCGGTCCGAGCGGGAGTTCCGGCTGAGCGGCGGGCGCGGCTTCGGGCACCTCAGGTACCTCAGGCACTACAGACGCACCCGACGCTCCAGGCACCGCCACGGGCGGCGGCAACTCGAAGTCACCGTCGCCGTCACCGTCGGCCCCCGCCAAAACCTCTGCGGAAGCCACACCCTCCTCGGAGAACAGCCGCGCCTCGGCGGCCAAACCCCCTTCGGAAGCCAACTCCCGCTCGGAAGCCAAGTCCTCCTCGGCGGCCGATCCCTCCGGGCCGGAAGCCGATCGCTCCTGACCCGGCGGCGCCGATTCCTCCTGAGGCCGGTTCCACCACTTGGCCTTCGCGGGCTTCCCCTCGTTCATGCTCTCCCCACACCTGGCCCGCCGTTGTGCGGCCCGCACCTCGGATTCAACCAGGTTCGTGGGGTCAGCGGACGGTGTCCGAGGAGGAAGGGGACGGTGCGGGGGACGCGTCGGGCGCCGGTGCCATGAGCAGGCCCTGGATCGCCACCTCGGGCGCCGTCGACCAGGAGGTCAGGGCGACCTGCGGGGCCTCCAGCGGGCGTATCAGCGGGGACAGCACCGCGGCGGCGGCCACGACCGGCGTGGTCAGCGGATGCATGGCCGCGCGCTCCCGGCCCCCGGAGGCCGGTGCCGGCACGCCCGGCAGCAAGGGCGCGGACGCCCCCGTCGATGCCACGGGCGCCTGCCCGAACGTCCCCTGCCCGAACCCCTGCGAGAGCAGTGGACCGACCGAGCGGCGCCGCTGGCTGTCGGGAGCCGTCGCGGCGCCCCCGCCCTGCGGACGCATCGGCGTCACATTGCTGCCCCCGGAGGTACCCCGGGCCTCGGCCGTGTCGCCGGGAACGCCCGTCGACACCCCGCCCAGCGCGATCGCGGCCAGCGACACCGCACCGGCGGCGGCGAACGCGAACCGCAGACTGCGCGAGGACGACCGGTCGGCGTCGTGACGGCCGACGTCATGGATACGGAAACCCCGGCCAGGGGCGGACGACGGGAGGACGGAGGGGTGCGGCCGGGCCGGCACGTACCCGAACCCTTCGTCCCTCACCCCGAAGACTCCTGAGCCGACTCCCGGACCCCCGGGGAACGGGGAGAGCCCGTCGGGGAAACCTCCCCCGCCCAGCGGTGAGCCTCCGGAGTCGGAATCACCTCCGCCGGGCAGGCCCTGGAGGCGGGCCAGGAAGCTCTCGGAGGGCGGTGGCGGGGCCATCTCCGCGAAGACGTTCTTCAGACGGCGTTGTGCGTCGGCCTCCGACTTGCACTTCGGACAGGTGGCCAGGTGCGCCAGGACGCGCTCACGCGTCTCATGACCGAGTTCTCCGTCCACAAGGGCGGAGAGCCGGTCTCCCAGATGCTGCTCGGCGAGGCGACGCTCGGCAGAGTACGGCCGTGATCCACTCACGCGCTCGCGCCCCCTCCTCCCAGCGCGGCCACCCGTGGCACCGCGAAGCGACGCTCGGCACGGGCCTCCGGAGAGCGGTGCGCGAGGGCCTTGCGGAGCTGGGAGCGGCCTCGGTGGATACGGGAGCGGACGGTGCCGAGCTTCACGCCGAGAGTCGCGGCGATCTCCTCGTACGACAGTCCCTCGATGTCGCACAGGACGACGGCGGCGCGGAACTCGGGCGCGAGGGTGTCCAGAGCCTGCTGGACGTCCGCGTCGAAGTGCGCGTCGTTGAAGACCTGCTGCGGGGACGGCTCACGGCTGGGCAGGCGCTCGGCCGCGTCGTCGCCGAGGGCGTCGAAACGGATGCGCTGCTTGCGGCGGACCATGTCCAGGAAGAGATTGGTGGTGATGCGGTGCAGCCAGCCCTCGAAGGTGCCGGGCGTGTACGTCGACAGCGAGCGGAAGACGCGGACGAAGACCTCCTGGGTGAGGTCCTCGGCGTCGTGCTGGTTGCCGGTGAGGCGGTATGCCAGGCGGTAGACACGGCCGCTGTGCGTGCTGACGATCTCCTCCCACGTGGGCGGAGTCCACGCCTGCCCGTCCGCGTCGGTGGAGAAGGTCGCGGTCTGGGCTCGGTCAGCGGCGTGGCTGGGGTCAGCAGCGGTGTTGTTCACGGATTTCGGCCTGCCCGCTGATCCGAGAAGGCGCCGGAGCGCTCCTCCCCGATCCACAGGTGCAGCCGCACCTCCCCTGTCGGCTCTGGTGGTGACCGGTGGAGCACCTACCATAGCCACCTCGCCCGTTAGCTCCGGATAAGCGGTTTTACGAGAAATTGATCTCCGCTGATACGGCTCGGCGGGCCGCGTGAGCACCTGTCCCGCGTCCTCTGCGTACCCTGCGTTCTCAGCCTTCTCGGTGTGCTGGTCCATCCGCTCGTCCCCCTGGTCGTCAGCCTGTCTGTCCCACCTCGTCCCGCACCCCTCTAAACGCCCGGTCCCATCTGCGGGTTCCCGGCCGCAACGGATACAGTCACGCCCAGGCAACTGCGGGGACAGGAGAGGGTCATTACCGGCAACCGGCAGACGAGCTGGGCGTTCGCCGACGCCTTTGTCGCCGAGGACGAAGCACTGCGCTGGGCCCGTGACCGGGCCCGCGAGGCAGGGCTGCGCTCGGTGGCGCCCAGCACGGGCGCCGCGCTACGGCTGCTGGCCGCCTCCGTGGACGCGAAGTCGGTGGCGGAGATCGGGACCGGGACGGGCGTCTCGGGGATGTACCTCCTTCAGGGCATGCGCGCGGACGGGGTCCTGACGACGGTCGACCCCGAGCCCGACCACCAGCAGTTCGCCCGCCAGGCCTTCCGCGCGTCCGGCTTCGCCAGCAACCGCGCCCGCTTCATCCCGGGCCGCGCCCTGGACGTGCTGCCCCGGCTCGCGGACGCCGGCTACGACCTCGTCTTCTGCGACGGCGACCGGCTGGAGAGCCTCGACTACCTAGCTGAATCGTTGCGTCTGCTCCGTACGGGTGGCCTGGTGGTCTTCGAGGGTGTCTTCGCCAACGGCAGGACGGTCGATTCGGGGCCCCAGCCCACCGAGGTCATACGGCTGCGGGAGCTGCTGCGCGCGGTGCGCGAGAGTCAGGAGCTGGTGCCGTCCCTGCTGCCCGTGGGCGACGGTCTGCTGTGCGCGGTCAAGCGCTGACGCCCGAGCACTGAGGCAAAACAGTGCCCCGGCACCGTGTGTTCACGGTGCCGGGGCAGCTGAAAGGGTATGGACGCGTCCGCGCGTCAGCCGACGACCTTCTTGAGGGCATCGCCCAGCGCGTCGGCCTCGTCAGGGGTCAGCTCGACGACGAGTCGACCGCCGCCTTCGAGCGGAACGCGCATGACGATGCCCCGCCCCTCCTTTGTCACCTCGAGCGGGCCATCGCCCGTCCGCGGCTTCATGGCCGCCATGCTCGTTCCCCTTCCTGAAACCAGCTCATCGTCGCCGACGGCCCCTTAGGAGGGCACGCCCATCCCCTCATGGGACGAACGTCACCGGCATCGAACACATTGCTTCCAAGCCATTATCCCGCATCTCAGGACCCTATGACCAACATCAGTCGGCATCGCTTGAGCAACGCGCGCGATCAAAACCACCCAATTCGCCGATGTGGCTGCGATACTTCGCCGCCGCGCGGACCCGCGCCGACGCCGGACGGACGGGAATTCTTTGACGCAGGTCACATGACCGGCCCTCTCCTCGGGCCGTGATCTCCGCCATGCTGTCCTGCGACGACCGAGCCGCGACACCCACCGGAGGGGACCCCCATGGCCGACACCGTGCTCTACGAGGTGCACGACGGACTGGCGACGATCACCCTGAACCGCCCCGAGGCGATGAACGCGCTGAGCATCGCGACCAAGGTCGCGCTCCGGGAGGCGGTCGAGGCCGCGGCCACGGACGGCGCCGTACGGGCGGTGCTGCTGACCGCCGCCGGGGACCGGGCGTTCTGTGTGGGCCAGGACCTCAAGGAGCACATCGGGCTCCTGGCGGCCGACCGCGAGGCCGGCACGGGTCAGACCATGACCACGGTCCGCGAGCACTACAACCCCATCGTGCGGGCGCTGACGGGCATGCCCAAGCCGGTGGTGGCGGGCGTGAACGGCGTCGCGGCCGGGGCCGGCTTCGGCTTCGCGCTCGCCGCCGACTACCGGGTCGTCGCGGACACGGCCGCCTTCAACACGTCGTTCGCCGGCGTGGCGCTGACCGCCGACTCGGGCGTCTCCTGGACGCTCCCGCGTGTGATCGGCCCCGGGCGCGCCGCGGACCTGCTCCTGTTCCCGCGCAGCATCAAGGCGCAGGAGGCGTACGAGCTGGGCATCGCGAACCGGGTCGTCCCTGCGGCGGACCTGCGGGCCGAGGCCGAGAAGACGGCACGGGCCCTGGCGGACGGCCCGACAGTGGCGTACGCGGCCCTCAAGGAGGCCATCGCGTACGGCTTCTCCCACTCCATGGAGGAGACCCTGGAGAAGGAGGACGAACTCCAGTCACGGGCGGGCGCGTCGGAGGACCACGCGATCGCGGTGCAGGCGTTCGTCAACAAGGAGAAGCCGAAGTACTTGGGGCGGTGAGGGTTCTTTTTTGGGGTGGTTCGCGCCGTTGGGAGCTGCGGGTTCGTGGGGGTTGATCGCGCAGTTCCCCGCGCCCCTTAAGGAGCGCTTCTCGCGACGCACGTTGCCAAGTGGTCGTCGACCAGTCCGCAGGCCTGCATGAGCGCGTACGCCGTCGTCGGGCCCACGAAGCGCAGGCCGCGCTTCTTCAGGGCCTTCGACAGAGCGGTCGACTCGTCGGTGACCGCCGGGACGTCGGCGAGGGTCTTGGGGACCGGGCGGGTGGCGGGGTCCGGGGCGTGGGACCAGATCAGGTCGTCCAGGTCGCCCGGGGCCCAGTCCGCGAGCACGCGCGCGTTGGCGATCGTCGCGTCGATCTTCGCGCGGTTGCGGATGATGCCGGCGTCGGCGAGGAGCCGTTCGCGGTCGGCGTCCGTGAAGACCGCGACGGACGCGATCCCGAAGCCGGCGAAGGCGGTACGGAAGCCCGCCCGGCGGCGCAGGATGGTGATCCAGGAGAGGCCGGACTGGAAGGCCTCCAGGGAGAGCCGTTCGAAGAGGGCGTCGTCGCCGTGGACCGGGCGCCCCCACTCCTCGTCGTGATACGCGACGTAGTCCTCCGTGGACAGCGCCCAGGGGCAGCGCAGAGCGCCGTCGGGGCCGGCGAGGGCCACCCCGGCGTCGCTCACTGCTCGCTCCCCTCGGCCGGCTTGTCCAGGGGGACCCTCGACGCGGCCTGGGCGCCGGACAGCGCGGACTCCAGGTCGGCGATACGGGCGTCCCGCTCGGCGAGTTCGGCGCCGAGGCGGGTGAGCGCGTCGTCGACGTCCGACATGCGGTAACCACGGGCGGCGACCGGGAAGCGGAGGGACTCGACGTCACCGCGGTCGACCGGACGGTCGGGCGGCAGGGGGTCCTGGAGCCGCTCGGGCGCGGCGTCCGGCAGGACGGCGTTCTCGCCGCCGCCCACCACGGCCAGCGTCACCGCGCCGACCACGACGGCGAGCGCGACGACCAGGAACAAGAACATCAACATCGCTGGTTCCCCATGGAATTCGGATGGATCGGAAGGAGCGGGTGGAGCGGAAGGAGCGGGTGGAGCGGATGGATCGCGTGGATCGGGGTGGAGCTGAAGTGCCTCAGCCCAATGCGGCAGGGTCCGATCGTGCCATGCGAGTCTGGCAGTTATGGTCGCAGGCGGCCGAATACCGGAACGTACTAGGAGAGGTCACAGGCGATGCTCAGACTGGGCAGGCGTGAATTCGGCGCGCACGAGCCGGTGATCATGGCGATCGTGAACCGGACCCCGGACTCCTTCTACGACCAGGGAGCCACCTTCCGCGACGAGCCCGCGCTCACGCGCGTGGAGCAGGCGGTGTCAGAGGGTGCTGCCATCATCGACATCGGCGGGGTGAAGGCGGGGCCGGGCGAGGAGGTGACGGCGGCGGAGGAGGCGCGGCGGACGGTCGGCTTCGTGGCGGAGGTGCGCCGCCGGTTCCCCGACGTGATCATCAGCGTGGACACCTGGCGGGCGGACGTGGGCGAGGCCGTGTGCGAGGCGGGGGCGGATCTGCTGAACGACGCGTGGGGCGGCGTCGATCCACGGCTCGCGGAGGTCGCGGGGCGGTACGGGGTGGGGCTGGTGTGCACGCACGCGGGTGGTGCGGAGCCTCGGACTCGTCCGCATCGGGTGGAGTACGGGGATGTCATGGCCGACATCCTGCGCGTGACCGTCGGGCTGGCCGAGCGGGCGGTCTCGCTGGGGGTGCCTCGGGAGTCGGTGATGATCGATCCCGGGCACGACTTCGGGAAGAACACGCGGCACAGTCTGGAGGCGACGCGGCGGCTGGGGGAGATGGTGGAGACGGGGTGGCCGGTGCTGGTGTCCCTGTCCAACAAGGACTTCGTGGGCGAGACGTTGGACCGGCCGTTGAAGGAACGGCTGGTGGGGACGTTGGCGACGACGGCGGTGTCGATGTGGTTGGGGGCGCGGGTGTACCGCGTCCACGAGGTCGCGGAGACGCGCCAGGTGCTGGACATGGTGACGTCGATCGCGGGCCACCGTCCGCCGGCGGTGGCGCGGAGGGGGCTGGCGTAGGGGTTTCTCGCCCCCGCCGCCCCTACCCGTCCCATCCTCGGGGGCTCCGCCCCCGAACCCCCGTATCGCGCTAAAACGCGCTCGTCCTCAAACGCCGGACGGGCTGAGTTAGTCAGCCCGTCCGGCGTTTGAGGACAAAGGGGGTCTGTGGGGGCGCAGCCCCCGGAATACGCTGCTCAAGCCCAGCGCTAGCGTCCCGCCTCCTTCGACACCAACGCCACCGCCTCGTCCACGTCGTCCGTGATGTGGAACAGCATCAGGTCCTTCTCCGATGCCTTGCCCTGGGCGATCAGCGTGTTGGTCAGCCAGTTGATCAGGCCGCCCCAGTACTCGCTCCCGAACAGCACGATCGGGAAGCGCGTCACCTTCTGCGTCTGGACCAGGGTCAGCGCCTCGAAGAGTTCGTCGAGCGTGCCGAGGCCGCCGGGCAGGACCACGAAGCCCTGTGCGTACTTCACGAACATCATCTTGCGGACGAAGAAGTAGCGGAAGTTCAGGCCGATGTCGACGTACTGGTTGAGCCCCTGCTCGAAGGGCAGCTCGATCCCGAGCCCCACCGAGACACCCTTCGCCTCGCACGCCCCCTTGTTCGCCGCCTCCATCGCCCCCGGGCCACCGCCCGTGATCACCGCGAACCCGGCCTCCACCAGACCCCGGCCGAGGCGGACGCCCGCCTCGTACTCCGGTGAGTCCGCCTTCGTACGCGCCGAGCCGAACACGCTGATCGCGGGCGGGAGTTCGGCAAGCGTGCCGAAGCCCTCGATGAACTCCGACTGGATGCGCAGCACCCGCCAGGGGTCCGTGTGGACCCAGTCGGAGGGACCGCCCGCGTCGAGGAGACGCTGGTCGGTGGTGCTCGCCTGGACCTGCCCGCGCCTGCGCAGCACCGGTCCGAGCCGCTGCTCCTCCGGTGGCTGCTTGCTGCCCTCGGGGTTGCCGGTAGCCATGGCCGCTCCCTTCCTCCGCTTGCTGTCGTTCCACCTCAGCGTAGATCTCCGCCGGTTACGGACGGGGGACGTAAGCATGTCCGCCATGAAGCGCCGCCCCGGCCCCCACCCCGTACCCCGCCCGTACCCCTGTCGGGTCAGGACGTCAGCCAGGCCCTCAGCCGTTCCTCGCCCGCCAGGATCTTTCCGGTTTCCACCCGTTCGTCCCGCTTGTGCGCCAAGTGCGGGTTCCCGGGGCCGTAGTTGACGGCCGGGATGCCGAGCGCGCTGAAGCGCGACACGTCCGTCCAGCCGTACTTGGGCTGCGGGGTTCCGCCCACCGCCTCGATGAAGGCCGCCGCCGCAGGGTGCGAGAGACCCGGCAGGGCCGCGCCGCTGTGGTCGTCCACCACGAACTCCGTCACTCCGCAGTCCGCGAAGACCTCCCGTACGTGCGCCAGCGCCTCCTCCTCCGAACGGTCCGGTGCGTAGCGGAAGTTGACCGTCACGACGCACTCGTCGGGGATCACGTTGCCCGCCACCCCGCCCCCGATCCGGACCGCGTTCAGCCCCTCCCGGTACTCCAGGCCGTCGATCACCGGGTAACGCGGCTGGTACGAGGCCAGTTTGGCCAGGATCGGGGCCGCCGCGTGGATCGCGTTGGAGCCCATCCAGCTGCGCGCGGAGTGGGCGCGCTCACCCGACGTCTTCAGCAGCACCCTCAGCGTGCCCTGGCAGCCGCCCTCCACCTGGCCGTCGGACGGCTCGAGGAGCACCGCGAAGTCGCCCTCCAGCCACTCCGGGTGGGCCTCGGCGACATGCCTGAGGCCGTTCAGCTCGGCCGCGACCTCTTCCTGGTCGTAGAAGACGAACGTCAGGTCCCTGTTCGGGGCCGGCACCGTGGCCGCGATCCGCAGCTGCACCGCGACCCCCGACTTCATGTCACAGGTCCCGCAGCCCCACAGGACCCCGTCCTCGTCCAGCCGCGACGGGACGTTGTCGGCGATCGGCACCGTGTCGATGTGGCCGGCCAGGATCACGCGTTCCGCGCGGCCCAGGTTCGTCCGCGCGACGACGTTGTTGCCGTACCGCTCGACCGTGAGGTGCGGCAGGCCGCGCAGGGCGGTCTCGATCGCGTCCGCGAGGGGCTTCTCGCTGCCGCTCTCCGAGGGGAAGTCGACGAGCCACGCGGTCAGGCGAGCGGCGTCCAACGTGAGGTCAAGCGGTGTATCGGCCATGCCGACGACCCTAACGCGCCGCCCGACCACGCCACCGCACAGGACATACACATGCACCGGGCCGCCCTCTTACTCCCTTCCGACCGCCCTCCGACCTCTCTCCGACCACCCTCCTCACCGAACACGGAAACCGCGGACCCTACTCTCCAGTACCTTGAACGGATGCCGGAGCCGTCCCCCAACCGCAAGCGTCGTGGCCGCCTCCTCCGTCGCGGGGCGTCCTTCCTGGTCCTGCTCGCCGTCGCGGGCTATCTCGCGGTGCAGTACGTCACGGGCGGGACCGGGGATCCGGCCTGCGAGGTCGTCTCGGCCGACGGCGACGGGACCGCGTACGAGTTCACCCCCGAGCAGGCGGTCAACGCGGCGACGATCACCGCGGTCGGTACCGCGCGCGGGCTGCCCGAGCGGGCCGTCGCCATCGCGCTGGCGACCGCCCTCCAGGAATCGGGGCTGCGCAACATCACCCATGGCGACCGGGATTCACTGGGCCTGTTCCAGCAACGGCCCTCGCAGGGCTGGGGCACCGAGAAGGAGATCCTGGACCCGACCTACTCGGCGGGCGAGTTCTACGACCATCTCCTCAAGGTCTCCGGCTATGAGCGCCTCCCCCTCACCGTGGCCGCACAGCGCGTGCAGCGCAGCGGCTACCCGGAGGCGTACGCGAAGCACGAGCCGGACGCCACGCTGCTGGCGGCGGCCCTGACCGGGCGCGCGGCGGCCACCCTGACCTGCGAGGGCCGCCCGGGCACCACCCCGACCGGCGGCCCGGACGCCGTACGGGCGGCGCTCGTACGGGACTTCGGCCGCGATGTGCTCACCGTGGCCGCCGCGGAGGTGGGCCGCAAGGCCGCCGCCACCCCCACGCCCACCCCCACCCCCGACTCCACCGTGACGCTTCCGGTGCCCTCGGACACCGACACCGCCGCCGGGACGACGGCCCTGCAGCGCGGCTGGCAGCTGGCGCACTGGGCGGTGGCCAACGCCTCCGCGCTGCACATCGAGAACGTCACGTACGCGGGACGCCGCTGGACGGCCGGCAACACCGACAGCGAGTGGCGGCCGACGGGCACACGGGCGAGCACGGACGTGGTCCGGATCGTCACCGCGCAGTAGTACGGGCAGGAGTACGGCGAGTCCCTCGTACGGGTTACTCCTGCCAGGTCCCGGCGGGAGTCCGCCCGGGTTTTCGCCGAGTCACTCCCACATCCGCCCGCTGTCCGTCACAACCCTTGCGAACAAAGGGCTGTAACGCGTCACAAGGATTCACCCGACTTTCGGACCGGGTGGCCTTTGCCCGTTTTTATCCGCAGGCGATAATGCGACGCATTGCCAACTCTTTACATTCGGGCGCCGCAACCTTCAGGGGCCTTCGAGCGGTAGTCACTGCGTCCGAGTCCGGACGATCAACAGTCAACCGACACTCAGGAGCATCATGTCCCTCCCCCTGACCCGCCGGATCGCCCGTGCAGCGCTGCTCGTCGCAGCGGGAGCGGCAGCCGGGGTCGGTGCGGCCGGTTCCGCCAGCGCGGCGCCCGCCGGGCTGCCGGCCACCCCGAGCCTCGGCGGTCTGACCGCCCTGGACACGGCGAACGTCGACGCGGTCACGAAGGCCGTGCCGACGACGGCCGGCGGTGACGTCCTCGGCGACACCGCGAAGACCGCGACGAAGGGCGGCCTGCCGACGGACGCGCTCCCGACGAAGGGTCTGCCGGGCGCCGGCCAGCTGCCCTTGCAGGGCCTGCCGCTGGGCTGACCCGAACGCGGTGACCAGGTGATGGCGGAGGGGCCCGGGGATCTTCCCCGGGCCCCTCCGTCGTACAGCGGCAGGACTTCTTACAGGCGCACCTCTTACAGGCGCGCGACCGCCGCCGCCACCCGCTCGTCCGTCGCCGTCAGGGCCACGCGGACGAACGTCTCGCCCGCCGTGCCGTAGAAGTCGCCCGGCGCGACCAGGATGCCCAGGTCGGCGAGGTGGGCGACGGTGTCCCAGCAGGACTCCTCGCGGGTGGCCCACAGGTAGAGGCTGGCCTCGCTGTGCTCGATGCGGAAGCCGTGACGGACCAGGGCCTCGCGCAGGGCCGTACGCCGGGCCACGTACCGTTCGCGCTGCTCGCTCACGTGGGTGTCGTCGCCGAGCGCGGCCACGACCGCCGCCTGGGTGGGCGCCGAGGTCATCATGCCGCCGTGCTTGCGGATCTGGAGGAGCGGGCCCAGGACCTCCGGGTCACCGGCGAGGAACGCCGCCCGGTACCCGGCGAGGTTGGAGCGCTTGGAGAGGGAGTGGACGGACACGATCCCCTCGTACGAGCCGCCGCACACGTCCGGGTGCAGTACGGAGACCGGGTCGGCCTCCCAGCCCAGCTCGATGTAGCACTCGTCGGAGAAGATCAGCACGCCGTGCTCGCGGGCCCAGGCGACCGTCCGGGTCAGCTCCTCCTTGCTCAGCACCCGGCCCGTGGGGTTGGAGGGCGAGTTGAGCCAGAGGAGCTTGAGGTCGGTCGGGTCCAGGTCGGTCGGGTCGTCGTAGACGACATACTCCGCTCGGGCCAGGCGGGCGCCCACCTCGTACGTCGGGTACGCGAGGCGCGGGTACGCGACCTTGTCGCCGGGGCCCAGGCCCAGCTGGGTCGGGAGCCAGGCGACCAGTTCCTTGGAGCCGACGATCGGCAGGACGTGGCGGTGGGTGATGTCCCGGGCGCCGAGGCGCCGCTCGACCCAGCCGGTGAGCGCGTCGCGCAGCTCGGGCGTGCCCCAGACGGTCGGATAGCCCGGCGAGTCGGCCGCCGCGACCAGCGCTTTCTGGATCAGTTCGGGAACCGGGTCGACCGGCGTGCCGACCGACAGGTCGACGATGCCGTCCGGGTGCGCGGCAGCCGTCTTCTTGTACGGCTCCAGCTTGTCCCAGGGGAAGGTGGGGAGGCGGTCGGAGACTGCGGAGGACACGGTTTCTGGCTCACTTTCGTACGTACGGCAAACGCCTCGGTCCCGTACGGCGATCACGGTCGAGGTGATCAGGGCGTACGGGACCGAGGCGGCGCGGGTTCTGCGGGCCGCCGTCAGCCGTTCTGCGGCGGCAGCGCGGCGATGAAGGAGTGGTCGCGCTCGATCAGTCCCAGCTTGCTGGCGCCGCCGGGCGAGCCGAGTTCGTCGAAGAACTCGACGTTCGCCTTGTAGTAGTCCTTCCACTCCTCCGGAGTGTCGTCCTCGTAGAAGATCGCCTCGACCGGGCAGACCGGCTCACAGGCACCACAGTCGACGCATTCGTCCGGGTGGATGTACAAGGACCGGGAG
>Ga0307515_10018583_pt1 | contig 12560 bp, 2 predicted proteins | sample 17_EM_MG_FD_194513 | JGI IMG/M metagenome (GOLD analysis project Ga0307515, IMG submission 194513) | Populus trichocarpa ectomycorrhiza microbial communities from riparian zone in the Pacific Northwest, United States - 17_EM | ecosystem: Host-associated > Plants > Roots > Unclassified | place... | reverse complement strand
GAAGCAGAAGGGTAGCATCCCGAGACCAAGAACTTAGAAAAATCCAAATTGGCAATGAAATGACATAAAGAGGCATAGAGCATCATCTCCTTTAAAGAGGTGAATAGAAAGCTAATAGATGGGAGATTTGCTTGCTGATTGACATCCACATTATCTTATTTCCAGACGTCTGATCCTTCACTAGTTGTAGCTCAACCAATTATATTGTTTTAGAGAATGTTTGGCATTGCGTTTGTAACTGCATTTTGTCAAATTTTAAAAAAAATTTTTTGGCTAAAATTGAATGCGGTTTGTACTTTTTAGATCGTTTTGATGTGCTAATGTCAAAAATGATTTTTAAAAAATGAAAAAATATCATTGGCATGTATTTTGGCACGAAAAGCTATTTGAAAAGCACCCGCAACCACACTGTCAAACACGCTCTTACAGCTCGTGATATCCATAAATATTTAGACTTTACTAGTAAATAAACTCAAAGATATTCAATCTCTCATTTTACTAGATTCACATGTATGGATATTAGAATGGACATCTCACCTGTTTACATGTAATTGGGCACAATATATAGTTAAATCTATTAATATTAGGTTTGACAACTCGTCACTTAAAGATATTAAATATGATATCTTGTGAAATCTATATGTATTTGGGCTTAGCGCGTAACCAAATCTAAAGATATTAAGTCTGGTATTTCACCATACCCCACAAGTACTTGGGTTCAATATGTAACTGAACCAATAAAAATTGGATATGGAAGCAATCCAAGCCCCACAAGTCTAAATATATTAAGTTCTGTTTATTTTTGCGTTTTAAAAATGTTTTTGGAAAAAATTGAATTTTTTATTTTTTATTTTCTTGAAATTAATATTTTTTTAGTTTTTTCAGATTATTTTGATGTGCTGATATAAAAAATATTTTTAATATATTTTTAAATAAAAATATTTTAAAAAATAACCACCATCACCCTTACAAAAACAGAACATAAATTATGATTTTAATTTTAACCCTTTAAAACCCAAGTTTAAGCAAAAGCAACTTATTATAATAAAGTACAACTATTCATAAATGTAATAATGGAGATGGATCCAAGGAAGCCACGTTTTTCGCGTAGTTTTGTCATCATTGAAGCGACAGTTCTAACAAGGGAGCTAAAAATTATTATAATAAAGTAGTACCCAAGTTGGCTATTATGTCTATTTATAATAATCAATTAGGAGACTAATTTTCCCCCAACCCATTAGTTAATCCTGTCTTCTTTATCATGGGCAGGCCTTAATCACCATGAATAAGACTACATTAAAAACATGGAAGGCTTACTAATCATGATTACTCATTATTACTCTATAATAAACATGAGGCTATGGTTGCGCCAACTAGGAGGAAATTCGTGATTGTGATCCACTATGAATCCAGACCAAGCAATTTACTGGCATGTTCTCTTTAAATATGAAGCATTAGCTTCACACATTAGCAGTTTACTTATCTAAGATTAGTTTATTATAAAACAAAAGCTAAAATTGATATAACTATTTTGAATTTATTTGTTAGAAGTTACTTGTTCGAGTTTCGTAAATTTCAGGGCTATTAAAAACTTATATAATTATTAATTTTAAGTCCTGTATAATTAATTAAGGTATATGAAAGTTAGCTAAAATACTGATGTTAATATATATATAAAAAACAAAAGCTAAATTACAATTTTGAGGCTGTTCTGGCAAAGGGAATGAGCTCAGGAGTCATGAATTGAATCTTCATCACATTTTCACATGTTCTTGTGTCGGCGTCATGAGAGAAATTGTGGGTTGTGATGGTGAAGGGTGTGGGTCCATGAGCCCAATAGCCCAAGAAAAGTCATGATAATGCAAGTAATGGTCCCCCTGGTTTCACCATCAAATAACCATTTTCACTTCGACGCGGGGACACGTTAAAGAGAGGGAATTTTGGTGCAAGAAATTCTGACATAAGAAGAAGCAGATGGGCTATGAGTGGCCATGCTTGACTTTTAGTATAGATCCCATCCCATAACTTCAAAGTTTATTGTATATCTCTTGCAAATTGTTATTTAGATTGAGATAGTTTTTTTTCATATGATATAAAATTTTAATGATCAAGTAATTATGAATTTAAATTTTATTATTTTTATTTATTTGATAAAAATTAAGCACAAAATAACATAAGTTTATACAAGTTTTAATATCAAAAAACTTTTACTTGAGAGAGCATATTAAAAAAAATTTAAGTTATTGAGCTGAAATATTTCTTCGACACATATTCACTCTAAAATTATTTAAAGAAGTTAGGAAAAGGAAATTATAAGGTTTACACATGTCACAATTTACAACATTTTGCACTTAAGCTTTCATTCATTGAGACATTGATTTGCATGGCAAGCAATTTTGAGAAATTTTTTCATACAAAAATTAAATAGAGATGGCCGTTTAAAATCCCATTAAGAACAAATCTTGTTTTTATATATAAAAGTTAATAATAATTAAAAAAAAAAACTCTACCTAAAGATCAAAATGTTGATAGAGTGCCAAGTTTTTTCTTCACTTGAGGGGTGCTGGATTAACATGAAAAATAAGATGCACCGATGGAGTCTAACGTGGATGCTTATCTAATAATCTCTAGCATTTAAATATTCCATGGATAGCATGAGGTTTCTTATTCTCATTCACAAGGAAACTAATTTCCGTTTCCGTGCAAGGATCGAATAGCTTCCAATGTCTTGTATTAAGTCAAATTCTACAAGTTATAATTTTGTTATATTGATAATATAATTTTTTTATTAGTTTTAGTTTTCTCTTAATTTTTTAACTGTTAAACATAATTTATTTTCAAATGTACAAAATACATCAAATTTATGGTAGATAAATAGTATATTTTGCTTAAGTTTTGTGTGAAACTAGAAAGAAATTACCCTGTAACAGTCAAAACAATTAATTGTCAATTGTTCAATGTGGACCGATGGTGTTTTTAGGCTAGAAAGGATTGGTATTTCAAATAATTTGCCCCCATCTAAAAATGTTTACGAGTTACTAGATTACTTACCATGCTACTCATTATTTTTTAGTGAAAAAAAATAAATCAAAGTAATGAAAAACTTTTTGATATTGTTATTAAACTCGGTTAAGAACTACAATAAACTTTATGCTTAACCTGTGTTTGAGCATTTTTTTTTTATTTACAATTAAAGAAAGTTTATAGTATTTTGAAACTATAAATCAAATAGTTTAAAATGAGCATGACAATTAATATTTTTTCAAGGTGTAAGAACATAAGCTTAAGCATTCTATTGTATAGTCCGGATCAATTTATTCATACATGTGTACTAGTGTTATATTATAGAAAGTTCTTCCTCAAAAAGAACTTTCTATAATCGGCATTCTGTGGAACTTTAGGTTGACATTTTGAATGTTTTTAAAAGGATTCCTATCAGCATACAAAAGATAATACTTTACCGATCATTATTGCATGGAACAAACTGCAATTCTACAATCTCACAACTTCGTTCATGCCATGATGCTCATCTTATCCCACCAGTTTCCTCCACCATACTGTGATTAATGTTGAAACAATCTACTCCATGGCTAACTTCAACGTTTCTTAAAAGTCTTTTCCAAATGATCATGAATCGTCGTAAACAGCCTAATTTTTCAATTATTATTTCTACAACACTTTTTCACCATTCCACATTTCTTTTATGTCTTTGGCAAATGAATATGTAACAAAAACAGCACACATTAATGTTAACATTGTTTTCCTATATATCATCACATATCGTTTGTATGTTAACAGTTTAATTATATTGCTTTTAGGAAATTAACTTATTAATTGCATGTTAGAAAAACCATTTTAACCGAGAACATGGAAGATTCTTCATCGCAAGATAAGGCATTTTTTACTAGAGAGATGCTCCGCATATTTTGTGACATCTATATCAAAGCAATTGAGAAAGGCATGCGACCGAACACACATTTCGACAAAGTTAGATGAGAATATGTTATCAGTAGCTTTAAAGAGCAGGTAGGCCATGCATTAACAAAAGCAAAATTGAAGAATAAGTCGAACAAAAAAAAATAGAGAATATAGAAGAAGTTGATTTTCAAAACAGGAGTTGTGTTGCACGTGGACGAACGACGTGAGGTTTCAAAGAGTCACCACCTAGTTGTTTGGTTCATGGTCACTAGGAGACTTGAGTATATTGGTCTTACCAGAAATTCTAGTGTAAGGAACTGATTCTGACCAGGAAAGGTATTAGTACCCTTAACGCACCTTAACTGAGGTAAGCTGCATTGTGTGGTTTTCATGTGATTTAAAGGTTTTAATGAGTTACTAACCGATGATCAGTCTATGGCTAAAATTTTTATTTACTCTTGTAAATAACTCTAGCATTTCGAATTTATTATAGGCTTGTACGTCCAGATAAATTCTTATGGGAAGGGTTCTTGTAGGTGCCCTGATAGAGTTCAATTATCATGGAAGGCAAAAGAGTTTTCCACAACTCATGTACTGTAGTGAATATTCAGAATAATTTTGAGAATTTTCTAACCAACTTCTAGTATTTAAATACTAGCCTACCTGTAGGTCTAACATTTATACTAGAATATTGACCATTCATTCTTGTGAATTAAAAAAAAAAAAGGAGTTATTGAAATATTAGCTAGGTTCTCATGAATTTAATAAACTGATTATTATATCAAAAAATAAATGCAAAGATATTCTTATATATAAAAAAATGCTAAAACTCACAATATATTTTTATTTCCTTTTAAATATGATTTTTCTTTATATTTGTTTTGAGAAACTTGGTCATATGCATACCAAATAAAAAAACATTGCACTATACATTAAACAGAAGGTTTTGAATCTAGCAGGTCTAATGGACTTCACTTTCAAATTTATAAAAGCATAGCTTTCGAGCTTGAAATCTTCAATAAAAGTAGACTTCTGCTGCTTTTCTTTCTTCTTATCTCTAAAGTCACTAGGGACAAACCTTTGAACCTTTAGTTAGTTCTTGAACTCAGTATTGAATTCCTTAGACCTTAGCCAAATTTCTTTCTTTTTGTGTTTTTTTCCTGTCATATTATCTCTCTTTTTATAGGATGATTCAGAGCTTTTAGATGAGTTTGTTAGGGTTATAACAAACCAAATCTAGGCTAGTTTTATCACAGGATAAATGGTTTTGGATTTAGGTGGTTTTGATCGAACTTGGAGGCCAAGGTGAAGTGTTTCAGCCCTTTCATCTTGAGAGAAGTGTAAGAAGCCTTTGATAAAAACTCATTAGGAAATTTTAAGTGCGAACACATGAAAAAGTTGGGTGGTTTTGTGTAAATGGATATCTCAGTCAAGGCTAATTGGATTGACCACTTTCATGACTTCGTCAGAGCAATTCTAATGTCATCATCATTGAAGACCACCTGAAATTAGTAGAAAGGGTGCACGTATTTTGTTAGGATCCAACCTTGTTCAATTTGAAGGTTTGTAACTCCACATTCACTCGCTTGAAGGTGCCAACTCGATCAGCTCATAATCTAAAAATTGAGTGATGACTGATCAAGGATAAGATGTTGGGCTTCTATGGAAAAATTGAGATGTAAACGTTCAATTTCATGAAAATAAGGTTGTAGAGGGGATGTTCCTCATCCATTTATAAAAAGAACTGCATGCCATTTTACAGTCTAAAACTTCACAACGAGCTCTTGAAAGGTGCCAGCCTGATCATTGCGAATTGTCAAGGAAAAAGATGAATGAAGGCTGAATGACACGTTGTCTAGGTTAAATCCCTAGAAATCAAGGTTTTTAATTTGGGATCTGACATATTTGATTTTATTTCATGTTCTTTAAATTGTGACATATGCACCCTTAATTGACACAAAACTTTTAATTGTATGCAATTTAACCCTCATCGGACTCAAATATCAATCCCGAAGTTTAGCACCACTTTCATCTTGGTCCATGGTTTTTTATTTATGCATTTGGACCCTTAATTGACCATTTTCATCTCGCGCCATTTACGATTTGGTCATTAGCTTTGAATTTCTTTACTCAAACCCTTAATTGGCTACCAAACTAAATTTTTTTACAATTAAGCTCTTGATTCAACCAATTAAACTTTTCAAAATTTAATTCCGGTCCCCAAATTTTAATTTCTTCTAATTAATACCCGAATTGACTCCAAAAAATGATTTTTCTTGCAATTAAGTCCTCAATAAAATTAATTAAGCCTTCCAGAATCCTTTTTAGTCTTTACTCATCTAAATTTGTATTTCTTTACCCCAAATACTAATATTTTCACCAATTGAGCATTTTTGTCAATCAAAATCGAGTTGCTAGTTTTACCAATCTTATACATTCTAGTGCTCCAATTTTCCCACTTGTTTTTTTGGTCATTTACCACCAACTTGGACAGTCTTCTAAGTTTTCTTCGTGTGTATCATCTTGTATTTTTTAAATATGATATTATATTTATAAATATTATGGTTATCAATAGACTTGGTTTGAATTCTGATATGATGGGGTGGGTGATGGAGGAATGATACTAATGAGAAATTTCTGCTAAGGTTTTCTGATGCGTTTTGTGGTACATGCAGATAGCATCACTAGCACTACAGAACCAAACTCTGGTGGTGAAGTTACAGCAGACAGGTAAAGATGCCTTTGGTAATATCAAGTATCATTACAAAGGAAGTGGTGAAAATTTAGTCAAATTCTCAGCTACTATATCTGAGGTGGGTATTAGCAGTTACATTCTGAATAAGTTGGCTTTCACATTAATCATTGGAACTGGAGAAAACCTAATCTTTCTTTACCTCTATCTAAACTCTTCTGTTTCTTTCAAGAGTTTTAAATACCGACTAAATTACCATTTTTTTTTCTTTTTTGATTAAGGAATAAGTTCTGCCTTTTGGGCGTGTTGTCTTTGTACAACATTCAAGTCCTTGGTCTGAACATTTTTTACTTTGTTATGTGAAGTCCTGTTCAGGCAATTAAGAACATCACTCAAGTCCCTACTTTGAACATTTAGTTTAGAAACATTGCAAACTCTTTAGCCTTCGAGCCTAATTTTATACACATCTGACTCCCATTCAAGCACCGCAATTACTAGAACTTGTGTCATGGATTAATGTTGGGTTCTAAATTCCTTTCTTTATATCCTTTCTGTTTACAGTTGGACAAGGCCCAGAAAAGTGGACCTGTTAGTGAAACTGAAGTGGCATCCGCAGATTCTATATCTGAGCTTGAGACTGTGAGAAGAATAGATGCAGGACTGCTTAGCTTTAAGCATGTTTTCATGGCGATGTTCATATCACTGATTTCGGCAATGGTATACATATGTCAGCCACAGAAGCTTCCGTTTTGGTGAGAGCAATGTTACTTCTTCTTGTGCTAGAAGCCCAGCAGAGCAGCATTAGGCACAAGCTTTTAAGACAGATCAAGAATGACATAGAAGATTTTATTTTGGCAACTTGATTTTCTGTAACAAACACACAAATCAGGAGGAAAATATTTGGAAATGATAAATAGCTCTGCTGGGTTCAATCTCATGCAAGGTTGGATTTTTTTACTTCTTTTGAATAGAATCATGTGCGCTACAGGAAGAAATTTACTGGGACTAAGGGCCAATCTTGCTCTATATTTTGTTTTTAACTAAAGGGCACGCCAAAATCAGAAAAAAAAGAGGAAAGGATAAGTCCTATTAGAGAAGAAATCAAGCAATTCTGGAAAAGAACAGTGGTCACTTGGTTAGATTCCGATCACTCGACTGAGCAATAGATGCAGTTCTGATCAACGGGCATTGGAGATGGGACGGCCTATCATAAATCTGGCAAAAAGGCGGGCTTGGATAGCCCAACCGAACAAGAAAGTGAAGGAGAGTCCATTTTCACTTTATTAGAGAGCGAAGGTGCAGCGTCTACCGTGGTCCATGACCAAGCAGAGCATGTAGTACTTTCACATGATCCTATCGCTTGGCAACCAGTGAAACGATTTAAAAGAATTGCTAAGGTATAATGTCAAGATCTTTGTTCCCAGATTTGTGGATAACCAAAATGATACACCATCGAGAGGACAAGAATGCAGCGTACAATCTTGAAGGTCTTCCTTTCTGAATCTGGGAAGTGATTTGATACGGTTTTACAACTTGAAAATGCTCCTTATGGATGTCTTACATTGCTGTAAATTGACAACAAAAACTCGAGACAAATTTTATCCGGATTCTGGAGCTATTTGATGGCCAGTTTTCCAACATCATTTCTGATCCACGTTTTTTTTTTTTTTTATAACTCAACTGCCGCAGTTTCCACTTTCAGGATTTCCCGAGAGTAAGCGACATGTACCCGCCTGGGTGAGAAGCTCAATTGGAAAAAGGAATGTGCCTGGATAGTAATCTGAGGTTTGGCGTAGGCTCTATATTGTACCAAACAAGAATGTTAATACTGCGTAACCTACAATCTTACTATCCTCAGGACTTCTCAAACCCTTAATTCTAAGATCCAGCCATCAACATGTTAAACTATTGTATGCGCAGGTTCTTAGCTCTTCTAGCTGCGCAGGTTCTTCTACTTCCTCATCAAGCAAAACATCACAATCAGGTATATATCCAACTGACTGCATCTCTCCGATTAGCACTCCAAGTTTCTCATATATCTCTTCGTGTCTTGGATGGCCTTTGTCTCCAACAAGAAATGCATGCACTTCATCTTTCAATTCAATCCAGCTACAACCTGGTTCCTTTTTCAGCTTATTATGCCTCATCATCTTTCTCATCTCCGAAACATTACCCCACATTCCTGCATCAGCATAAATGTTTGATAGAAGAACGCAAGCAGAAGAGTCTTGCGGATCCAATTGCAAAAGAGCCCTAGTTGCTTTTTCTGCAACCTCTACATTCCCATGGATCTTGCAAACACTAAGCAGATTTCTCCAGATAACAGCATCAGCTTCGAAAGGCATCTTTTGAACAAGATTCAATGCCTCATCAATGCGCCCTGATCTCCCTAGTATGTCAACCATACATGAATAGTGCTCAGATTGAGGATCTAAACCGTACTCACTCAGCATGACATCAAAGTAATGCAAGCCTTTATCAACAAGCCCCATGTGTGCGCATGCTCTGAGGACAGAAACAAAAGTTGCATGATTTGGCTTTACATTCACAAGTTGCATACTCTCAAAAAGTTTTAATGCCTCTTCTCCAAGACCATGATGAGCATAACCACAAAGCATGGCGTTCCACGTTACAAAATCCCTGTTAGGTGCTTTCTCAAACATCAGCTGAGAATCTTGCATGTTTCCACACTTTGAGTACATATCAACAAGAGTGCTGCATATGTACACATCTGATTGCAGTTCCTGCTTGATAATTTGAGCATGTATTTGCTTCCCAAGACCAACAGTAGCTAAATTTGCACAAGTATCAAGAACTGCTGCATAAGTGAAGTTGTCTGGGTTTACACCCATTTCCAACATTCTTGAAAAAAATTTGTGAGCATCCTCACTTTGTTGTAGCAGAGAGAATCCAGAAATAATAGCATTCCAAGAAACCATTGTCTTTTGTTCTGTTCTGTCATGGATTTTATCCGCTTTTTCTATCATTCCACACTTGCAGTACATATCAACAAGGGCAGCTCCCACAAATGAGTCAAAACCCATTCCAGATTTTATAATTCTAGTATGGATCTCCATGCCGGTGTTTAAAGCTTGTCGACCAGCACAAGCTTTCAAGACACTGCCATAAGTGAAGTCATCAGGTTCCATTCTTGAGTGAATCATTGATGCAAAATGGGCAAGTGTTTCCTCTTCGTTTCCATTCTGCTCACATGCTGCGATAATTGCATTCCAAGAGACAGCGTCTCTCCTTTCCATCATATCAAACAGATCAGAAGCTTCAGCAAGAGCCTTGCATTTACCATACATGTCAAGGATGGCATTTGCAACACAAATATTTGACATAGAAATACTCTTAACCGCTAATCCATGAACTTGACGCCCCTCCAAATCTCCTCTGATGGATGCACAAGCATTTAATGCTCCGGATAGAGTTATTTCATCAAAACCAAGGCCAGTCTTCAACAGAAGCTGAAATGACTTCAAAGCTTGAAAGCCTCGATCACTTCTGGCATACCCAACGATAATGGCATTATACGATTGCAAACTACATTTTGGCATTGAGCTAAGTACCTTTTGAGCATCTGCCATCCTGCCACATTTTGCATACATATCCAAAGTGGCAGTTCCTACAATGATGTCAGATCCAAAAGCACTCTTTAAAGCATGGCTATGCAACTCTTTACCCAATCTTAATGCTGACAATCCTGCACAGGATCTGAAAAGACTAGCATAGATAGATTGACTAACCCCAACTCCCACCCCTTGCATCTCCTTGAACAACTCTAAACCCTCAACATTCCGATCATTTTGAACACAACCAGCAATCATTGCACTCCAAGAAACCCAATTCTTCTCAGGAAGTTCACTAAAAACTGAAAGTGAATCATCTAATCTCTTACACTTTGCATACATACCAAGCAAAGCACTCCCAGTGACCACATCACAATCAAATCCAAACTTCACCACAAGTCCATGAACCTGAACTCCCATATCACACTCTTCCAAAGCCCCACAAGCTTTCAAAACAACAGCAAGACTCGCTCGGTCAAAACCCACACCGCACCTCCCCATCTCCAAAAAAACATCAATCGACTTCCGACACTCACCATTCTGCAAAAACCCGGAAATCACTGAATTCCACGACACTACGTCTCTCTCCGGCATCTCATAAAAAAACTTTCTCGCAATATCCATTTCCCCACAACTAGCATATCCAGAAATAATGGAGTTATAAGAAACCACATCCCTCAGATACATCTTATCAAACACCTTGCACGCATAGTCCAAATACAAACATTTTATGTACATTTGCATCAAACAATTGGACACAAAGGTTGTAGGTTCAAACCCACAAAAAATCATTCGAGCATGTGCTTGTTTGCCAGGATTCAGAGAGTTCTGTTTCGAGCATTCTTGGTAAATATGAGAAAAAGTTCTGATCTTGGCGGGTGGTTGGGTTTGGTTTTGAGCGAGTGTGGAGAAAGTGTTGGTGGGTATAGGTGGGATTTTCTTGTATAAAGGTATTGCGTGGTAAGAGAAGAAAAGCCTTGTTAACAGCCATAATTGAGAGGTGTGGACTGCCATGAACCATGGCACTCATGCTTTGGCGGGTCTTGCAGCCTTTAAAATTCTGTTGTTATCGTCCTCTAGAATAGGTTAACTACAAAAACGTCCCTAATCTATATTCTTGTCAGCAATATTATCCTTTAACAATTGTTTTAATCAATTTTATCCCTTGCCCAAATCTAGCTTTGTCATTGAAGAAGCTCCGACAGTAGCAGGATAACTTCAATGATCATCCACGACTAAAATCTGATCGCACCAATTATTTAGTCACTTGGTATATATTTTTATTTATTTTAGCAATAAAGACATTCTGAGATCAGTTTTTAAACCATTATTAGTGAGTGTTTGTTTTTATATTATACCTGTTTTTTAAAATATTTTTTGTTTAAAATATTATTAAATTAATGTTTTAAAAGTATTTTTTTTAATGATTTTGATGTGCTGTTACAAAAATTAAAAAAGAATATAAAAAATTATTTTAATATATTTTTAAAAAACAACATACACTGTATTATCAAACACTATACATGAGCTGAGTTAAAATGTTTAGATGATGATAGTGCTTTTAAAAGAGTAAGAAAAATTTGAAACTCGAATCATTGATTCAAATAGGTTAAATAAGCTTGATTAATTTAATAATATAATTATAAAAAAAGCCAACAACAATAAAAAAAACAAATAAAAAACAATAATGACTAATAAAAAAAATACTTGTCAATATTATAAAAGTATACTCTCTGTTCTAAAAGGTCTCAATGATCTTATTTAATAACAAAACAAAAACTAAATGAGAATGAAATAACTTCATTTAGAGAAAAAAAAATGAAAACACATATGTAACTCAATCACCACCGAATTAAAAGAAACTAAAAAAGGTTCTTTTGTTATTATTGTTCCCTTCCTCACAAAACATTATGGATTTGAGCAGTGTTTTTTTTTTAATTTTTAATTTGATCCTCAAACTTTATTTTGCGTGATTTAGCCATTTTGATCTCAAATTAGCCCCCAAATTGCATATTTTTAGGGGGGGTTAAATTGAAAAGGAGGGGACTAAAGTGAAAAAGGTGGGCATAATAAGTAGTGGATTTGAAATTTATTTCCAAAGTTCATTTGTGTCCCCCATCTTTTTTAGCTCAAGTAACATGTCCATGTAATTTTCAAAAATTGAATTAGAGAGAGAAAGTTGTTGTTAGTGATGATTTCGGCCACCAAAACGGTCAATTTTTGTGTCAAATAGTTTTTTTTATATACCAAATTTTGTTTTTCACATTTTAAGTCCTTTTTTGGTTGGAGAAGAGAGAAAGAGCAGCTGGATTCTGGCTTAGAGAGAGAAAGTTGTTATTAGTGATGATTTCAGCCACCAAAACGGTCGATTTTTGTGT
>Ga0307515_10018582_pt1 | contig 12560 bp, 12 predicted proteins | sample 17_EM_MG_FD_194513 | JGI IMG/M metagenome (GOLD analysis project Ga0307515, IMG submission 194513) | Populus trichocarpa ectomycorrhiza microbial communities from riparian zone in the Pacific Northwest, United States - 17_EM | ecosystem: Host-associated > Plants > Roots > Unclassified | place... | reverse complement strand
TTAATTAATTAATATAGTTCTCCCCCAAGTTCACCCAGCCAATGACGCTAACAGCAATCGCTCTATCGTAGACCGACCAGACGATCTTGATCTTCAATTTGACCTGCTGCTGGTTCCTGAAGATTGGGACTCTTGCAACCGACTCTGACCCTCGACTCATACCTCGCCCCTCCGCACTACGTACCTACCTCGAATAAGCGCAAGCTCCGACGGTGATGATGACTTCCGCTTCTGGTTCGAGCGCCAGGCGCATCGCATCGCATATGCCATTCCACGATATTGAGTTTACGTTTGCCCCGAGGTGATTGTTGCAGACGCGAATGTTTCCACGCTTACGAAACATTCCCTGGTTCCAAGCAACTGCCAGGATCTAGCTTAGCTCCTCCCAGTTCCCAGCTAATAACGGTTTATTACCGGGGTGGACAGGTTCTATCGCGCGTTCATGGGACGACTTTTGAATAGATTCTGGATGATTACAACCTGGCAATTTTGTTCCATTCCATATAACGAGTCTGACCCCAAGCAGTAATAGTGTCATGATACGCGGAGGATATATATTATAATGCTGTCAAAATTCAGTACACACAAGTTAGCCCCTGCAGAGACAAATTAACCGATTATGTTTGGCCAGTCATATTAAAAGACCAGCGTGCTTCAACTCTTCGGTAAGGCCTCTGGCAGTGTCAACGAATCTTCAGCGGATTTATCGGTGACGACGTTGATACGCCAGATGGATGTCACCAAAGATCCCTTCTCGGTGGGATATCTCCGGTGCCCACAAGCCGTGTTGATAGCGTCGGAGTGTGAGGAAAAGTCCGGCTATAATTCAACGCCTTGCTGTACCCATCCTATTACCAGCCTTGGCAAAGATACGCATCACATTGAAGTCTTCAAGCGACTTATTCATCAACTGGTCATAAGCCTGTTGATTTTTGGGTCTTGGAATGGTAGAAACGGCACAGGAGACGCGTCAAGAAATAGGTGGTTCTAATACCAAATAAGCGTGTACACTCACTATTAGAAGACAACCCTCGGTGCTTTGGCCAGGTAATCAAGAGCTTCTGGACCGCCAGTTTTCGCTGAATGAGGTGAGTCCCATAATAATTGGAATGCTGACTATGAATAGTGACAGGAGCGAACATTGCCCAGAAGGCCCAGTGACAGCCGCATGTGACCTCAGTCCGAGGCTGGGGTCAATCTTTCGTTGTTTGTTTGGGCACTCATAAAATTGAACTCCGCTCCGGTCAACAATTTTACATCCATGAGCACCGACGCCAGTTTTCAATGCAGCAGATGCATCAAGCTGTTCACGCCGGCAGATGAGTACGCGTCGCGTCAAATAGGGGGCAGCCATGGCGAGGAAGGGGGTCTACTCGTTCATAGCCCGTCCTGCTCCGTCGTCAAGTTAACCTCTCGAAAGAGGAAGCGCGATGAAACTCACCATGACCATCCATCGAAGCGGACTCCTCTTGGTGCTCTGTCTCCACGACACTCGCTTGGACTTGATTGTCCTGCGTCGCCGGATGGCTTACTTCTCAATGCGTCGCAAAATCTGGTAGGTAGCACTTATGATCCCTCTGTAACTTGATGATGAACCGCTTGCAGGTAGACTCCCCTCAAAATGGTCATCCAACAGGTGTCGACGGCCAACTTCGAGAGAGCGAACCCGATGGTGTTACTCGGGTATGCACATCCTCCAATTCAATTTCCCTTCTGACGGTCACCCAGCCACTTTCCTTTGAAGAGGAAGTTGAGGAAACTTATCAAATGTTATTGGACATACTCGCCGTGTTCGAAAGTAAACGACCTAACATGGATCCTGACTGGTATGCCGGATTCTGTGAAAGCATCGCCCCGCTATTCAAGTTCGTGGAGGACAGTATCCGTGATGGCACGCTCCCGAACAACAATTGGGCGTGATCGGCGCAATTCAACCCCTCTCACAGAATATCATTGGCCGCCATTTCGGGACCTTCGCGTGTCAGGAGCATTCCAGACAGTAGATATCTTGCTTTATCATGTAGCCTATTTTCGTCTATTCATCAAACGTGACGGCCGTATCTAATCTTCAGACGCAGCTTTCTTCGTTCGGGCGCTGGTGCTACAAGTAAGATTCTTGGGATGATCTCAACTGCGATTGCGCTATTCGGTTCGACTACGTAATGCGGGAGGTTTTCTGATGGCAATGTATTGATGGATCGGTCCATATGGCTATCTTCGGTGACGATGATGCCAGAAAACACACCCACCAGTCCGTTACGCAAGCGGGGATGTGACATCCCCAGTTATCATTCACGCCCGCTATGGAAGCTGCTATATCGTCCTCGGCCTCACATTGGCTCAATTGGCGCGCCCTCCATCAGGTAACCGGCAGCATCCTCACATTAACCATTGACAAAAGTATATATCGGTTTTGTGCTCCCTGCTGAACAAAGCGCAAGCTACATAGCTGGACAAGTGTGCTTTGGTGTATATTCAGCCAGTACGCATGACCGCAGTTCATGATCTGCGGCGAATGGAGTTCTCCAGGTGGTCTCAAATGGTCCGGGGCTCGAAAGATATCAATGCATATCTACAAACACAATCAGTGCCAATCACTCAGCTTGTCGTCCGGGAAAAAAAAAAGGAGGAGCGATACGTACTTGCCGCTTACCCTCCACTTTTCGCCCTTCTCTTCAAGTTCCTGTGCAACTTTCGCGGATACACCAACTGCGACATCGGCCTTGTTAGTTCGCAGTGCAAGAATCGGGAACGAGCCCCGCAGTGGCCCTGACAGGAGGATGGAAATCAGTCAGCGCTATTCTCGTCGCGAAAGAGAAAAGCGGGAACAGCAACAGGGATTTGAGTATGTACCTAATGCCTCGGAAAAGGGCGTATCGACTGGCCATTCAACATCCCCGGTTAGTCTATATGTGGCTGAGTCGGGGTTTACATTGAGACACCCTGAGACTCCTCACTTGCGATAGCTGAGCGACTGGTTCAGTAAGGAACGAAGAGGTATGGGCGGTACAGTGACTGACTTCAAATCCCCTTTAAAGATGACCAGTGTGCTTCCTCGTAGGTACTCCCAGAGCTTGGGTGCGATTTCTTCCATGTGGTGGTACGCATAAGGTTCGGTCCAGAATTCGACTTGGGTATCGCTTGTTGCACCTGCGGAAGGACTAGTATTTCGAGGCTCTCTTTCCAATGGTGGGGTGCATTCACCCACAAAGCTGACAACATACCGAAAGGCGTATCGAGTCCGACAGAGAGCTCGAAATGTCCTGATTGAACCCGATCCTGGAATCGGCGTGCCAACTCTTTCAGCGCTTCTGAGCCCGCGTTGATCTCACTTGCTGAAGCGCCAACTTGCCCTTCATCGGTGCTGACATTCGTATCCCAAAGCTCCGGCTGTTGCAAGGCACGAATTGTATACGAGAAGTCGGCCGGAGTGACGTCCGAGACGAACCAAGGGAACGATTTTGGGCTAGAGTACAAACGGTCAGCCTCCCATCGATGCGAGGCTATAGGTGACTTTGAAAACTGGACATACTGGAAGACCACCTTGTCAATCCCGAGGATGGTGACGAGAAATTCGGCAAAGATGAGGTCCGTGTAGAGCTTATGGTGGTTAAGCCTTCAGCCTCTCCAACAGAGTACGCAACTAACCTCGAATCCAGCTACCAAGGTGACTCCATGTGAACAGACGCCTTGCTAAAGAAGCGGCTACTCACCATTGTCCAGAATAAAGTCGACTCTGGAGGGGCCATTGCCACCCTGACGAACCTTGTTGAGAAGGTCCCAGGCAAGTGGCCCATCATCCTTCAGAATATACTGCGCGCGAGCGGTCTGTTCGCTCTTTGAAACGGTCTGGAGTCGTTGGATGTCCTCGTGAGTAATATTTGTCAGCAAGCATAGATCCTGAACAGCCGTGTTCGTCAGCGCGTAGTTGGTGATGGGCGGAAGAGTGAGGTATGATTTGAGTGCCTTACCGTGGCATTGCCCCAAAGGCACATGTGCATCATTTCTCCCAGAAGTGTTTTCAGAGCTGCTTCGTCCTTTTGCAGCTCGTACTTCTGTTCGTCCAAAGCGATAATTGTCTCCGCAAGACCTAAGCCCAGAAACGTCAAGCAGACGGAGTGGATCGCCGAATGAGAAAACGCACGACGAATAGCAGATGCACTAGACCGAAATGTATTGACCTTTTGTTCAAGAAATGGATCATGGGATTTCCAGTGCGTGGTCTTGGCGAATAATGTCCGAATTAGACGGTAACTGTGCGATACCGAAGATGAGATTATGAGGTGAGTGTAATCATCGTTACACATACAGGTAGCACCTATCAAAGGGGTCCATGTGAGATGCGCAGACGTTGGAGCATTCGGCTTACTCGGCATACAGCCATGGGGCCTTGAACCAGGTATTATCGCCCTTTACTGCAAGCAACTCGAGCTCTCTATTATATTGTTCCACACTCGGCCCATCGTCCTGTTCGAGTGGACTATGAAGACGAACCATGTCTTAGAATTCGAGCAATAGAACGAGCAGCTCACTGCATGACTCTATCCTTTGACATCTCGGATTTGATCCGACTAAGGTTGCGAATAATCTCTGCGCCCTCCTCAACCGCTGCTTGTACATCTGGACCGCCTTCATCGCGAAGCTTGTTTTCGCGATAAAGAGTGTCATTGATGACTCCGGTAATGATCACAGGCCATCTTCGGACAACCTGTACGTTATAGGCCGTTTATCAGTTGCCAAAAGAGGGCTGTCAGTCGAAGTAGACACCGTTTCGAACGAAAAACTTTGGTTATCGTGAGTCTCCAGGTCACAGAAATTTGTGCCTTAATTCATACCCTTTAGGATCTCGAGGATCGTAGGGTGGGTACGGAGCCGTCCAGCGTGTCATGGTTGTGGGCGGAGACGAAGATGGCGCGGATCGATCCTCAGTATTCCCCATCACAAGAGGCTCAGAACAATATTGGGTAAAAAATATAGCAACAAAAGGGACCATTATGTTACACCACTTCGATAAGCAACAAGCCGTTACATCTTTACACAGGCAGCATTCAGATACAAACGGTAAGGACGGTATTCGGGTAAACATGCATGCATAGTCAACGAGGTGAAAAGACCGTACAGGATATGATAACAAGACAACGGCATGCCTTGTAATACATACCACCCAGTTCAGCAGAGACCTCGTAAAATCAAAAGCACCTTCCCTATGCATAGCCTTCCTCCGCGTTTGTGGTCTGGAACCTGAGAGATCAGGTGTTCCCAATCAGTCTTCAGCGAGCTACCTGTGACATTGAGGTTCCAGCCTTTCCACTGAAAATATCCATGGAAAAAGTTTATCACAACCCAGTCGTCCAGATGGTCGACCATGACGTTTTGCATGGGGAATTTATGCGCCTGCGGCATCAAGATTGGCCACGGGATTTTGAGCATGGAAACACCCGCGCCTGCTGCCTTCGCAGCAACCATCATGGAATCATACTGTTTGTATATCGCCTGTTGAGTTGGTGTGATCGAGGGAGACGGGGGGGATGGGACTGTCACAGATGGGGTTGCTAACGATGGACTCTGTCTCAAAGTGGATTGGGACAGGTGATCGGTCGTGGTGGAGCGAATAGTGCCCAGTGGGAGCAAGGGAGGCTGGAGGGGCGTTGGGGAGGGTGAAAAGGGAACTTGCTTAGATACCGCAATAGGAGTGAAAGGTTCATCTGCTTGAACAGGGTCGGGGCCAGTCACAAGAGGCAGCGGAGGAGGAGTCGCCATCGGCCCAGAGGTGAACCAGTTTACACTATTGCCACTAGGGATGATTGGAAAGGAGCCCAAAGGGCTAATAGACCTTGTGGGTAGGTTCACTCTGAAGTCCCCCTGACTTGCCTCTTTCAAAGCGGCTACGATCTCGACCGCTTTCTGCCTTACTGTCTCCAAATCAACTTTTGCATATCTGAGCTTCTCCACAGCAGTTGCTTCTTTCCTCTCCAGACAATCTTCTATTTCCTCCTGAAGCATTCGCCGTTCGTGGCAGATGTCGGTGTAGCGCTGAACCATAAGGGTGAGAAATTCATCACTCAAATCGTCCTTGGGGTGACTGGAAGAGCTTAAGCTGGATTTACGACCCATGTCTGTACCAGCAGTACTTTGAAGTGGGTCGGGAGAATCTAAAAAGTAATCAGAGTCCATCGTTGTGTATAGAGCTCTGCGTTCCTTCATACCATTTGAAGATACCTGGAATCGACTATCTAAAGGCAAGCGAGATTTCCTCTTCCCATCAAATTCCAGTTGACGCGCCCTCTCTACCCGCGCCTTGATCTCCGTGCATTCCCGCGTCGCATTTTTTAGTTCACGTTCTGCGAGTTCTACTGCCTCCACAGCGGTATCATCTCTTCTAGTCAATGCCAACTCTATATCTCCTTCCAGGCTTCGCTCTCTGAGACAGTAGTCTTCAAAACGCTCAACCTGTGCGACAATGGTTTCCTCGCCTTCCATTTCTCTCCTCTGAAGGTGCTCGTGAATATGATTTAGGCCAGTAGGGATATGTAAAGGTTCAATGGTTACAGAGGAAGCGGGCAAGGTTACGTTATACGTTAGAGGCTGGGTTCGGCCATTTGGCAGCTGGTTTACGAGTTGGGAAAGTATATCAAGCATCCAGCCCTGCCTGTTGAGGTAAGAGACCTCTTGTTACAACCGGTGGTCATCCGAGGGCTGTACACTAAATGTGTCAGACCAGAGCGTACATTTGGCAAAATCTCAGCACCTAAATTGATTTAACGCACGGACTTATCTCGCGCACAATCCTTTTCTTCAAGACCATATAGGCTTCTGTGAAACTTACCAAATTACTGCGCGCTCAGTGCCTGCTGTGAGGCATGTGGCGCATCCCGGGAGCTGTGAGCACTGTAGCAGATAACAGGCTCGCTTCGCGGGTCTTATATCCCTTATACCCCAACAGTTTGTCGCGGATCCCAACAAACCTAGGGACTAGGAAAACCGGCTGCGCGAAATATTGACAACAAGAACATATCGTTTCAACCATGAAGGTAACAGGGAACCTGATTGGGGATCGGGGTGCAGCTCAACTAAAAACCATGCAATTGACTTCGAGACGAGTGATCCAATCCTAGAATCCCACGATATCTCATTCTGTAAGCTATTCTGCTAGATCCTTCCACGTTGTCGCGACAGATAATTCTTCTCTTTAACAATACATCATGTGGATTGGACAGTCCTTTAATTCGGATGTAAGAAGATGTTTGGCCGGCCAACAACTCTTCCAGTAGTCTTTGAATCTAACACATGTTGTTCTTACCCCTCAAATATGGGGGATTTGTGGATGAGTGACGCTATTCAGCGCCAACGGATTGAGAGCGCGACACAACACATTATAGCATCGTAGTTCTCAGCCCATTCATACGGCCATAATACTATGATATGATTCGGTACGTACCAGGAGGACCGGTTTCCAATTCGTGCGTCCACAGGCTGCCTTCATTCAGGCTCACCTCGACGCACTGGCGTCGTAGCAGCCATCAGCCGCAGGTTGTGTTTATTCACTAGGCCAATCCTTATATATCCTAACTGTCTCCTCTCTATTTCGTGCTATCATCGCCTTGTACTACAAGGGTATGGAAAGGATATAAAAAGGAGGCAGGTCCTCGCTATATACATGTGAAATTACCGTCGCTTTCCCCGTCTTTACTTCTCGATCGTCCCTCATACTCCTTGTCACACACCATTGTTACGTTATTCGCTGTAGAGACTCAACGCGCAAATGTACAGCCCAGCTTGGAAATTATGTCGCGCATAAAACCCGCAGGCGGGTTGACCTTGGTACCTCCTCTACTGGCTTGATTCAGGGCCACCGCGATTTCGATGGCTTCTGGCCCCCAGTGCAATGTTCGCCCACTTGAGGCGCTTCCTCACTACCACTTTCTTTTTCTGTAGCCCACCGGTCCTGAAACCCGGGAGGAGTTATTTCACAGTTTAGATACATGTCACACATTTAAGTGCGCATACAGATATTTGGGGCGAGAGAGTGATGTTGATACACACATAGTCGACCGGGGCAAAGCTTAGGTAAGATATGCGGTGACATGGTTGATACAAGATTTACCTTGCTACTATTAGCCCCATATGAGTGCATGGAGAATAGAAATGACCCTCTCCATGCAAGCCTTTCCACCACGCTTTGTCTCTGGTACCTGCCCGTATAGCTGTACCCAATCAGCCAACACCGACTTCCCTTCGACCTTGAGGTTCCAGCCCTTCCATCGAACGTACCCTTCGACAAAGTCCGTTACTTTCGAGTCCACTAGGTGCAGGGTGGCGACATTCTGGAGGGGGTACTGGCTATGAGATGGTGTATATAGAGGCCATGGGACCTTTTGCATAGAGAGCCCTGAGCCGGAGGTTTTAGCTGCAATCATCATGTTGTCATACTTCGTGAATATCGCTTGTTGGGTTGTAGTGACTTGCGGTTGTGGTAACGGTGCTGGTGCGGATAGAGGTGTAGCAGGGGGTATTTCTGCTGCTGACATTCGTCTTAAAATGGACTGTGAGAGGTGTTCGACCATTCTAGAGTGGATAGTGTCCGGCTTTGGAAGCAACACCGCGGAGGCTGGTAAGGGTGTCTCCTTCAGTGGTGGAGCAGAGGTCGCGTGCTTATGTACTTTGACTGGGCCAGAGACAAGCACATAAGATGGGTGTACCATTGGCCCAGAGCCGGACGCGCAGGCACCAACTGCACCAGGGTTGATTGCCTTAGCGTCTTTGGAGCCCAAAACCCCAGCAGGGAGATTGACCATAGAGTCACCGCCGCTGGCTTCATTCAACGCTGCCACGATTTCAACAGCTTTCTGTCTTGTGGCCTCCAACGCAATCTTTGCACATGTGAGTTTCTCCACAGCCAGCCTTTCTTGCCTCTCCAGCCTATTCTCCACCTCCTCCTGAATTGTTCGGCGTTCGTAGCAGGTGTCGATGTAGCGCTGAACTAAGAGTGTAAGAAAGTCGTCACTTGAATAATCTTCGGAGTGACCAGCAGGATTAAGGATGCTTCGTTTCTCACAGCTCGGGTCAAGAGCTTCCTTTTGTGGGTTGGAGACGACTGAGAAGTCATCAGAGTCCGCTGTGGAGGTCGGCATTGAAGCTGGAATCGAGGGAGATGTCGCGGGTGAAGGTTCAATATCTGCTCGAGGCTGGATAGACTCATTCATAGCATATAGAGGGGACTGGCGCCCACTCTCAAGAAATTTGTCCGCCCTGTCGAAATCCCCTTGGCGCGCCCTCTCTACACGTGCCTCAATCTCCGCACATTCCCGCTTTGTGTTTTCCAGTTCGCATTCTGCGTGTTCTACTGCTTCCACGGCGTCCTTATCCATCCTAGCCAGTACTGATTCGATGTCTCCTTCGAGACGCCTCTTTTTCAGGCAGTAATCCTCGAAGCGCTCGACCTGTGTCACAATACTCTCCCTGCTCTCCATGTTGTTCGTCGGGTTGAGGTTATTGTGTAAGAGTTGAGTGCTTTTACTGAACTGTGGTACACGAGGGACGGGTTTGGCAGAGGAAGGCTGAAATGCAATGGAGGCTGGGAAATGACTTTCAAATGCCGAATCTCCAACCTACTTGTAGAATCTGGAATCCTCATAGGGGTGGTAGGCAACCAGTGTATCACTACTGCCACTACTGCCACCACTGCTCTTACCACTTGTTCCTTTGCCCTATGCGTCCCCGCCTGTTGATCAGCCATCTGGTAATCGATACTTCGTACCTGTGAATGGATCATGGCCACACAGCCATGGGGTGGGTGTGTGAACGAGGTTTCAAATATGAACCTCCTATAACTTTTTCCACATCGTCCAGCTCCGGGTGTTGGATTATCGTTAGCCGAAGGAAGATATTGATCCTCATCACAGAATTTGGGGCACCAAAGCTAAGGGTGACAAGCGTCCATGTGCACCACAGTATTTTTCCGGTCGCCCAGACGTCCAACAATATATCTTTGTACCCAATGGGGCAAATCGCGCTGTAGCAAGCAATAATGTGAATTATCCTCTCGAGTACTGCGAAGTATAGTAATAAAACCCCCTGCTCAGATTCAGGGTCGCCCCTTGAACCGCACAGGATGCACACCGTCACATTCAGGATGCCCGGAGGGTGCTGACCACCTCGGGCACTCGAATCCGGGGCCTCTCAGGCCCTGAACTGCCTAGTAGATTTACCCCCCTGAAGGGGTCTGCCGTCAGCAGTCAGCAGTCAGCAGTCAGCATAAATGCTGACGCCGTCCTCATCTCTCTGTCCTCATGGCCCCTTTTGTGCGGGCCCTTGAGGGCGCAATAATTTTTTGTATACACTACAGAGTAGTTTGAATATATATATATAATTCATTATATAATTTACATGGTCTGGGTAATCTGAGAGAAAATCACAAGTTGTAGAAGCTGACGGCGCGTCAGCATCGTCATGACACGCCGTCAACTTGAAGGAAGGCCGTCATGACGCGCCATCAGCTTGAAGGGAGGCCGTCGCGACGCGCCGTCAGTTGGAAGGGAGGCCGTCGCGACGCGCCATCAGCTTGAATGATGGCTGTCATGACGCGCCGTCAGCTTGAATGGTGGGTGTCATGACGCACCGTCAAGACGCACCGTCCACTTGAAGCGAGCCCGTCATGACGCACCGTCAGCTTGAAGAGAGGCCGTCATGACGCGCCGTCAACTTGAGATAGGCCGTCAGCTTGAACGACGCCGTCACGACGGGCCATCAGCTTGAACGACGCCGTCTTGACGCGCTGTCAGCTTGAAGGAGGCCGTCTTGACGCGCCGTCCACTTGAGACGCGTCGTCAGCTTGAAGGAGGCCGTCGTGACGCGCCGTCAGCTTGAAGGGAAGCCGTCATGACGCGCCGTCAGCTTGAAGGGAGGCCGTCATGACGACGCGCAGCGGAGTATCAAACAATAGGGGCTCCGATGCGGCCCGTATAAATTATAAAATACCCCACCATAGTTTAGTTATGTATTTATCTCGTATTTAATTTAATTTAATTTAATTTAATCAATTTTTAATTTAATCAATTTATATTTAATTCTTGGAATTTTTTTGGGCGCGCGCGGCGGCCCAGAACGGGGGTTTTCTGACCAAATTTCACTATTTATATCAACGCTAATGGCTCGAGAGGTAAATGGATTTATCTCGAATGTATCCGAATGTATCTACGCGCGTTGAAACACCTCGTGCGCACCCCAAACCTGTATTTGAATAGGTGAATTCAAAGAGTGTATTGCCGGTATTCCAATACTGAAAACAATTGAAAAAGCTTTTGGGCCTTTTAGGAAAAAACTGGAGCCGGCACCCGGTCCACCCGTCGCACCACCCGTCAGCGTTGTACCACGCGCCCGTCGTGGTATCCGTTCGCGCCGTCTCCCACCTGGCGTCTCTCTCGTGTCCGCCGGATATTCCCAACGCATCCGCCGCCGCCCTGCCCGGCCATCTGTTCGTTTTTTGCTGCATCTTGGACCACGCCGTCGTCGCCTGCCCCGCTGCCCCCACTTTTCATGCACGCGTTCTCAATACTTCGGCATACCAAAAGGTGAGTACGATAGGGCCAAACGCGTTGTTCAGCTTACCACTCGAAAGCTTTACGAACAGTGCAGCGACCCCGGGAGTGACTCGATCCCAGGTATGTGCATTCTACAATATCGCATGCACCTTACTGACGCTTATAGCCCAACCTACAGTCCGCGCGCAGTGTTTAACGGCTCAGCAGGTCCTTCCCCCCATCGTCGCCGCCCCTACACATCAATTACCACATTCTCAAGGTTCTCTGCATAGTCAGAGGTGAGTATAACATGACTCAAGGCGTTGCTGAGCAGCTAATCGTTTACACCATCCGAAAACCTCGACTGGTCTGCGTAACGACCCCGGGAGCGACTCGCCCATGTACATGCGTCGCGCAGATATCGAATCCAATCACCAGGTACTTGTAACCCCACCCAGGGCCCACGCACGCCGGCTATCGGCTTCGCAGGACCTCGGACGACCTCTTCCTCCTCGCCACCTTCCTCACCGCCCCTCCACCTCCATGGACTCGTTTCTAATGTTCCCTGGATACCCACAGGTGAGTATAATGTCTTTCAATGGGCCGTTCAGCGTCCAACAGCTTGCAACTCAACGACCTTGCCCAGGCTCCGCCGGACCACATACCGACCCCGGAAGCGACTCCTTCGTGTACGTGTGTGTGCACATTTATCGCGTGTGCTTCACTGACGCTTGTGGCCCAACCCACAGCCCACCCGCGACAGCTATCGGCCTTTGCAGTACCTCGGACCTCCTCTTCCTCGCCGCCTTCCTCGCTGCCCCCACACACCCAAGCGCACAATCCCAAGGTCCCCTGCATACCCAGAGGTGAGTACAATATCATTCTACATGGTGTTTCGCGCCCAATAGTTTACTCAATTCGATGACCTCGCCCAGGTTCCGCCGGACCGCGTAACGACCCCATGGGCACTCCTCCATGTACGTACGACCTGTATAAATGTATAATAGTTTAGTTGTGTATTTAATTCGAATTTACTTAATT
>Ga0307515_10018581_pt1 | contig 12561 bp, 8 predicted proteins | sample 17_EM_MG_FD_194513 | JGI IMG/M metagenome (GOLD analysis project Ga0307515, IMG submission 194513) | Populus trichocarpa ectomycorrhiza microbial communities from riparian zone in the Pacific Northwest, United States - 17_EM | ecosystem: Host-associated > Plants > Roots > Unclassified | place... | reverse complement strand
CGCGTGGCCCTCACAGCCTGCTCGATCGAGCTGCTGGGCGTGCTGACCATCGGCACGCTGAGCATCGTCGACGCGGCCGCGTTCCGGCACCCGACCGTCTGGTCGGTCTACGGCGAGGGCTACCTCTTCATCCCGCTGGTCCTGCCGGTCATCGGCTTGTACTGGCTGCGCAAGACAGCTCCGGCTCGCGTCACCGCCTGACAGCGCAGTCGAAGAGCACCCCGGCCGTGGCGGCGTCCGGCCCGATCCGGGCCGGCGGTACGGGTCGGCAGTGCTTCGCCTCCCAGCCGATCCGCCGGGTCAGCTCGGCCGCGTCTCCAGCCACGTTGGCACCGCGCCCGGTGCCGCCGCTGCGGCCGATCTCGAGGTACACCTGCGGAAGCAGCACGTACCGCAGTTTCCCGGCCGTCACCCAGCCCGGCAGGTCCGCGGCGGCCGGCGCCGGATCGAAACCGAGGTAACCGCCGAGCGGCGCCACGCGCGCGTCGGTGTTCAGCAGGAACGGGTCCGCGCCGTACGTCCCACCTTCGACGGCGAGCGTGGTCCCCTTCACGTACGCGAGCACGTCGCGCTGTCCGGGACTCAGCTGGTACGCGCTGTCCATGAAGCGGATGTACGCGGCTTCAGCACCTTCGCCCGTGTTGACGCCGACGACGCTGCTCAACGCCGACGTCGACGGCGGCCCGGCGCTCGGGTCGGCGGACTCCAGCACGCTGACCGGCCGCACCGCGGTGTCGACGACGTAGGCCATCGGACCGGCGACGATCGTGGCCAGGCCCGTCACGATCGGCACCACCCGGGACCGCAGCAGGGCCGCGACGACCGTGAGCAGCGCCAGGGCGAGCACTGTGTACCGCAGCCACGGCAGCCATTCGGGCGTCCGGTCCAGGATGACGAACGCGAGCGCGGCGGTCGCCAGGACCGCGGCGGGCAGCACGAACCAGGCGCTGCGCCACCGCCACGCCGTGACCAGCCCGGCCGCCGCGAGCGCGGCGATCGCCGGTGCGAGTTCGGCGGTGTAGTAGCCGTGGAAGATGCCGCCGGTGAACGAGAACACCGCGGCGCCCACGACCAGCCAGCCACCCCACAGCGCCCAGCCCGCCTTGGTCTCCGGCGTGGCACCGCGGGCGCGGCACGCGGCGACCACCAGCGCCCCGAGCGCGAGCGGCAGCAGCCACGCGATCTGCCCGCCGACCTCGGCGTCGAACAGCCGCAGCGGGCCCGGACCGCCACCGAGCGCCGCGCCGATCGTGGCGCCGTACCCACCGCCGACGCCGGTCGCGCCGCCGACCAGCCGCGTCACGCCGTTGTAGCCGAAGGCCAGCTGCCACACCGAGCCGTCCGTGGTGCTGCCGACGAACGGCTTCGCACCCGGCCACAGGCTCACGACGACCGGCCAGGACAGCGACACGACCAGCGTCACCACGCCGGCGAGGCCGAGCCGGACCAGCCGGCGGCCGCTGGGTGCGCCGAGGAAGTACGCCAGCGCGAGCCCGGGCAGCACGATCCACGCGGCGAGCATCTTCGTCAGGAAGCCGAGGCCGACGAACACCCCGGCCCACACCAGCCAGCGCGTCGCGCTTCCTTCGACCGCTCGCGTGACGCAGTACGCGGCGAGCAGCAGGAGGAGCACGAGCAGCGTGTCGGGCACGTTGTCGCGGTTGATCGCCGCGGTGATCGGCGTCAGCGCGAACAGCGCCGCGGCGAGCAAAGCCGTCCCCGGCCCGGCCCAGCGGCGCACGACCCGGTGCAGCACGAACACCGCGGCGACGCCCTCGATGACCTGGACCAGGGCGATCGCCCAGGGGTGGAAGCCGAAGACGGTCACACCGAGCGTCTGGGTCCAGAACGCGAGCGGTGGCTTGTCGACCGAGACGACCCCAGCCGGGTCGAAGCCCGCGAAGAAGAACGCTTCGACGTTCCCGGACATCGAATGCACCGCGGCGGCGTAGTAGGGCTGAAGTGTCCGGCTGCCCAGCGCCCAGCACCAGAGCGTCGCCGCGACGACCAGCACCGCCCCCAACGCGACGCGTTCGCTCCTTGCCGTCATGTCTCCCCCTCCGGATCCCCGTGTGAAGGACGCTAGGGCGGCGCGGCGCCGGAGTCCTCAAGCCCGGGATTGATCCGGGTTCTCCACCCGTGGGTTGAGCACGGGAACAGTAGGTAGCCCTCCTCCCGGAAATAAATGGGGGTTCGCCGGACGACTTTCGTCGGTTCCGGAAATTCCCCGAACAATCGGACAATCCTCCCGTTCGGTCCCCACCGGCTTTTCCGTGCGGTCGTCCCCGCCGCACCAAAAGGAGTGAGCGTGAAAGTACGCTTCGGCAAATTCGTCCTACTGGCCGCGAGTACGGCGCTGGCGGTGGTCGGCCTCGCCGGTCCCGCGACGGCCCAGACTTCGATCATCGGCGGCAGCAACGCCTCGAGCGGCCCCTGGGCAGCGCGGCTGTTCGTGAACGGCCAGCAGAACTGCACCGCGACGATCATCGCGCCGCAGTACATCCTGACCGCGAAGCACTGCGTCAGCAGCTCCGGCACGTACACGTTCCGGATCGGCAGCCTGGACCAGTCCAGCGGCGGCACGACGGCCACCGGGTCGACGATCACCCGCTACAACGGCCCTGCCGACCTGGCGATCGTCCGGCTGACGACGTCGGTGAGCGCGACGTACTCGCCGCTCGGCAGCGTCGGCGACGTCTCGGTCGGCCAGAACGTCTCGGTCTACGGCTGGGGCGCGACCAGCCAGTGCGGCTCCGAGATCAACTGCCAGTCGCGGTACCTGAAGGTCGCGACGGTCCGGGTGAACTCGATCGGCTGCAGCGACTACACGGGCGGCGTCGCGGTGTGCGCCAACCGCGTCAACGGCATCACGGCCGGCGGCGACTCGGGCGGCCCGATGTTCGCCTCGGGCCGTCAGGTCGGCGTCGCGTCGACGAGTGACCGGTCGAACAACACCGCGTACACGAACATCACGCGTTACCGCAGCTGGATTTCCCAGGTGGCCGGAGTTTAGTTTCCCGGGAAATCCCGCGGCCGGAAGAAAGCGGTCAGCTGGGCCCGCTCGAGCCGGGCCCAGCTTTCCGTCACCGAAAACACCGCGATGGCGCCGGTCGGAAACGCTTCGACAGCGGTATTGCCGGCCAGTTGGAAGGTCACGTCGCTGACACTGGGCTCGTGCCCGACGAGGGCCAGGCTCTTGACGTCTGTCGGCGTCCGCCGGGCGATGTCGAGCAGATCACCACCGTAGAGTTCGCCGTCGTACTCGACGGCAGGCGGTTCGGCGAACTCCGCGGCGACGAGCGCCCAGGTCTCGCGCGTCCGCCGGGCGGTGGAGCAGAGAACGCGCTCAGGCAGGTAGTGGTGCTCACGAAGCCAGCGCCCGGCCTTGGGCGCGTCGCGCAGCCCCCTTGGCCCCAGAGGGCGTTCGTGATCATCGACGCCGTCGGGCCAGGCGGACTTGGCGTGCCGGAGAACGACGAGCAACCGATCCACGGCCGAAGCGTGCCACAGCGACGTTCCGCGGACCAGCCGACCGCGTCACAACGTCGGCTGCGACGCGAACAGCCGCGTCATGCGCTGCGACGGGAGCACGCCCAGTTCGCGGTGGAGCAACGCCTGGTAGTGGCGAAGCGCGGAGCCGCCGATGCCCTGGGCCAGGTGCCCCGCGATCACCGTGCTTGAGTGCCGAGTGAGGTCGCCGACGGCTCCGACGGGCTCACCCTGTACGTCCGTACTGGGCCGAATGCTTCGATACGCTTCGAAGGTGTTCGTGACGGTGCAGCTCCCAGTCGTCGATGTGCGCCCGCTCGTCGCCGGAAACACCTACCGTGACCCGCGGCCGAACTGGCCGGTGCCGGCGCGCAGGTTCAGCCGCCGTTCGCAGAATCACCACCGCAGCGACTTCGTCCGCGGGCTTGGCCCGGTCCGCCCACGGCTGCGCGGCGGAGTGGCGCCGTGGCTCAGCGAATCCTCCTACGTCGACGTGCGCAACCGCGTGCGGGTCGGGACACCCGAGCGGTTCGACTCGGATCAGGCGTCCGCGAAGGTGGCGTATCGGAACTTCTACACCGACGGAATCGTCGGGCGTCTGGAGGTTGGCTTCGTCTTCCAGGGCTGGGACAGCCGCCGCACGGACCTGATGTCGCACTATGCGACGGAGGCCCCGACGTGGTTGCGCGGCCTCCGCGAGCACGCCGTGCCGCTCCTGGACTTCGGCCCGCGCTTCGCCGCTCGCCTGCTCGACGCGACGACCGTCGGCGACCCCTTGTCCACCGGCTCCGGGCTCGGCGACGAACTGCTGACGTGGTGGGATCAGCAGGAGTGGGCGGTGCGCGCCGGGGAGCCGGCGGTGATCACGGAAACTCGCGGGGTCGCGACCGCGGGCGCGTCCTTGCACCAGACGTGGTGGATCACCAAGGGCACACGGTTGGCGTCCTGGAATCTCGAACAAGGTGGCGCCGATCCCGAGGAGATGCGCAGGCTGAAGACGCACGTGTCCCGCCTGCACGCCGGTTTCCTGGCCGCGGAGACCGTGCTCGGACTCTGCGTCAACGGGAAGCTCGACCCCGACCACCCACCGGTGGAGCGCTTCCTCGTCTCGACGCTCGACACGCTGCTTCGCCCGCGACGGCACGGTTTCGGCAACGCGCAGCTGCTCGGCATGGTCATCGGCCACGCACGTGACGTCTACTGGGACACCGTCGGTATATTGCAGGACGCGCTGGGGCTTCTCGACAACGACCGCATCCGGTCCCGCGTCGCGGACTATCACGACCTCGTCGCCGGCGCGATGGCCCCGACTCGACGCGAGATCACCATCGACGTCAAGGAACTCGTGATGACCAAGTACGAGAGCAACATCAGCGGCGGGACATTCCACGGCCCGGTCAACACCGGCTCAGGCGGCGCCCACCAGCACAACACGGGAACCGACGCCGTATCGCTTGCGGAGGCGCTGGAGCAGCTCCGGACAGTGGTCACTTCGATGTCGGCGACGTTGCCGCCGGAGGACGCCGTCGCCGCGGAGGACGCGTCTGCCGGTCTGGCGCGCGAGGCCGACCAGGCCGTGGACGAACGCCGCCACCCCGGAATCTTGGCGCGGCTGTCGTCTCTCACGGAGGTGGCGACCCGGGCCGGCGGAGCAGGAACGGCGCTGGCCGCGGCCGTAACAGCGGTGCGTGCGGCTTTCGGTCTGTAGGTGGCCCGCGCTGGGCACGAGCCACCTACACCCGGAACGCACGCGATCCGCGTTTGCCACGACGGCCCGAAGAGCTCTCACACGTGGTCTTACCGACCGGCCTTCCCCAGCGACCGAGGCCCCGGGGCGGTCCCATTCATGATAGACGGGTACGAGGGCACGTCCTCGACCGCGAGCCGACCCAAAGAAGCGGACCACGACGCTGTCGCGGAGGTCGAGGACGCTCGCCATTCCCTCACACCGACTCACTCCTGAGCTGCACATCGGCGATCCGGCGAATTCAGGTCCATTGTGCACCGACGTGAGCCACGATCAATGCCGCTCTGATCTCCCTCGGAACGTTCCTCGCCGCACCGGCCAGCGTCTCCGCCACGATTCACCACCCGGGGCCGGTCGCCGTACTCCACGACAAAGGGCGGAACGGTGCTCAACGAAGATCACGCGTCGCGATCGTGTGCTCGAAGTGGCGGCGCGGCCGCCGTCGGCGCACAGGGACAGCCGCTGACTGCTGCCACGTCAAGGCCGCCCGGATGGCAGCTGAGATCGGTTCGAGGTCGGCGACGAGGCAGTCGAGCTCGCTGGGGCCCAAGGCGTTGTACGGCGCCTGCGCGAGCCGGTCGGTCAGCGCCTCGACCCGTTCCTTCGTGGCCCGGCCGGCGGCGGTCAGCCAACCGTCGGCACCGACGAGACCACGGACGCGCATCCCGTCGATGACCGCGGCCAGCTGCGCGGCCGGCAGATGCCCGACCCGGCCGAACTCCTTCGCGGGCATACCAACGGACAAGGCGTGGAGCACGTGAGCCTCCGTCCCGCCGACGCCCTCAACCAGCAACGCGACGGTGTGGCCGTCGCCGCGGTGCTCCCGCAGCAGCGTCGCCGCATGCCACAACCGGGCCACCGACTCCTGCGGGACCGGGAGCGCGCGCAGGGCAGCGTAGAGAGCGCGTCCCTCCACCGGTGCGCTGGTCGCCGCCCTCAGCAGGAGATCGCCGGCGCGCGCGACACCCGGGTCGTCGGCGAGTTCACCGAGGATCCGCCGCATCCCCGCGACGCATCCCCGCTCGCGGGCAGCCAGCGCCGCCTCGGGCGTGGTCAAGTCCCAGACCCGTGGGAGGTGGCGTGCCACCTCCCCGGGGGCGAAGTTGTAGAAGACCGCGTGGACCACCTGCGCGGGTACCGACCGGCCGAAGGGCGCGGCTCGTCCGGCGAAGTAGGCGTCCCACGGGTTGCGCAGGCCCAGCGCCATCAGGGCTTCGTCCGACTCGTCGGCGACGTAGGGCACCAGACCGACGGGCTCGACCAGGTCGTACATGCGGCGGGCGACGGGCTCCGGGTGCGACATCTCATCCCCTGTGATCCTGGCGGCGCCCTCGCGGCGACCGCTCACCTACTCCACGAACGGCTCACACCGAATCCGACAACCAAGCCTTGGCCAATCTGATCGAGCAGCGCTCGTGTCAATGCGCCGGCGCCACCACACGGAGTTGATTCACCCGATAGGGTGACCTCCGCACGGAGTTGATCTAGAAGATGTGGATGGTAAACGTGGGGAAAATCCGACGTCTGGCAACGATCGCGACCGGTGTCGTGGCAGGTGTGGCGATGGCGGCCGGGCCGGCTTCGGCGGTGACGTCTTCGGTGGACCTTCCCGAGGGGATGACCGCCAGCTACCTCGTCGTCGATCAGGAGACCGGCAAGACCTTCGGCGCCGACGAGCACAAGCAGTACCGCTCGGCCTCGCTGGTCAAGCTGTTCATCGCCCTTGACTACCTCGAATCGCACGGCCCTGACTACGAGATCCCGGCCGACGATCTGGCGCTGCTCGAGCCGATGCTGCGCTCCAGCAACGACGACGCCGCCAGCACGCTGTGGGTACGCGACGGCTGGGAAGAGATCGTTAAGCGAATGGTCACCACGATCGGTCTCACCGACACCGCGCCGCCCGCCGAACGTGGCAAGTGGGGTTACACCGCGATCAGCGCCGCGGACATCGCCAAGACCTACCAGTACATTCAGCACGAGGCGAACGCGAAGTACCGCGACTTCATCATGGGCAACCTGGCGCAGTCGACCAAGTGCGGTTCGGACGGTTTCGACCAGTCGTTCGGCATTCCGAGCGCGGTGCCCGGGGCGAAGGCGGTCAAGCAGGGGTGGTCCGGTTACGGCGCCGCGCCCGCGCCCGGTGAGGAATGCTCGGAGACCGACGCCAACGTGCTGCGCGTGCTGAACTCGCCGGAGGTCAGGGCGGCCACCGCGGTCGCGTCCAGCGGGGACGGCACGGTCAGCGCCCAGGACATCGACCTGACCAGCCGCGCCATGCACACTAGCGGCACGGTGGGCGCGGACAGCGACAAGATCGTGGTGGTGCTGACCCTGGAGCCGACCACGCTGTCCTGGCAGGACTCCGCCAGCCGGATCACCGAGCTCACCCGGGACGTCTACCTCGAGTCCACACTCTGAAACCCTTGATGAAGCGAGACAGGACACGACGAACAGCCGCGGTCACATCGTCGGCAGGGCCGGTCGAGGTGGACTGGCGCGAGGCGCCGTTCTGACTGGTGTTCAGCTGGCCCGAGTGCTGCTGCAGCGGCGTTTGGTAGGTCGGTGAAGGTGCGGGCCCATTCACTGAACGCGGAGTGCTTGAGTTGGCGATACTCAAGGACTCTTCCCGCTCGCTGAACACTTGGAACAGCAGCTCCGCGCCGCGCCGATCGAGTCCCGAATACCCGGTTCGTGGCGCGATTCGAGTTCGGCATAGCTCGACGACATCGGGCTGCTCCCGGTCAGCCGACGTAGCCAAAAGGGTTCTACCGGCAAGTCGACGCCGCCTACGGACGCCGAATTCCCGCGCGGTTACGTCGCCGCATGTTGAGCCCGGCCCCCAGGAGGTGCAGGCTGCCCAGGTCCGGGCGCTCGTGGAGCCCACACCGAACCCAGCCAAGATCACACCGACCTCGACGATGATCCACAGGCAGCGACATCCCCGCTGGTCAGCAGGGACGTCGATCGAGTGGGCCGCCTGGGGCTCGAACCCAGAACCCACGGATTAAAGATTGCGGGAAACCAATGTCGACAGGGGCCAACCTCTGCCAATAAATACAGGTCAGCCGACATTTTCACCACTTTTCAGTGTCGCATAGTGTCGAGCACTACTCCAGCAACGGAGCCCCATCGGAGACGCAGTGACTGCACTTCAAGTCCATTGTGGACCGACGTGAGCCACGATCCACGCCGCCCTAATTGAGTACCAAGGCCGCCGCGACGATGCTTCCGCTCTTCCTTCTGCTCGTCGGTCAGCTCTCCACCGGTCGGCGTCTTGAACGCGATCGCGATGACCTCGGCTTCGCCTTCGTAACCCAGGTCGCCCAGCACCGGCCGATCGTCTGCGGTCCAGATCGTCAACGCGGGCAGGATCTCCGCGTGGGTACGCAGCGCCGTGGTGTCGTGCTCGCGACCCGGACGTTGCCGCCGTGATGGGAGTGCTTGCCCGACCACCACAGGTCCACCCCGGGTGCTGGGCCCGGAGTGCGGCACCGGTCGGTGGCGATCAGCGTCCCGTCGACGATCACGTGATCGCATTCGGCTGCTTTGGCGGCCAGCAGCGCCCCGTGCAGACCCGGCGCCTTCGCGGCGAGCACGCCGTCCTGGCTGAACGGCAGGGTGGCGCTGCAGCTAACATTCGTAGCCACGCAGGACCCCTATGAAGTTGATCTGCGGTAGGACCACCTTCATACCGAGGTTCTGCGTCTTTCGTTGCACCGCAACGCCTTCGGCGTGTCCGTCGCGCCACCACGGTGGACTGCCCGGCGGGCGGCTGATGCCGCTACGGCGGCGCTACGGCACCACCGGGCACGTCCAGAGCGACGCGGTGGCGGTCACCCCGGCTGGGGTGACGACCCGGCGGGGTGGCGACCGGTCGGCCGCACGCAGAACTCGTTGCCGTCCGGATCCGCCAGCACGACGGTGCCGTGGTTGCGGGCGTCGAGCCGAGCGGCGCCGAGGGAGATCAGCGCGTCAACCGCCGCCCGCTGGTCGCCGTCCGCCGGGAGCAGCTCGAAGCGCTGCCGGTTCGGCCCCGCTTTCGGCACCACGGGCGTGCCATCCCATGCGTCCCAGGCGACTTTCGTGCCGCCGCGCGGTGACTGGATCGCGGTCTGCTCGCCCCGGTCCCACACCAGGGGCCAGCCCAGCGCCTTGCTCCAGAACAGGCCGACCTGCCGGGTGCCGGCACAGGTGAGCTCGCCCAGCGGGCCGCACCCGGCGAGGTAGCCGTTGCCGGGCTCGATCACGCAGAACTCGTAGCCTGCCGGGTCGGCCAGGACGACGTGCCCCTCCTCGGGTCGCTGCCCGACGTCGACGTGGCGGCCACCGAGCCTGACCGCCGTGGCCACCGTGTGCCGCTGGTCGTCGAGGTCGGCGCTGGTCAGGTGCAGGTGCATCCGGTTCGCGCCGAGTTGGCCGGCGCGGCCCGGCACGAACCGCAGGCCGAGCTGGGCGTCCCCGCCCGGTAGCAGCACACCGCCGGCATCCTCGATGACCTCCCGACCGAGCAGCCCGGCCCAGAAGCGTGCCGGTCCAGCCGGGTCGTCCGCCTCGAAGGTCACCGCCAGCAGTCGCGAACGCATCACCGGAACGTAGACACCGCCCCCGTGGGGCAGCAAGGCAATATCGAACCGGCGGAAAACCGCTCGGTGGAAACCGACCCGGTTGCTCGGAATGGCTCACTGTCTTCCAAATCGAGGAGATTGCAGAAGTTCCGCCCCGAAACGTGCTTTCCCTTCATGGTTCGGCAATTCCGGAGATCGCAACGTGCGCGGCTTCAAGCAGCTCCACCACTGTCAACGTCAAGCCGGTCCGAGCCTGCTCGATCCAGCGACGCGCGGTAGCGGCCGCAGCGACCGCGTCGCCGGCGAAAGCGCCACCGCCGGCGCGCCTGTCGGTTCACGATCCAGAGGACCTGCATGCCTGTCGGCAGCGGCGTAGACCGTGTGCCGCGCCGGAACCCTTGACGACCGAACGAGCGGGTTGCATACTCTGTCGACCTCAGTTTAATCGATTAAACAGCCGCGAGGAGGCGACGCGATGACGCGGGTCCGGATGTCCGACGTCGCGGCTCGCGCCGGGGTCTCCACGGCGACGGTGTCGATGGTTCTCAACGGGGTGAACTCGACGCGCATCTCGCCGCAAACCCAGCAGCGCGTGCGCGAAGCGGCCGAAGCGGTCGGCTACAAGCCGAACTCGGTGGCGCGGAGCCTGCGGACGCAGCAGACCCGCATGGTCGGCCTGATCTCGGACACCATCGCCAGCACACCGTTCGCCGGGCGGATGCTGGCCGGGGCCAACGACGTGGCGCGTGAGCAGGGGCACCTGGTGATCCTCGTCGACACCGAGCATGACGCCGCCGCCGAGCGCCAGGCGCTGCAGGCCCTCAGCGGCCAGCAGGTCGACGCGATGATCTATGCGTGCATGTGGCACCAGGTGGTCGAGGTGCCGGAGGGCCTGCCGGAGGACGCCGTACTGCTCGACTGTGCCCCGGTCGCGGGTGGCCGCGCCGCGGTCGTCCCGGACGAACGGGCAGGTGGGATGGCTGCGGTGCGGGAGCTTGTGGCTGCCGGGCACCGCCGGATCGCGTTCCTCGACGCCGAGGAGCGGTTCGAACTAGTCGCGTCGCCACTGCGGTACGAGGGGTACCTCCGGGTTTTGGCGGAGGCCGGGATCGAGCCGGATCCAGCCCTGCACGCCCGCACCGAACCGGTGGCCGGTGGCGGGCGGGAAGCCGCCCGGCGGCTGCTGGATCTGCCGGCCGCACAGCGTCCCACCGCGATGTTCTGCTTCAACGACCGCATGGCGATGGGCGCCTACGCGGCCGCGCACCACCGGGGCCTGTCGGTACCCCGTGATCTGTCCGTCGTCGGCTACGACGACCAGCAACTGGTTGCGGCCGAACTCGATCCGCCGCTGACCACGATCGCGCTGCCGCACTACGAAATGGGCCGATGGGCGATGGAGGTCGCCCTCGGGCTGCGTCAAGCGGACCCGGCTATGCCGTACCTGATGCCGTGCCCGGTCATCCGCCGGGCTTCGGTGGGCCCGCCGCCGGCCGCGTTCGGCGGCTGACGGCGGACCGCACTTCTCACTGCATTCCACATGGCAGTTGGCGCTGCCATCCGGCACGGAGGCGACAGCCGGTCGCGCTCCGAAACAGAAAGAGATTGCACGGTGAAACGCAAATCCCTCTCCTTCATAGTAGCGACCGGTCTGGCCGCGGCGCTCGCACTGGGCGGCTGCGCCCGCGCGAGCCAGGACTCCTCGTCCTCTGGCAGCCCCGGTGAGATCACCATGTGGACGCACTCGGCGGGCAACCCCGGCGAGCTGGCGGTCTACCAGCGGATCATCTCCGACTTCAACGCGTCGCAGACCCAGTACAAGATCGTCCAGCAGAACTTCCCGCAGGGCTCCTACAACGACGCGATCACCGCGGCCGCCGCGGCGCGCAAGCTGCCCTGCCTGCTGGACATGGACGGCCCGGTGATGCCGAACTGGGCCTGGGCCGGCTACCTGCAGCCGCTGGGACTGCCGGACGACCTGATCAAAACGCTGCTGCCCACGACCGTCGGCCGCTACAAGGACACCGTCTACTCGGCCGGTTACTGGGACGCCGCGCTGTCGATATTCGCGCGGAAGTCCGTGCTGGACAAGAACGCCATCAGGATCCCGACCGTCGAGAAGCCGTGGACACTCGACGAGTTCGACGCCGCCGTCACCAAGCTGAAGGCCGGCGGCTACGCCACGCCGCTGGACCTGGGCGCGGCCGACAAGGGCGAGTGGTGGTCGTACGCGTACTCGCCGATGCTCCAGAGCACTGGCGGCGACCTGATCAACCGCGCCACCATGAAATCCGCCGACGGCGCCCTGAACGGCCCGGACGCGGTCAAGTTCTTCACCTGGTTCCAGCAGGCGTTCAAGAACGGGTGGGCGGACAACTCGGGCCCGGTCGGCAACCAGCGCTTCATCGACAACAAGGTCGCCCTCAGCTACACCGGCGTGTGGAACGCCAAGGAGGCGCTCGAAAGCGTCGGCCAGGACCTGCTGATCCTGCCGCCGGTGGACTTCGGCAAGGGCCCGAAGATCGGCGGCGGCTCCTGGCAGTGGGGCATTTCCGCCGGCTGCAAGAACGCCGACGGCGCCCGCGCCTACCTGAAGTTCAGCTTCCAGGACAAGTACCTCACCGCCTTCGCCGACAGCCAGGTGGTCATCCCCAGCACCACGGCCGCCGCGGCGGCATCGAAGTACTTCGGCGACACCGCTCCGCTGCACCCGTTCGCCGTGCTGTCGCAGAAGTTCGCCCTCGCCCGGCCGGCCAC
>Ga0307515_10018580_pt1 | contig 12561 bp, 8 predicted proteins | sample 17_EM_MG_FD_194513 | JGI IMG/M metagenome (GOLD analysis project Ga0307515, IMG submission 194513) | Populus trichocarpa ectomycorrhiza microbial communities from riparian zone in the Pacific Northwest, United States - 17_EM | ecosystem: Host-associated > Plants > Roots > Unclassified | place... | reverse complement strand
TTCTTTCCTCGCAGCTGACAGGACCCTCGACAAGTCCCATCGTTGCAGGTCAGCAGCACTCTCCGCTTATTTGATCAAGACCCGGACAGGCCCACTCGCGAAAGCGCGAGGCTAATGGCGACGGACCGGCACCACGGTTTCGAGAGCCATGAGGAGGAGCGGCTGCTGCTGGTCGCCGACTTCGCCGCCGGCCTGGTTGAGGCCCTGTGTCAGCCGTTCAGGCTTCGGTTCCTCTCCGAAGGCAAGGCGATCCAGCACACCCCGGACTTCATGCTGGTGACGGAGTCCGGGCTCTTCCTGATCGACGTACGGCCAGCCGACCGCATCAAGCCGGATGACGCAGTGAAGTTCGCCGCGACGGCGGAGGTCGCGCTGTCGGCGGGCTGGCAGTACGGCGTCGTGGCGGGGTGGCGTCAGCATGTGTGGACGAACGTGAACGCGCTCTCCGCGGAGCGGCGCCCGTTGCCGGACGTGCTGGGGACTCAGGGTCAGTTGAGGGAGGCGGCAGCACAGGGCCCGTTGCCGTTCGCCGAGTTGGCGGAACGCTGCCAAATCCCTGCAATCGCCCGCGCTCATGCGATCCACCTGCTCTGGCATCGCCGTCTCGGCGTGGATCTCTCCGGGCCGTTCGGGGATGCGAGCCTGGTTCGGCTGGCTCCCCGGCAGCATCACCGGGAACTGCCACAGTGAGCGTGGTAGTAGATCCCATGTGGAACCTTGCGCCGGGCTCCGAGCTGATCATCGGCGACAGCACGTGGCGGATCCAGTCCTGTCTGCCCCATCTTGGGCGGGTCACGCTGGTCGACGAGGACGGCGAGTTATGGAAGACCTCGCTGAGCGAGCTGATGCACCGCCCGGACTGCCGCCCCTCCACGCGGACCCGCACTGACCTGCCAGCTGCGGACCGGGGGCGGCAGCCTAAAGCGATGGACGACCTGGAGGAGCACCAGCGCGAGATCGTCATGATTCGCATGGAGCACCTACGGGAGGCCGAGACGGGGTATCGCAGCGGCGATCCGCTCGACGCACTCCCGCATGAACCGCGTCCGCAGTACAACCCGGACACCACGACGTTGACCCAGCGCCGCAACGCCAAAGCGAGGGAGCTGCGGAAAGCCGCAGCCGAAGCCCCCACACAGGCGAAGGCAGACGGGCTGCACCGGGTGAGTGTGCGCACGCTGATCCGCTGGGACACGGCACGGGCGAAGTACGGTCCGATCGGCGTCGCGGACGACCGGTGGCTGCGCGAAGCGACCGGGCACGCGGTCTCCCCCGAACTGCGTGAGGCGCTGTTCGCGGTGCAAGCCGAGGCGACGGATCGCCGCTCGAAGCTGACCATGCGGGACAAAGAGCGTCTCATCCACCAGTACGTGCGCGAGGTATTCGGCTCCGCAGACGCCGGACCCACTGACGGTGAAGCTACCGCCGCTGAACCCGCTGATACAGCAAGCGTGAAGATCCCCAACTACGACACCCTGCGAGCCATCTGGAAGGAGTGGTTCGGCTCCAACGGGGCGCGGCAGCGCTACGCCCGCTCGGCGGCGAAGGCGAAGCAGTATGCGACCGGCCAGCACATCGTGGTGCACCGGCCCGGCCAGGTGGTGGCGCTGGACAGCACGGTGTTGCCGGTGAAGGTGCTGGACAACGTGTTCGGCGACCCGGTGTCCGTGTATCTGACGCTAGCCGTGGACGTCTACACCCGCTCCATCGTCGCGTTCCGGCTCAGCCTCGTCTCCGACAAGTCGATCGATGTGGCGATGGTGCTGCGGGACATGATGATGCCGCTGCCTATGCGCCCGGACTGGGGCAAGGACGTGGAGTGGGCCTACCCCGGCGTCCCCAACACCGTGGTCGCGGAGTTCGCCGGCTACGAGGTCGCCGGACTGCCGTTCTTCCCTCCTGAGACCGTCACCACCGATCACGGCTCCGTCTACCGCAACCACCACCTGGTCGAGGTGCAGCGGGTCATCAAGGCGAACATCAAACCCAGTCGCGTACTGCGCCCTACCGACAAACACTCCGTGGAGCGGACGTTCGGCGCCATCAGGTCACTGCTGTTTGCCCTCCTGCTCGGCTACCAGGGCACGGACGTCGCCGACCGGGGCGTGGACCCGGAGGCCGACGCCTGTCTGACCGTGACGGAGATGGAACACCTCATCGCCACCTGGGTTGTCGAGACATGGCAGAACCGGCGCTTCGGCTCCTACGCCCCGAGCTGGGACCCGCGTGGCGACCACAGCCCCAACAGTCTGTTCGCGGCGGCGATGTCTCAGGGCGGTTTCGCGCTGCGGATTCCGCCCGCCGAGCTCTACTACCAGCTCTTGCCTCGGCACAAGGTCATGATCCACGGCAAGCGCGGCGTGAAGATCAAGAACCTCTGGTACGACGGCGAGGCCTTGGAGCGTTACCGCGGCGCGCTCTCCCACCGCGGCGGAACAGACAAGAACAAGTACGTCATCCACCGCGACCCACGCGATCCGTGCTTCGTCTTCTTCCAAGACCCGAATACGCACGACTGGCACACACTGCGCTGGACCGGCCTGCCCGAGGAGGGCGAGGTGCCCGCCTTCAGTGACGCCCGCGTCCGTGAAGCCATGCGCGAACTACGCAAGAAGGGTCTCGCCCCGAAGGCGGACACCGAACTCCTCCCGGCGCTCCTGGAGTTGATCGGCGGCAACATCCCGGTCGAGAAGTGGCCGACCCAGCTCTCCAAGCGGCAGCGTACCGAGCACGCCCGCGAAGTCGCCCAGGCGGCCGCGGCGGCCGCCGACCGGCCCAAAAACGCGGTCAAGAAGGAGCGGGCGACCCCACCCACCTCTGTGCCCGCAGCGAGGACGGGTTCCCCCGACGGCAAGGTCGTACCTCTACGCCCGAAGGACCGCCCTCAGCAGGTACACGACGCGGTGAACAGCGAACGCCGGCGCCGCCGTGAAACCGCGGTCCCCGACCATCTGTCCCCGCCCCCCGATCTGTCCGAACGGCTGCGCGCTTCAAGCCTGTTGACGCTGCCGGACGACGACTTCGACGATGACGACGCCACCATCACGGCCAGCGAGGCCGAGGAAGAGGCCAGCCAGTGACCTCGAAGCAGAACCCGCTGTCGTTCCTCCCCGGCCCGGCGGTGGACCGCACCACCTTCGAAGGCTGGAACCGTTGGTGCGATACCCGCAGCGCCTTCGTCCCCGCGCCGATCCTCACAGCCCAGGAGTACGACCGCCTGACGAAGCGCCAGAAGCGCATCCACGACCTACATCGTCTCGCGACGCACAGTTCCCTGCCGATCCAGGCCACCCCGATGAGCGAGAATGTCGCCCACGCGGTGCTGGCTCGCGTCGAGGACGGCGCCTTCAGTCACAAGGCCGGTACCCGCGGCGGCATCATGGTCAACGGCGACGGCGCCCAGGGCAAGACCGAGACGATCTGCGAGGCCCTGGCCTACTTCCAGATGGAGTGGCTGGCCCTCAACAACTACGCGAACCCCGACGCCATGCCCGGCACCCGCGACCTGGTCGCCCCCGTCGCGTACGTACGCTGCCCGGTCAAGGCCACCCCCATCTCCACCTGCCAGCGGATCCTCGACTTCTACGGCGAGGACTACAAGGGCATGCGCTTGGAAGACCTCGTTCGCACCGTCAAGACCGCAGTCGTCGAGCACGCCACTAAGGCACTCGTGATCGACGACATCACCCGCCTCAAACTCCACCGGGAAGCCGACCAGGACGTCCTCGACCTCATCCGCGAAATGATGAGCATGCCGGTCACGCTCATCCTCGTCGGCGTCGGCATCCCCACCTCGGGCCTGCTGCGCGAAGGCCGCCGCGACCCCAAGACCCGGGAGTGGATCTACACACGGGTCAAGGACCGTGGCCGCAGCCCGAACGACCACGCCGCCAGCCAGCACGAACGCCGCTTCCAGGTCGTCGACCTCGATCCGTTCAGGTACTCCACACCTGCGGAGATGCAAGCCTGGATGGTTCATCTCCGACGCCTGGAAGGCGAGTTGCGGTTGTTGAACAACACCGACGGCATGCTCACCGGCGGCGGCATGCCCGAGTACCTGTTCTCCCGCACCATGGGCGTGGTCGGCATTCTGGAAAAGCTCATCCAGCACGGCTGCCGCCGGGCCATGGAGAACAAGAGTGAACGCCTGACCAAGGACCTGCTCAACCAGTTCGCCATCACCCCCGACGACATGCCCGACCTCGACGCCGAATCCGGCGAACAGCCCAACATCCCGCCCCACAACCCCACACCGAAGAAGAAGCCCACCGGCCGCATCACTGTGTTCGACGACGACGGTCCGGCTGCCGCCGGCTCTGCGGGGTGACCTGCGTGCAGGACCGTGTACTGGCCCTGAACGGGAACCACTGCACGAGGAGTCCTTGCTCGGACTCCTGCTCCGCCTGGCCTACCGACTGCGCCGATCTCCTGTTCGAACTGCCTGCGGAGACCGCCACCAAGTTCGCCCATATGACACGTCTTTCCGCCTCCCAGGTTCGGGACTTCGGTCTGCGCTGTTACGTGGGATTCCTTCCGGCTTTGCGAATGATGCGAGGGGACTCGTTCGGCCAGTGCCTTCGCAGCCCGACGGTGACGCATCGCCACTCCACTTCGCACTTTCCCTACCGACTGGCCGAAGAGGCAGGGCCCTTCGCGAACTGGAATCAACGCAGTCCGTCCTACGTAACTCTGAATCGTCGGATCGCGGCCTACGACTGCCCGGCTCGCCATAACCTGCGGCGAAGGAGCTGACATGCGAATTGAATTGCCGACCTGGGCCATTCAGACAGCCGTGCGACACCAAGATCCGGCCCATTGACAACACGTCCACTGGCACGGAGTCTCGCCCCCCTGCCGGAAGAGTCCCTGCCAGGTCTGCTCCTGCGTCTGGCCTACCGACTGGATCGCTCGCCAGCCAGGATCGCTGCGCTGTGCGGGCTGAGCCGTCACCAACACCGGCTGCCCGCCGAGTATTTAATCACCTTGCCTGCGGAGTTCACCGCGACTCTCGAGGCGGCTGCGTCTCTGCGCAAGGGCGAGGCCCACGCGCTCACTCTGTCAGCCATGGCCGCCTCCTATCCGCCGCTGGCCACGATGCGACTGGGCGGCAGCCGCAACATGGCCTCCGCCCGACGCACCTGGGCCTTGAACCTGTCCAGCCGCTACTGCCCCAACTGCCTGGCCGGCGACGGGAGCACCATCCAGAACGTGTATGGCGGCTCGTGGCGACTGCGCTGGCATATCCCGGTCTCCTTCGCGTGCACCGCCCACAGCCGCCTCCTGGAGCAGGGGTGTCCGCAGTGTGGAGGTCATCCGAACCGGCCCTCGAACACCGAGCGGCAAGGGCTCATCACACAGCGCGCAATCAGTGGACTGCACCCGGCTCAGTGCCGCCATCTCCTCGCGTCCGGCCCGGTCGGTGCCGACATCCGGACACCCCTGTGTGCAGCGCGACTCGACCAGACGGCCTGTGCAGCCGAGCAACCGGACAGCGACCTTGTCATGATGCTCGCTCTGCAACAACGCATCGACCGGCACCTGACGCCCACCAAACACGCGCACCCGACCAGCGACAACTACTCAACCCCAGAGCAGCAATTCTTTTCCGACTTGATCGCCGCCGCCCAACTCATCCGGCTCAGCTGGCCCGACAGTGCACCCTTCGCCCCTTCGAGCACCGCCGCAGATCTTATTGCCCGCCACGTTGCCACCTGGAACGCCCTCCGCGAAGACCGCAGCCCGGGCAGGCGCGTCCGTAATGCATGGGCAGCTCCCCCCGAACCGGCTGAGGGCGGAGCACTGCTGCTGGCCGCTGACACCCTGCTCGCCGACCAGGGTCATGACAGTCCGGCTCTTCGGGAGCGGATCCAGCCGCTCGCCAACGCCGCGTTCTCGCGCAACCAGGCAAACATCAGCGCCGCCTTCCGACGCATGGACGTCTCCCCAGACTTGTCAAGAGCCCTGGCCCAACGATCCCTTGGCTTCAACCGTGCTGGCGGCCACCACCACGCCAGACAGCACGTGCCCTCACGCCAGTGCCAATTCGGAATCGAGCATGTCCCCGCTCTCTTGCCGGAAGCCTGGATCGAAGCGCATTTCGGCGATCTGACGTCCCTCTGGGACCCCATGGACGTTTGGAAACCACGCCACCTACGCCGAGTAACATCCCTCAAGCTCGTCGAAATGGCTGGCGGCGGACCCTGGCCAAAATGCGCCGAGGTCCTGGGAATACCTTGGACCACCGCCCAACGTAGTCTGACCGTACTCAAGCGAATCCTGTTGCCCGGTGGCCTCTGGCCGCTGCTCGAATCGGCGGTCGAGGCCGTCGCTCAGGAATTGGATTCTGCCGCACTGCACGTGGATTTCGCTGCCCGTCGTCGAACGCTGAGTACGTGGCAGATCCCTGTCGAGGACCTTGCTGCACTCACGGTAGGCCTGGTCCGCCTTACCGACGTGGAGTCTTCTTCGACGCGGGCTGCGGTAACCGCGCTCGTGTGGGCTCACGTGACGGAGGGCGACCACCTGCACAGCCCATCGGTGCAAGCACTCCGCGATGCGGAGAAGAGTACCAAGCTCTTGGTATCCGCCATCGGACAGTTGCAGACCCCATGCAACCGCAGAGGCGCCAGACTCCGCTTCCTTCAACGCATCAGCGAATACGCCGATTGCCTCACCCAGACGCGCATTGAAGGGGACCGGTGTAGTTGAGAGGCCGGTCCATTTCCGGACACGCGACGCTGCTTGCGCGATTCGTCCCGTCCGAAGATGTGGTCGGTCGACATGTAGGTGCCGACGGTGCGGGTGGTGTCCCTCCCTGTTGTCGGCGCTGCCGATTGCGGGAGCCCCGGCGGACTATGCGGAAGGTCGGGAGCCCACTTTCTCTCCCCCGCCTACGTCGGGAAAAAGCTCAGCTCCCGTCTCTGATTCCTAATGCCGTATGTCAAGCCGCGTGAGCGGTGGGCGGCTTGACATACGGCATTAGGAATCAGGGAGCAAACAGGCTGCCGGAACAACAGCTTCCGGCAGGCTGTGCGGTGATGTGTCGACGCCCCTCGCGGCGAGCCGATCCTCGTGTCCTCAGGACCCCGAATTGCCTGGCTCGACTTTTCCGCCCGTCGACCGGCAGTCGTGTCCTCCAGTTGCCTGCCCTTGGTCTCCTTGACCACCCTCAGCACGAACACCCCGGACAGCAGCGCGAACGCGGCGTAACAGGCGTACGTGGCCGACAAGTTCCAGTCAGCCATCCGCGGGAAGCTCTCGGTGACGGCCCAGTTCGCGAGCCAGTTGAAGGCCGTGGCCACGGACATCGCGACGGCGCGGATCTCGACGATCACCGGTGCCCCGTTCTCGTCGATCCTCAGCGAGTCGATGCGTCCGCCATCGACGCAGTCGATGACGTACTCGCTCGCCAGGAAGCGCACCCCCAGCATCGTCTCCATGTGCGCCTCAATGAGGCCCTGCACGTCTGCCTCAACGTCAGCAAGACGCGGGACGACCTCGGTCATGCCGCTATTCGCCGTGTGAAACAGCTTCAGCCCCGGCACCTTCCCCTCCTCGGCTAGGAGATCGACGACGTCGGACAGGTGCAAATTTGTTTCCGCGCGGAGCCACAGAGCCGTGAAGAAATTGTGCAGACGGAAGGGCTACCCGCCCGATCGCGTGGGGCAATGGCTGCCCGAAACCCAGCACGGGCGTCCTCATCCCATCCCCGCATGATCCCTGCACGGTCGTGCCGGGTGGGTGCGCGGGATCCGCAGGCACTGTGCCCACGGTGTCAGCCGACAGGGTGAGGTCCGCCACCACGCAGGTGACTGCTCCTCAGGACGCCTTCAACTTCTCCTCCTTGAGATCGGCCCTGCCTACCGGTTTGACGCCGGGCGTTGATCGCTGAGTTGTCCGAGCCCCGCCGAGCCGACCGGCGGGGGCTAGCTCCGGTCAACCGCGGCGGCGCCGTAAGGCTGCGTCCGCCGTCACGCGCGGGTACAGCTCTTCATGACCCAACCTTTGAGGCGGGAAGCTCGGCTGCCAGGAACTCCAGGCGCTTGGCCCGACGCTGGCGCTGCTTTTGCGGGTCCGCGACGGGAGCGGCCATCTGGAGCTTACGGGTGTAGGGGTGTTCGGGGTTCGTCGCGATGTCGCGTGCCTTGCCGATCTCGACGATGCGCCCCTGGTGGAGGACGGCGATCCGGTCGCTCACCTCGTTGACGACGCCCAGGTCGTGGCTGATGAACAGGTAGGCGACGCCCGTCTCCCGCTGGATGTTCTTCAGCAGCGAGAGCACTCGGGCCTGGGTGGTCACGTCCAGGGCACTGGTGGGTTCGTCGCAGACGATGACCGTGGGGTCGAGGGCGAGTGCCCAGACGATGGCGATGCGTTGCCGCTGTCCTCCGGAGAACTCCCGCGAGTACCTTCCGCCGGAGTCGGCCGGAAGGCCGACGGCGGCGAGCAGCTCCCGTACGCGCGTCCGTCCGTCGCCGGAGCCGGTGGCGAGAAGGGGTTCGACCAGGATGTCCTCAACCGCCATGGACGGGTTCAGCGAGCAGTACCGGTCCTAGCTGAATTGCGACAAGAGGCCGGGGACCAGGACGAGGCCGAACGCCTCGCCCGCGCCGCTGCCGAAGGCGGCAACCCGCTCCCCCTGGCCGCCCTCGCCCGGGCTCGCGAGGAAGTCGGCGACCGCGCCGGTGCTGACGTGCTCTACCACCAGGCAGCTGACGCTGGCCTGGCTTACGCTGCGGGGGATCGGGATGCTGACGCCGTGTACCACCGTCCGACCCAGTTGCGTAGTCGCTACTCTCCAAACGGTGCGAAATGCTGCATTCTGAGGCTGCGGCTGCCGTTTTCGGGCCATCCTGATAGCGCCGACGGGGAGGGCGGATGAGACAAGGCGATGCGGTGATTCTCGGCGTGGGCACCTTCCACGCTCACGTGCCCGAGGACGAGGAAGCACCGGTCGGGGCACGCACCTGGCATTCGCTTGAGTTCGTGGACTCGGTGGTGCCCCGGGTCCATGCCGCGCTCGGCCGACTCGGCTACCGCGTGCGGTGTCACATCGATCCCGTGCAGACGGAACTGCGGGATGCCCTGGCGCCTGCCGATGCGGAAGCTGCGAGTGGGCACCGCATCGTGCACGTGATCTCGCACGGCCAGGCCGACGTCGACCGCAATCGCCTGGACATGGTGCCCGCCGACGGGTTGATCGGCCGCGACACGAACGTCGCCGGATGGATCTCCGACAGTGACGCCGAACAGCGGCTCTCACTCTTTCTGGTCGATCTGTGCGGCTCCGGTGTGGCCGCCAGGCTGCCGTCCTCCGTGTACGAGGCAGGCCGCGAGACCTACGCATGGGTGATCGCAGCGTGTGACAGCCGTGAGGAGGCCTATGACGGCAGCTTCAGCACAGCCGTCGCCGATGTCTTTGAAGAACTCGCCCGGACGGGACTGGGCACCGATCCGTCGCAGCAGTACGTCAGCCTCAAGAAGGTAGCCCGATACATCGGGAGTCGCCTGGAAAGATCCGGCAGTCGAGGTCAGACCGTACGTGGCACGCTGATGGACGTCAGCGCACCCGCGCCGCGGCTTCCGTTCTTCCCCAACCCCGCGCACCCCATGTTCGCCACCGATCCTGTTCGGACCGGGCGTGCCCACTTGGATCCGTTGGTGCGGGAGTTCCTGGAGGAACTTGATCCGGTCGATGTCCGGCACTTCACCGACCGGCCCGGCCGGCACTTCACCGGCCGCCGCAGCCAGCTCCGCCTGCTCGCACCCTGGCTGGACGACCCCGACGCACCACGCTTGTGCGTGGTCACCGGCAGCCCCGGCACCGGCAAATCCGCTCTGCTCGGCGCCCTGATGTGCGCCGCGCACCCCCAGCTTGCCGAGCAGGCCGCCCACATCCGTGAACGGCTGCCCGGCGCCTGCCGGCCCGCTTTCCACGAGCGGCTGGCCGCCGTCCAGGCCCGCCAGCGCAGCCTGCCCGCCGTCCTGAACGCCCTCGCCCGCCAACTGCACTTGAATGAGCCGGCTGCCGAGTGGACAACTGAGGCGTTCGTGGACGCTGTACGGACCCTGCCGGAACCACCTGTGCTGGTGGTCGACGCTCTCGACGAAGCCCTCGACCCCAGCCACGTCACCCAAGGGCTGCTGCTGCCGCTCACTGGCGCCTGCCGCCCCGACGGGCGACCGGTGTGCCGGGTACTGCTCGGCATGCGCCCCTGGGAGCAGTTCCATCAGCTCACCGCCCGCGCCGAACTCAGCGGTCTGCTCGTCGACCTCGACCGGTCCGCCGCCGACGAGCTGCATGAGGATCTGGCCGTGTACCTCGACGACGTGCTGACCCACATCGACGGGTACCGCACCGGACCCGCCCGCCCAGTTCGGGAGCACCTGGCCCGCACCACTGCCGCCCACCTCGCCCACACCCCTCAACAGGGCGAAAAGTGGGGGGCGTTCCTGGTCGCTTCGGTGTTCGCCAGCTACCTCGCCGCCACCTCGGCGGCCGGCGACATTCCCGCCGCGCAGCGCTTGGGCGACAGCGTGCCGGTCACCCTGCCGGACGTCTTCGAACTCGACCTCGCCTCACGCTCCACCCCCGCCACCGCCCGGGCCCTCCTGGTCGCCATCGCCCACGCCAAAGGCAACGGCATCCCTGCCGAACTCGCCTATCCCCTCGCCAACGCCTTTCACGGCCCAGCGGATCCCTCGTGCTTCCCACAGGTCCTCGATGAATCCATGTTTTACCTGCGCACCCACGTCGACACCGACGGCACCACCCTCTACCGCCCCTTCCATCAGGGCCTCGCCGACTATCTCCGCACCCACCCCTATAACCGAGCCGGCGAACCCGCCCATGCCCGGCCACCTCGCGGCGTTCCCGCGGCCACGCTCGTCCTGGAGACCCTGCTCACCCCCCGTACCGAGGCCGACCACATCGTCTGGGCCAACGCCGCGCCCTACCTGCTCTGCCACGTGATCGAACATGCCGTCGACGCCGACAACGCCGACGCTCTGATCACGGACCCCGAGTTTCTGGTGCATGCCGACTCGTACACCCTCACCTCAGCGCTCTCCACCACTGCCTCACAGTCGGCTGCCGTGGCGGCCGCCGTCTACCGCACCTCACTGCACCTTCACCGCAACACCCATCCCGATATCCGTCGCTCCATCCTCGCCGTCGACGCCGCCCGCTATGGCGCCGCCCGCCTCCTGCAGCGGCTCACCCAGCCTCTCCCGAGAGGAACATGGCGCCCCCGCTGGGCAACAGGCAACGCTCTGACCACGGCGCTCCACAACACTCTCACCGGCCACACCGCATCAGTGGACGCGGTGGCGTGTACCACCCTGAATGATCGTCCTGTCACCGTGACGGGAGGCTTCGACGGCACGGTGCGGGTGTGGGACCTGGCCTCGGGTGAGTCCCTCGGCCAGCCCCTCACCGGCCGCACCGGGCCTGTGAGTGCGGTGGCGTGCACGACGGTGAACGGCCGGTCCGTCGCTGTTATCGGCGGCTGGGACGGCACGGTGCGGGTGTGGGATCTGGCCTCCGGTGAGCCCATCGGTCGGCCGCTCACCGGCCACACTGCGTTCGTGCAGGCGGTGGCGTGCACGACGGTGAACGGCTTGCCCGTCGCCGTCACCGGCGGCCGCGACGGCACTGTACGGGTGTGGGATCTGGCCTCTGGCGAGCCCATCGGCCAACCCTTCACCGGCCACACCGCGTCTGTGTATGCGGTGGCGTGCACGACGGTGGACGGCCGGCCCACCGCCGTCACCGGCGACAGCTTTGGCACGGTACGGGTTTGGGATCTGGCCTCTGGCGAACCCATCGGTCGCATCGACGGCACACTGCAGCTTTTTGCGCCGTTTACCGGTGAGCCCATCGGCCCGCCCCCCACCAGCCACACCGGGCCGGTGCAGGCGGTGGCGTGCACCACGGTGAACGGCCGGCCCACCGCCATCACCGGCAGCGACGACGGCACGGTACGGGTATGGGACCTGACCTCCGGTGAACCCATCGGCCAACCCTTCACCGGCCACACCGGGCCGGTGCAGGCGGTGGCGTGCACCACGGTGAACGGCCGGCCCACCGCCATCACCGGCAGCGACGACGGCACGGTACGGGTATGGGACCTGACCTCCGGAGAACCCATCGGCCAACCCTTCACCGGCCACACCGGGCCGGTGCAGGCGGTGGCGTGCACCACGGTGAACGGCCGACCCACCGCCATCACCGCCGACAATGGCGGCATGGTGCGGGTATGGGACCTGACCTCCGGCGAGCCCATCGGCCAACCCGTCACCGGCCACACCAGCGACGCCGACTTCGTATTGCTCGCTGCGGTGGCGTGCACGACGGTGAACGGCCGACCCGCCACCGTCACCCGCAGCCACGACGGCACGGTACGGGTATGGGACCTGACCTCCGGCGAGCCCATCGGCCAACCCTTCACCGGCCACACCGGGCGGGGACGGGCGGTGGCGTGCACGACGGTGAACGGCCGGCCCACCGCCGTCACCGGCAGCGACGACGGCACGGTACGGGTGTGGGACTTGACCTCCGGT
>Ga0307515_10018579_pt1 | contig 12563 bp, 14 predicted proteins | sample 17_EM_MG_FD_194513 | JGI IMG/M metagenome (GOLD analysis project Ga0307515, IMG submission 194513) | Populus trichocarpa ectomycorrhiza microbial communities from riparian zone in the Pacific Northwest, United States - 17_EM | ecosystem: Host-associated > Plants > Roots > Unclassified | place... | reverse complement strand
TGAAGCGGAGTTTTTCCGGAGGCCGGTGCTAGCACGGAACAGGCAGACCAAACGACGTCGCGCACAAATCGAGAAGTTTGGGACGACGATATTGCAAGTGTTGATCTTTCTACACTACCCACACCATGTCTACCAACATTTCCTCAGACCTGATTTGGGAGGTTACTCGTGAGTCTACCTGTTTGGGTTGAGGGAGATACTTTAGGAGAAGAGGTGGGTTGAGCAGAATTGGGCTGATTGAGGAATTTAGGCGGACACAGCGCGGCGCTGGTGAAGCGCAAGGGAGCAGGTGGCGTGCAGTTCTCGCGCGATCCTCTGAACCTGAAGAACAAGCACACGAGAAAGGTGAGATTCTGCCTTCAATCCACCCGCACCCGAAGCAATCGCTAATTCGGGCGCAGCATGAGGGTTTTGTGAACGACAAGGTACACAACGCTGCCCATATCCGATTTCAGAGAAGAAGTGTTTGAGATGGATGTATTGGATATATGCTTATGACAGTGGATATAGGCCATCGGCATCCAGGCTGGCGAGAACGGCGGCGTCGTGCTCATGACCAAGAAGTCTAACAAGGCCAACATGGCCAACAAGCCCGCCTCTTCCATCCAGACCTCGACATTCGGCCCTCACACCTCTTCACGAAAGTATGTCATCGCTGCTATCCAATCGCGCAATCAGCACTCCAAAATCACAACTCTCAAATTAAATCCCAAAACTCTATCTCTTAATTTGCCATAATTCTTCCCTTTTCCTCTCACAGGTGTTTTATCTTAAAGATTTATCACGTAGCATGATGAAGCAGCAAACAGCAGTTTACTAAAATATCTCCAGGACCTATCGCAGCATCGTTAACAGCACTACCAAGCGCAACTACCGCCCCGACCTACGCGCTGACGCCGTCGCCCGCGCCTCCGCCATCCGCAAGAGCCAGAAGCCCGTCAAGGCGGACCGAACGAGCAAGCCACGGGGTGCCAAGGCCCGGAAGGATGCAGAGGCGTAAAGGGTGTTGCTGAATTAGAAAAGCATGGGGTGGAGCGTGTGTTACGAATGGGATTATTTTTCAGGGTCCAAGGCATTTCTGCATTTATGCTGCGTGTGTCATGTGAAGCTCCATGGAGCTGGGTTTCTCATGAATCAGATGGCATTTGCCTGCATGGGTGATTTGTCTCCTGAGTGACTTCCCTCTCGTGATGAATTGATGCACTAGCTATGCTATAAGTCCCACTCATTACACGACGACCTGCTGTCAAGTAAACGGATCTCTGGTATCTAAAAGACACTACCAGGCTTTTCTAGCCCCTGGCTCGATGACATATACAAAGTCTATCTCGGGACTATTGCTAGAGGCTGTCCAAGAAATCTCAATTCTAATAAGGATACCTAAAGGAGATGCCTTTTCAAAACCGTAGTCGATGGGCCATTTGAGATAGTATACATTAACTGTTAACAAGGGGTATCATGATTCAGGGGTTCCTCTTATAGAGCTTACCCTTATCCTTCCTACATTCGACCTTAAACACTTCCTAGTCATTTTATAATACCCTTGCAAAAGAAATCGGGAGCCAAACTCCAGCTCTTATTACAGCGTGACTCCACCCTGACAATTCATGACTTGCTAATGAAAGTTCTGCCTCGGAATAACCATCGACCAGTTTCCCAATTTCATCAGGTACCTCATAAAGCTCTAGGTTAGCACTCTTATGATTCAAAAATTTCACAGTGTTAAAAGCTGCTAACCCCCTGCATCAGGACCATATAGCGTCTGGTATTTAGAATACTAGCTCTCAGAGGACTGCCCGTCACACGCTTGGGATTGAATTCATTAAGTATGCCTAGTATCTGAACATGTAACTAACTATCTCTTGTTAGTGTCAAGTAATTAAGTTCGTCAAGACCTAGGCCTGAACGGTGTTAATAGACATAAAGTCGAGCAAACCAACGTAATTGTTACCAAAAACGCTATTCAGCCGCATATTCAGCCGCAATAGTTGGTAAACTAGAGCCCTCTTAAAATTGCGGATTAATTCGAGTTTGATTGACTGGCCTTGGTGGCATGGGCATGGCATAAGAGCCCTCACCAATCTCCAAGACGCTATTCTTACAAAGCTCCTATATAGGCGAGATGACACAATTGGCGCCAATGTGCACCGTCCCCCCACCTGCCAATGATGATTTTACAACCCCGTGCCTTTCTGTTCATCGGACTACTGTGTGCTCACCCTTCGCCCTCTTACCCAATTCTCAACTCTCCAAATGGTATGACCTTGAGGACAATGCCTTCCTGAGAAAGTGCTCATTCCATCTCATTCTTTCGTCTTGACCGCAGAGTCAGCACCAATGCTACCCCCTTTCAAAGTTCCTCCTCGGTAGGAAGATGCTGCCCACTAACTCTCCTACTAGGTGATTTGCTCGGAATCTGTCTAAAATGTCTCCTCCCTCCTTCTCTACCGGACACCGAACCTTCCGGGCTCGGTACTATCAGTGGCGTGGAGTCCAAGACCGTCGAATGTACGGATGAAGCCCGAGAATGGGGCTGTCTTGAGGGCGTATTGGGAGTCGAACGATAGTCTGGATAAGGCGCGGCGACAGGCGAGGATCCAGGAGGGAGCACGTTAACGGAGGGGTACGCTAGGCTTGAGCCAAAGGATTCTACGCTGTCGATGATGTACATGTTGATGTCGCCGAGTTGCCTTTTGCATTCGTCCAGGGCTTTTTGAAGGTCCTCATGCTCCTCTTCGAGGGTTGCGCGGCGGTTGCGCGTTTTCGGGGGTTCGCTGGCTAGGGCTTGGAGGAGGGATTCGTTTTTGGAAGCTATATCTTGCACCATATCTAAAGTGAAGAGGTTAGGCAACTCGTACACGAGACAGTTGGCGATGGCAAGCGAAACGACGTTGTCAATGAAGGTGCGGAGCGCGTTCTAATTTGTGTCAGTCTAGTTTCCTAGAACGTCTTCCTGGACTGTGGACTAGCTGTTCTCATGAAGGATGGATGTTTCCGTGGGAAAGAAGAGAGGGCCATTACCTTGTAGTACAGTTTCATTAAGTCTAGAATTTGAGAGGAGTCAGATGGAAACTCTGTTGCTTCCGCTTTATAATCTGCCAGCCTTTGCCTGACAAATGTCTCCGTATCCTGGCCTTGTCCGGCGGCTATATGACTGGTAAGATTGCCTTTAACATTTTCCCAACGTTTACCATAAAGGTCTTTTTGCCTCTGGAGAAATTCTGGATCATGTGTCGTGACTGGGAGCTTCTCATAGGGTCGCAACATCTCATCGAGCTTGCTGAACAGGGTTTGCTGCTTGGTTTCCATTTCTGGAATTATGATATGATGCATTAAAGCTGTTGCAGTATGATCGTTGTCAGGGCCTGAAGCATGGCGCACCGCATCCCGCAAGAGTTGGTGAGTAGCGGTACAGATTGTTTCGAGATGGGCTTCGGCAATTCGTCGCCAGCGCTGAGACTGATTCCGAAACACTAAATTGAGATGCTCTGGGTTGCACATGCCAGGCAGCTCATGACCTCTATAATCCATTTGGATGCGCTTAATCATGTCAATGAATTCGGCTCGGGAGATGACCTCTGGAGGATCAAGGGGTTCTAAAGTACTCTTCATAATGGGGGGCTCGAGATCTCTCTTCGTAGGATGTTCTTTCTCTTCGTAAGTATGACCCCATCCGTACATCCATTCGACGAATCTGTCGTTTTGAGACCAAACGTATGCGTAATATCTCCTGCGGGGCTCGCTAAAGAAATTGTCGTCGTAACGAGCGTAAACAGCATCTTCGATTGTTTCCTTGAATTTGCTTCCAATCCGCGCCAAGTATTTCTGTTGGTCACTTGGTGTGATGCGGCTAGGTCCTAGGCTCTCCAAGCTCCGCTTGCAATTTTTTAGCTTCCTCTCTAGTTCTTTGATAATACCCGGTAGTGCAGAGCGGGTGTGGTCCTCCAGGATCTTGCTGAGCTTCGCTCGCAGATTGTCAATGCCAAGCTGATCCGGCTCGAGTTCCCGCTTCCAGGCACTTTGGCTGAAAAATTCCTCCTCCTTTCGATCCCGTTCACTAAAGCTAGACTTTTCCTCCCCAGCGGCTCTATTTCTGACCACATGCCAGCCGAGCTCAAATCTGTACCGCGAAGACTTGTTCTTGGCCATATGGATCCATTGTCTTTCTGTAGCCGGGCCATCAACTCGATCGGGTTTTGTGATGATGCCCATTGTTCGTCGCCCCTCGGGGTCGAAATGTTGGGCGATCTGTAGAACCTCCTGGTTTTCGTGATCAATTGGAGCAGCGACCACGGCTAGAATGATAGTTTTTGGCTTGCCATATGCATTCTGACAATTTCCCTGACAGTTTCCAGATCCTTTTCTTCACCAGCGTGAATAAGTCCGGGAAGATCGACAAGGGTGAGTGGAGGCCAGGATGGGTTGGATGCCTTAATCTTAAGAACATCTTTGAAGAATGCGCATCCATTTTGCTCATTGCGGCGTTCCATTATCCGTTTTGCCTCGTTGATCGTACTGCTCAAGTTTTCAACCGCGGTGTCCTTTGGACGAAATTCTTCTGCACCTTGGCGGGGGTTGTCCCAAATAATGCTGACGGAGACGCCAGAAGCATTTTGGTGTTCCAGAGTTAGCTCTGTTGCGAAGGTTGTACATTGTTTTTCAGCTCTTGGAAAATTCAACCTAGAAATAGCTTCCAGAACCGAGCTCTTTCCACAAGATTGGTCACCGCATACAATGATGCGAGGCAAATCAATTTCATATTTGCTGATAGGACGAAGGCTTTCAATGACTCCCAGGATGACGCTCTGATCAGGAGAGAGAAGCTGATCGAGGGCCGCCAAACCAGCCACAGAGCCCGGTTGGTTCTCGTCTCTTCGAATAGCCATTGTGGGTGAATACTGAGCCACGTTTGCTGTTGTTTTGTAATGTATTTATGGAATGTTTCGGTAGGGCGGTAGGGAAGGGCGACGCAAGTTGGTGATTTAAAGGGGTGAGAAGAGCATTATTATATGGATAAGTTTTCGAATCCTTTCGAGGGGCCACAAAAGCGCGAATTATAGGACGAAGTACGGCATCCGGCATACTGGAAGGCAGGCTGTCGGCGTGTCCGGTGTTTCATACGGCGTAGCAGAAGCATAGTGAGAAGAGAAAGGTGCACACGAATAGGAGATTGGTTGCCAAGAGCTACGCCGCAATCGCGTCCCGAGGACAGTAATCCACTCCGGATGATTATAAACCTTGCGAGCCGCGTCAGACCACGAGATACGAGATGTGCCAGCCGCCCCTCACTTTACAATAATGTCGCGGCTACCCGCTCGAGCCAATTACCCCCGCTCAGGCCACCCCTTTTGTGACTTTCAAATCGAGCATTAACCCCACCTTTTAATTCAATTTTCAGCCTGTACGACCTTCGGCGTTGACTCCCCTTCTGAGTTTCGCTAGCAACTGGTCAAGTGCACCATCCAGCGTGGATAATTTACACCTTTCTAATTAGAAAAGTTTCCGTACTACAAAACTATGGCTCGCTGAATGGCCTGAAAGGGAGCCATGTATCTGGTCTCGCTATCTCGCTCAGGCCCGCGAAAGAAAGAAGCCTAGGAATTGGTCGCCGGCCTCAAGAGTTAGGGCATGCACGTCGAAACGCCCTCTTGCGACATTACTGACAAGATGGCACTGCAGAAGGTCCTTTTGGGCCGCAGATGAGGGAAGGTTGTTCGATGATCAAGCCATGTTTGATAGGTTGATGTTGACCGGGTAGTACATCCATACCGAAACTAGAGATCCTCGTCCTGTTTGACTACTTCTGCGACCCGTCTTTGAGCCTGTGGAAAGCTAGCCCATCATCGGTATCCAGACCCCGTCACTGATCTTAACAAGAGGGATTGAGCTGCCGGAGACCATGCGCCAGCCTCTTTAGCATCAACTGTATAGAGTCAAAGACGCACTGGTAGATTTACTTGTGGCGCTAGCTGAGCAAGTAGCTGATTTGGGAGCCCAACCCCAGGGCGCGCGCTCAATCGATGAAGTTGCCTAGCTCGTCATGGAGGCGCTCATGAAGTGGATTCCGAGGACGGTGGTAGTTCCGAAAGACAGAATGGACATGAACAAGCCGATCCACGCGTATAGAATCGACTCACTCACAGCCGCGGGTCTGAGAAACTGGTTTGCGGAAGCCTTCGGCATTAGTATTGCCGTGTTTGAGATACTGGCTGGTGCGTCTTTCAGGGAGCTTGGATTCGCAGCTGCGAAGAAGTATAAGGATAAGGATAGGGATGAGGATGAGGATAAGGAGAATGATGAAGAAAAGGAGAAGGAGAACGATAAGGAAAAGGAGAAGGAGAAGGAGAATGAGAAGGAGAATGGGGAAGATGAGATGGAGGAGGAGGAGAAGGAGAAGGAAAAGACTAAGGCTGGTGAGGACAGTGAAAATAGGGTTCGTAGCACTTAAGAACGCTAGACGCATTGAAGTAAGGAGGGAGCCCCGTCACCATTTTGACGGCTTGTAATAGCTTTTGAAGTGCTCATATTCTTGATAACTCCAAGACTGCACACAAATCCCGTCTGCCTCTGCACTGCTCCCTCTGATAGAACCGACACAGTAGCCTTCTTTGCGTGTCCCAAAGTCAAGGTAGTGTAAGGTTAACAAGTACGTAAATATTTCAATCGCCTATCCGGGAGGGTGGACAACATATCAGTTCTCTAATGCCAGACTCTGGGAGTGTTCTACGGAAGGCTGCTGTCGATGTGGGAAAGTGTGGTCTAATCTAACTAAAAGCGTTAAGTGTGAGTATTGCGCGAGATCGCTTCCTTGCCAGTTAAGTTATCAATTTCACTGCCGTATCAGCTGTGCCCCCCGCAAAACCAGAGCCCAGCTACCCCAACCAACCACTCTCCCAAACCCCCAGCTCCCTTATCATCACCAATACCTCGCGCCCGATTGGCGCCAGCCCTCAACAAGCAGGAAAGAGCTGTGAGAGAGGCGCCCCTCTCGGCCCCCAAAAAGCCATCGCGCACGCACGTGATGCCGAAAATCACGCACAGAGCGTCAGTCTATAAACGGGTTGGGCCCAAGCCCGCACGGCAGAAGCTTATCCTTAGGAGACCATGCACTCGACTAACGCCGTCAACCCGGTGCGCGCGCCGCGCCGCTTCGTCGACCAGTGTGGTAACACGACGCGCGTGACGCGCAAGAGCGCACCCGCCCGCATCACCACGCTGCCGGACTCCACGCTGCAGGTCCCGTACATAGGGTCTTCCGCCGCCGCTGCAGCAGCAGAAGGAGTCACTGGGGCGCCGGCAAAGCGCGTAGGCGGCAGGAAGGAGTTTACGTTCAGTCCGGCGGCGACGCCAAGGGGCCGGGGCAGGCGCAAGCAGGGCTTGAAGGGCCGGCGGGCAGAGCCGCTGGACTTTTCGCAGGAGGTCGAGCTGGACGATGGCGAGGAGTCGGATTCGAGCTATAATAGCTTCACGCTCGAGTTGAAGAAGAAGGAGCTGCTGGGGAAGGACTCGCTGCTGGGGCTTGGCGAGCAGCAGGCGACTGGCGGGCTGGGTGGTGGCCGCAGTCCGTCGCCGGCTGGGAGTCTCAAGTCGAGTCATAGCAGCCATCCGGCTACGTATCGGGTTTTGAGGTCGCGGTATGAAGGGGATTTGTTTCGGACGGGGAATTTGACGGCGCAGCTGGTGGTTGCGCCTGAGAGGAGGCCGGGGCAGGCGGAGTCGATGAAGGCGTTGTTTCATTGGATGTGAGTATTCTGGCATGAGCGTGTCTGGATTGGGGCTCACAAGCTTTGCTAGACATGTTGAGAACCCTACTATGAATTTTGGTGCTTATATGGTTGGTCAAGCTTGCGTTTTGAACGATGATTAATATTAGAGCACCGTTAACTGAGCTGATTCAGGATTGTGTGCTACGATGTCCCTATCTAGAAGCTGAGGAAAGGGTGAGTATCAATTCAATTCTGAAGTCCGCGCGGGAGAAATCAGACACATCTTTACGTATGCCACCGGGCATGAAGGGCAACTATGTGGAACCTGAGTACTTCGAAGAGACGATTCAGACAACCGTCTATGAAGGCCCTCGATCCAAGAGACTGAAAACGCAAATCGTTCGGTGGCTGTCTATTCCTTACTTCTTCCTCGGGACCACCAACACTTCGTCATCTTCGAAGGAGGGTGGCGATGACACTGATATAAAACCCCATTTCTTCGCGACGGGTTTCACTGCGCAGGGAGAATTCTTCCAGGTGGCACAACTTTGGTGTTTGGTGCTTGGAGATAGTAGGACGCTTCACTTGTGCATATGTTGAACTACTTGGCTGACTGTGCAGGTCTTATCGTATCGTGCGCTCGCAGAGCTATACCTGATTTGCCGGGCAAGCTCATAGATATCATAACTCTTCCTCCAGCCGATCCTGCTCATCCGTTGACAGGAGAGCGAGCTCCGGTTATCCAAGTGTCAGACGGCGGTATCAAGGTCTGGCTGTTGCCTCTTGAGGATTGTGAGACATGGGCGGTGAGTCGTTTTCAATGTATACACCATTCTAACGAGCCAGGTTACCTACCGGCCATAGCACTGTGGGCCCTTCATTAATTCTTCAGTGATACTAATACCTCTGCCAGGAATTCGCCGCAAATTTTGTGACCTTGGGGTTCAACCTGGCGGATGGTTGGGAGATCAAATACAAAGATATAGCATTAGACGTTGACGATTGGCCTCGCATTATATCCATTGCTAAGAAGACCTCAATTCGATTAGTTTTGAGCAAGAAGTATAGTCATTGTTTACTACATAAAACCACAATCAAATGCTGACTCTGGTAGGGTTCGCGATGATGACGCAGATGTGGATTACGAAGGCTCAGGTAATGAGTCCGAGGAAGATGTTGGAAGCACCCCAGAAGGGCTCTTTCAATACTCTAAAACCGACGAGGAGACACAGACAGAGTCTCCGCTCACTCAGCTACATGTCCCAGAACTCTCACTAGCCGGAACAACTCCGACTGAACAGCCAGCCCCAGGAAATGCATCCGGAGACCGAAAATCATCGGCAGTGTCACTTACTGCTGAGGGTTTTCACGTCTTTACCGTGCTGGCGACTGATTTCGACGCAGGAAGCGTTCCTCAAGTAACTACTCAAACTTCGACTGCCGGGCCGGGAACTGGGACCACTGCGCGGCAATTCCAAGTGAACGAACAGGTTCTACGGAACGACTTGGCCGAGGTGAACAAATACCTCTCGACCAAGAACTCACGGCTGATGGAAAGCGAGAGCTACGCGCAATGTCCCACGAAAACCACCTACGATGTCGAAGCCTCGATCGAACAGTTAAAAGCGCTGCGCGACCAGGACTCGCGGTACCAGCGAGAATACAACCGGAAGATCGCCTTCGCGCGAGCGGCGCGGGACATCTTCGAGTTCTTCTTCCCGCTGCGGTACGAGAACGTGGTGACGCTGAAGTACTGGGGCGCGCTGGACCGCATCATCCGAGCGCAGGGCATCAAGAGAGCGAGCGGCCAGTTCGACGTCGTCGTCAGGGACATATCTAGCCTGGCGCGCGTGACGAACGAGATCAAGCTGGAGCTGTTCTCCGGCAGGGACGCGCCTGACTACGTCACGACGGTGCCGCACGAGTTCATCCAGGCCTGGATGCTATGTCTCATGTACTTCATCATGTTCACTACCGAGTACTCGTCCCACTCCGTGAGCCACATCCGTAGATGCAAGGAGCGGCTGCTGCAGGGGAGGGTGAAGATGATCGAGCGGCTTCAGACTGTCAATATTCATGATATGGAAGCGGTGCTGCCGCTCGGTATCACGTCCTTACTTTTGGGGCAATTGCTGCAGGATAACCAGGGCCCGCTGATCCCGGACAGACACCGGTTAACATCGTTCTACTGGGAATACTTGCAAAGCTTCGTGAGTCTAGTCTACTTCACTTGCTCTTCCGTTCCTTGTTGGGTTCACACAGCTAACACCGCGCGGACCCAACACGTGCGCGACAAGCCACTAAGCCGCAAATACCAAAACACATTCTCGATCCTAAAAGAGCAGCTCGAGACCGTAATCGCGCAGCTCGAAGACCAGCAGCGCGTGCTCGTGGCGCTGGACGACAGCATCAGCGAAGGCGAAACGGCGTCTATCTCCGCGTCTTCCCTGTCCCCCGCTTCGACGCCGCCGCCGCCGCCCCAGGGCCGCGAGTCGTCGGTAGTCGAGTTCCTGCTACACCAGACGGAGGAGATGCTGCAGAACTTTGCTGAGATGAGCCGGCGCACCACGGACCTGGAGTCGTGGCACCTGCGCATAATCGACGTCAACAAGGACCGCCAGGAGAGGGCCGCCATGACGTTCACGACGGTGACGGTGTTCTTCCTGCCACTGACCACGCTGGCGAGCATTCTAGGCATGAATACGTCTGATATTCGCAATATGAGTGACACGCAGTGGGTGTTTTGGGCGGTGGCGGCGCCAATGTGTCTGACGGGCGGGGTGTTGTGGCTCGCGTATTTGGGGACGTTCAGGACGTGGAGGAAGGGGAAGAGGAAGGGAGGGCTTGGGAGGTTGTGAAGGGAGTACTAATGTATAATTGATGCTGAGGGATCGGATTGAGTATGATGATGGGTAGGCATGATCAGCCCGGGCGATGGTTCAGACGTAGTTAGCATGCAAAAGTCAGAAGGGAATTGGCACGGCGGAAGTCAAAAAAGAAAATCAGCATGGCGATATCTGGAGAGGATATGTGGCTAGTCCCTCCCTTCCACGTGGTGTTCGTGATTGATATAGCCGTAAGAAATGATTGCCGCGGGGCTGAGTGCCGAGCTACGTGGAGCGTGAGGTATGGAGCCGAGAGGTGACATTCCCGCGCCAATATATTGATTTCGAGGTATTAAGTAGATATACTCTTTGCTCAAGTCCAATTTCTATGATTGCGCAAAGGGGAGAGTTCCTGTTTCTTAGAATTCTGTCGGTGTAGATGTGGAACTGGCGGTAAACAAGGGTTTGTGTGATGGGACTGGTGGCGCGTGCAGCATGCGAACACACGGCGCAGGCTTCGCGATAGCTCTTCTGTATTCCCACGGTATTTGATATGTTGATCGCAGAAGTTCTTGTGTTTCATTGAATAGGGTAAATGCCTTGCTAGAAGTAGATGACGTTTCGTTGTCGCGGTGGTCAAGGGTCGAGCCGCCCCGGTTTTCAAGCCCCTGCTAGCAGCTAAACCAGCCACCCAAGCTGCCAGCCAACCCCAGCCATCCCGAGCCATCCCACTTTTCTGCACGCCCAACCACGCCAACCACCATAAAACAGCTATGCCAAACCTCCAGCATGCAGCTCACTACTGCATCTTCTGCAACTGCTGTCTCCCACTTCAACTCCTCTCTTCCACCTCCCACCTACCTCCTCCATACTTTCAGAGCAATTGCCACCTGCACTGCACTCTTCTCACTACAATCACCCATAGTTACGCCTATCAGCTATCGATACGACACACCGCTCTAGCAAGGGAATTCCTAGGGATTCGGTATAGCAGAGACGTCGATATTGCGTTTCACAGCCACGACCACAGCATTTCCTAACCAGCAACTGGAGGGGACTAGACACTGTATGCCTCTGAGAGAGACCATACCTTGGATCCCCAGTGGAACCGCTGTGTCGCACAGCGCAAGCATTCCACACGGACATTCGACATCCAGACAACCTATACAGGAGAGAACCATGTTTAACAATCCACCCCATGCCGCCCGATGGCAACCACCACCGCCGCTTCCACCCCAGGCCTCTCATGCAACCCTCTGCTCTCTACGAGGAGAGTCGAGACCACACCCGCTAAGGCAGAACCCGCCCTCCATCAGGGAATCTTTTGACGAAGCCGTCTTCGAAAATATCCACCTCGCACCACCACCCTCCGCACTTACCTCGACCCACTATGACCCGGAGCCTGCCTCACCCCTAGATGACTACAATTCTGCGACACGCAGCCACCAGAGGTCTTTGACGGATACATTCTTCGAGAACTGCAGACCGCTAGTGACCAGAGCTACATCGTCGCTACAACAAACTTCCAAGACATCATTCCACTCGCCGACAAAGTCTCTCGCGAGCTTCATACCCTCCCGCAGCGCTGCCACCACTGCTACTTCTGACGCAGAAGCACACGCAGGCCAAGCGAAGCTGCGTGGCACCAAGATTTTCATCGACTGGTTCAACGGGTCCTCCGCACCCGTCGCTGTGGGTGTCGCTCCGCCGTCCCCTACAAAAGACCACACCGACCACACCGACGACGAAGAAGACGAAGACGAAGAGCAGCACGAGACCGAAGACACTATCGCCATGCCAACCCACACCCTAACCCGTCCTCCGCCAGGGACCCGCATCACCACCACGACCATCCCAGCCGCAGCCGTAGCCGCAAAGCGTCCCACCTCCGGCACCTCCAACCCCACCAGCAAATTCTCCTGGCTCCTAAACGCTAACAAGCCCTCCACCCCTTCCCAACCAACCGCCAGCACAACCACCACATCAACAACAAACTACCACAACCCCGCCGGGGGGGGGGGGCGCCGGGGGG
>Ga0307515_10018576_pt1 | contig 12565 bp, 3 predicted proteins | sample 17_EM_MG_FD_194513 | JGI IMG/M metagenome (GOLD analysis project Ga0307515, IMG submission 194513) | Populus trichocarpa ectomycorrhiza microbial communities from riparian zone in the Pacific Northwest, United States - 17_EM | ecosystem: Host-associated > Plants > Roots > Unclassified | place... | reverse complement strand
GTGGGCGAGGTTCGCTTAATTTAATTTTCGCAGCACTTTCGCAAAGCATAGTAGCCCTAATTGCATGTCTGCTTCATGGGAATCTCCTCTGCGTTCTTTCACTTTAAATCCACGTTGTAATGGCACTGTCTGGATGTTCTTCTAATTGGGCATTTAATCCTTGACTCGCACTTCCAAGCTTGCGAATCCGCACCTCCCCGTCCTTTTTATGATTATCCAACCTCTCTTCGTTCCTGTCCGTCAAGTTCAACTGGTATCTCATTCACGACCAACTCATGCGCAACATGCGGTGTAACATCCGCCTCGACGGGCTCCGGTCTTTTCTTTTCCGTTGCAGGCAATTCCGATTTTATCTGCTCCGGTTCAACCCTCGCGGCCTTTAATGCCTTCTTTAAGCGTCGGATATAGATGAGTATACCACCCGCGATAACTAAGATCGCTATGGCAATGCCAATACCAATGCTACCCTTAGCGCCCGCTGAGAGGCCACCCTTGCCTGGTTGAGAAGTTGGAGATTGGGAAGAGGTTGTTTGCTGATGGCTGATGAGTGGTGAAGATGTAGAGGATGAAGCCACGGTGCTTGCCGCAGATAAGGCCAACAAGGAGTTTGCCAAGAGGTTGACAATAGCGGTATCTGTAGCCTCCCATGCGACCGTTATCCCGGCACATGCCACTGTTGCGATATAGTCAACTGGGGAAGCTGTGAGGCTTGTATAGACCGTTGGATCTCCACTCGCGGTGATGTTCGCGTGCAAGAATATTGGAATTATGGGGGAGGAGACGGGCACGTCGCTAAAGCATTGGGCGGAGTAGTCGCCTTGGTAGTTATAATTGTTGCATTTATATCCTCTAATTGTGAGTTAGCTATTAAGGACTCCGCAAAGGGCAATTAAATGATAATATTGAGGGAACCTTATACCTTGGACAACAAACTTGCGCAGTAACGTTGGGAGAAAATTGTATTTCCGAGATTGGACTGCACGCCATAGTAAAAAATTCTGGACAAATTCCAGGAGAGTAGTACGGAAATGCTGTAGCTGAGGTATCGTAACTTCCAGGCTCGCATGCTCTGTGGTCGTTGCTAGAATAAGAGCATGCGGTACCAATAAGAGCTATATCGGAGCGAATATCATCATCTGGGAAATAGCAAGGGGTCGCACAAGATGTTGGTGCGGTGAAGACTGTAGTAAGATTCGCAACATTCGCGGCGAGAAGCGTATAAGTAGTCCCATGAGTGGTAAGGGTAAGGTTGAGTGCGGTGCTTCCAACGGCAGCCATCTCGTCGATCGGGGTAGTCAAGGATGAGGGCTCTGTCTATTTTGTGTGGCTCTAGCGCCTCTATATATATATGAGAAAGATAAAGAAATAAGGGAAGGGGGTATATAACTGAAATAGGGCGTTACACAACCCGAATAGAGGGGTTGGATATGATCTCGGTTGACACACACCCCCAGTTTTAATCCCTAATAGGTCAAAGCTATATTATAAGTCTTTGCGTGGTGTTGAGTTAAATATACTCTATATTTTCCTTGCTTACCTTTATTATTTTAAACCGTCTCTTTAATATCAACCAAATTTAATTGGTAAATAAAAGCCTTATGCTTTTGCCTTAACAGAGGTTTTATTAAGCCGTTAGCTACTATTACTGCAGTAAGTATCTAGTTAATCCTAATCTAATTATTGTATACTGTTTAATAGAGCTAGTAGTAGTATTAGTGTATATCTATATGTTAAAGCTTTATAGGGAGCTCTGGTCTGTCCTTTATAAATAGTTAAATTGTATATAAATTATTGCAATAAATTATTTACTTATTGTCTAAGGACAACCCAATTCCTTTAAAAAAGCATCTCTACTAAATTAATTATATTCCTACATATAATAGAGCTATAAGCTCTACCTCCACACTTAACTTGATTTCTTATATCTGTTTAATAAAGTACTAATTAATTACTCCACTAATGTCACGGGACTTAGTCAATCGAGGTACGAGCGCCGTAAAGAACGTATGCAAGCCTATATAATTGGATTGTCTATCGACAAGGATATTAAAATAAGGAGTAGAAGGTGGAAAAGGATACGTCTATATATATATGCCAAGGCCTAAGCGAGCCCCCTAACTAGATCTGTTACGGTGCTATAACATTACCCCCCTTTTTAAAAAAGGTTGCCCTTAAGCTTTGTCCTTAGGTGCTTGTCTTCCCCTTATACAGTTGTAAGCTTTGCAGTGTGTGGAATTGAACGAGCGACTTTATTGTAAATCTATGGAAATCAAGTAGTATAAATACATGAAAAAGGTGCAGGTAATAAGATGAAGGGGGGGTACTAATGCGTAGCTAAAACAGTGTGATATGTAGTCGATACGGGGTGGTACGCTGGTGAGACAGCGTACTGTTTTGGCAGGGTACTGATACCGGTAGTCGGTTATAACAGTTATTGTATAGCTGCGGGTAGAGCAGCGAGGGTCGATCGTAGTGCTATAGGCGTAGCAGCAGATATCGGTTATAATGCTATAGCAAGGCAGCAAGGTATTCGTTTAGCTATAGGCAAGAATAGTAGATGTCGGTTATAGTACCATAGTAAGGTAGTAAGGTATTGGTTTAGCTATAGGTAAGAGTAGTAGTAGCTAAATTAAGGTTAAGCTGTAGGTAGAAGTAGCAGAAGTCTATTTAGTTAGTAGTATAGTACTAGTGGTGGTAACAATAGTGGTTAAGTGTTAGGACGCCAAGGTCCTTAGGGCATGTAGTAACGTGACAACAGTAACGGGATGCAAAGAGTATCTGGTTCTTGATGAAGTAGAACTATAGAACTGAATTCTGCTGTTCTCTAATGCGGGGCGACTACGTTTTGTAGGCGCCTCGCCTGCGCCTCGCCTGCGCTAAGCCGGTTGCGGCCAGTGCGTCTCTATGGCCTAACAATTGCCCCCCCCTTCTTAAGCGGCTGTTCTTAGCCGACACTATTATACAATAGGAGCGCTATTATTGTCCTTCGCTAAATAAAAAATGTTTAAAATTTTTTATGTGAATTAGACAATAGGATAATAGAATAATAGAATAATAAGATACTAGGACTATGTAGAGATCTATAAAGGTAGGAGTTCCCACCTAGGTAGGATATTAGATTTCCCTTTTAATTCTATCCTAATTTATTTAGCCTGCGACTCGCCTTCTTTATAATTTCTAATTAACTATAAATCGTAAGCGTTAAGCTGCTAGTCCGCCTGTTGGTAAACCTTCTATAAGTATTCTTTATACTAGCTTATAGCTATTACTAACCCTACTAGGCGCCGTTAAAACTCCTACGCCGCTTATAAGCCGCTCCCCTAGCCTTACTAGAACTAATCTACCTCTATTACGCCAAGCGTGTAGCTACTACTAGGCGGGCCACCTACAGTAAGTAGGCTAACCGTAATTATGGGTACTACTAATGACTAAATAAGTTATACCAAGTAGTAAGTCTAAGTACGTTAGTTTAGGTTCTAATAGCTAATAGACTAGGTTCCTAAGGCCTTCTATAGCCGCCTAAATGAGCTGCTCGCCCTTATTAATAGGGCTAAGCGCCAGCGGGTTGCTAGCGGAGATACGGCTAACCTTAACGCTCGTATTGCTGCCGCCCAGAAGTCCTTTATAAAGGATATTGAGGCCTTAGTACGCACCGGCGCTAAGTACGGTCTCCGCCAGCGCCTAAAGGGCGAAGACTTTCCCCTACTCTAAGTACAGGAATTATAGGCTATCTATTATACTCTTAAAGGAATTCTTAACATAATACGCGCTTTAGTACGTGTTATAGCGTAGGTATTTTGCCGTTATAGTGTATGCTAATAGTACCTATAGGCTAATATACCTCCCATTATAAGGGATAAGGAGAAGGATAAGGATGAGGAGGATAAGGAAGAGGGAGAGGAGGAGGATAAGGAGGAAAAGGAGGAGGAGGATAAGGAAGGAGGGGAGGAGAGGGAGGATTTAATGGAGCTGTAGAGTATCTATATTTTTATTAGCGTACTACCGTTACTCCGCCGTTGTTCTATTGTTGCCCCACTAGTAAGGTATAATCTTAGTTATAATTAAAAGTTTTTTATTTTCCTACCTACTTTCTTTTCCATTTGCCCCTTAGGGTAAAGTAACTATTATATATCTCCTTTGCGTCCTTATTAATGTTCTCTACTAGGACCTATTTATTATATTCTTCTAGCTAGCCTTTTTACTTAACTAGGTACTATAGGGTCTAATTATATCCCTTCCTTTTATATACTTTTTCTACCTTATATCGGTCCTTTTAGTCCGCTTAATTGTTTAGCTTAATAGGCCCTAGTAGAGGGTCTCTAGTTATACCCTTATATTATTTATATAGCTCTAGTAAGCTAATATAGAATACTAGGTGGATACGGTAAGACATAGGTAGATATAGTTAGTATACTTACTTTCCGACTAGTTTGGCTATACTAAAAGGTCTAATAAAGCGTGCTGTGAGTTTCTTACTTAGCCTTTTTAGTTTAAGATTCTTAGTTAATAGTAAGACTAAATCCCCTACTTTATATACCTATAGTTAGTGATAACGATTGTAGTATTTCGCCTATGCCTTAGTGGCGTGTTCCTAGCGTTTCGCTAGCGCTTCGCGTTTAAGGGATATTCTTTTAATCCTCTTAGAGGCGGCTAGAATAGAACTACTATTGTCTACCTAAACGTTATATTCTAAACGCGGGTGAAACCTATAGTAGGCATAAAATGGGCTTATACCTATTATGCTATATTTAGCATTATTATAGGCGAATTTAGCTAGTAATAAAAGGCCTACCTAGTTGCTCTGCTTTTCGTCATAGAATATACGGAGGTAGTACTCTAGGGTTTAGTTCTGGCGTTCTATTTACCTGTCCATTTATAGGTAAAAGGCCGTACTTAGCCTACGTTTTATTTTTATAGTAAAGTATAGTTCTAACTAGAACTTACTGGTGAAGATACTGCCGTAATTAGATATAATCCCCCTAGGGGCTCCAAAACGGCGTATTACTTTATTAGGAAAGGGATCCGCGAGTTTAGTTATGGTAATGGTTTTTACTATAGGCAGATATAAGGCCATTTTAGTATAGCGGTTAACTATTATATATATTGCGTTATATACCTTATCGCCTTATTTATTAGGCGGTAGGCCTATAATAAAGTCTATTATAATCTCCTACCATGGCTAATCTAGGTAAGGCAACGCTTAGAGCTCGCTATAAGGGCGATATTAAGGCGCATATATACGCTAGCATAAATTATAGGTAGAGATATAGTTTATAACATCTACAGTTATACTAGGCTAGTAGTACTTGCGCAAGAGTAGATCTAGGGTCTTTTTCTTACCAAAGTGGCTAGCTAGGGTATTATTGTGGTAGATCTGTAGGAGCTTTATATAAACTACTAGGTCTAGGGGTATATATAACCTCCCATAGTAATAAAGTAGTCTAGCGGAATTAAACTACCACACTAGCTTTAAGCGGGCGCGTTAACGGCGTCTTGTAGTATCTACGCTATTGCTGCGCCTTTATAGTATAAAGTTATCTTTAGTCTAAAGTCCTTTAATAAGCTTAATAACAGTTTCTGTACTAGACTTATAAGCACTCTCTTAAGGACTAGCTTCTCTAACTTAGGTCCTTATTATATACTACTTAACGGTATATATATAAGTTGCCTAGTTAAACCATAATGCTATATGGCCTAGGCGTACCGCCGTTAGGTTGCCAGCTTATAGAAACAATACCTTTATAAAAGGCTCGCTTTCTTATATACCTAATAGGACTTTTACTTTAGGTTAGTGGCCCTACATTCCAAAAGTCCTTTAGAGTAGTGGTAGCATAGTGTCTTCTTCTAGCGGACCCCCTACGCCTAGGGGTCGCCTTAACGGCGTCTCTACAGGGTTCGTTTTTCCCGCCGTATGCTTAATTACAAAGTTATAGGCAGCTAATGCTATAGCCTATCTGGCTTGCCGTCTATTAAGGGCTTTTACTTTTATAAAACCCTTTAGATTATTATAATCTATAAGCACTTTTAGGCGGCTTAATAGCCCCTTAATATAGTATCTTTAATGCTTAAAAGCCTCTACAATAGCTAGTAGCTCCTAATCGTAGGTCTTATAATTACGCTTTACTAGCGAAAGCTTTCTGGACTAGAAGGCTATTAGATACCAAAGGCTATCTTTAAATAGCTATAATATAATTGCTACTAGGCCTTATATAGAGGCATTAGTCTCTAACCGGGTTGGTAAGCCTAGCGTATAGTGTCGTAGGAGCGGCGCCGTCATAAAGGCGTCGCAGAGCCGGCGTATCGCCTACTCCGCCTCTTCTAGCTAACTAAAAGGCCTAGCTTTATAGCCGTTCTTTACTCCCTTAAGGAGATTAGTAATAGGCTTTATAATAGCAGAGTACTTATAAATAAACCGGTAATAGAAGTTGGTAAAACCTAGGAAGACTTAGACATCCCTATAGGATTAAGGGCTTTCCTACTTAGTAATGGCTTCTACCTAGCTAGGATCTATTACTACACCTTTAGGACTAATAATGTATTCTAAGAACTTAACCTCTTATACGCTAAATCTGCACTTCTTAAGGTTTGTATATAGTTAATATTACCATAACCTACGTAGCACTTCTAGTACGTAGCGCTAGTATTCCTCTAAATTTTCTAAGAAAATTAGAATATTATTAAGGTAGACTATATAGAAGACGTCTACTAGTCCTAATAAGGCTCAATTAATATAGCCCTAAAAGGTCGCTGGTCCGTTAGTTAACCTAAAAGGCAAAACTAAATACTTAAAGTGGCTATAACGCGTGCGGAACGCCGTCTTTTACTTATCGCCCTAATAGATATAAAGGTGGTAGTACGTATTTATTAGGTCTAATTTAGTAAAGATTTTAGAACCTATTAAGCGGTCTAAGGTCTTACTAATTAATAATAGTGCAAGACAATTCTTAATCATCACCTTATTAAGGCCTCTGTAGTCTATACAGAGCCATAACTTCCTATTTTTTTTAGGTATAAATAGGATAGGTGCCCCTATAGGACTAGTACTTAGTTAGATTTAGCCTTTAGCTAAGGCGTTGTTTAAATACTCCCTTAGTACCTCTAGCTCCTTAATTAAAAGGTTATAGAGCGGTCTATATAGGACCTCTTATCCCTCTTCTAGGTCAATAGTATAGTCGCCCTAGTAGTATTAGGGTAGCTTTCCTGCTTCCTTATATAAGAAGACATCGCTAGCTTTTTTTAACTATAGGGGAAGAACCGGTAAGCTGTTGTTGTTTTATTTACTAGGCATTAATCCAGTAATTACTAAGGCGAAGACCCTAGATTCCCTTTAGAGAGACTCTATAAAACCCTTAGGGGTTTATAGTAATAGGGACGAGCCATTTAGCTTCTATCGCTATACCTTTACCTTACAGTTAATAAGAAGTTAGGCTTTCTTTAACCCTAGTATACCTAGAGTAATAGAGGGGGATACGTTAGCCATTTTATAGCAAATAAGGGTTACTTCCCTAATCCTGCCCTAGCTGTCCTTTATTTATAATAGTACCTTATAGGCTTTATAGCAATATACCTAAGTTTTATTTAACTAGGAGTAGGTAGGTAATTCTATATTTAGTATTTTAAAGTTATACTCTATTACAAATTACTAGTTGATTATATTTACTTTAGTACTAATATTAAGTATTACTAAGGTCTCCTTCTAGATCTGCTTAAAAAAGACTTTACCTAAGATAGTAATAGCTTCCTTATAATCTAGTAGGAGCTTATACCCTGCGGCTATAAGGAGGTCTAAAGGCGCTTATTTTTTCCCAGTATAGAGGTAGCGTTTATACTACTTAGCGGTAGTTAATTCCGTTATAGCTCTTTATATTATTGCCACTAATGTCCTAGCTGCCTACATTTTAAGTAGTTTCCTTTAGGCTAAGTTAAACCCCCAGCGGTATTGCTTTACCCCACCGTTAAGTTGCTAGCGGTAGTTTTAGAGTCCGCTTTCCCTAAGTTACCTAACTAGGTGGTCTTTATATTTAAGTTTATAGTGCGCCTATTACTTCTATTCTATAGGGCGCTTACGCTCTTCTAGTTTTTCTTTAATAGGGTAGCTAGGGAAACTAGCTAGTCTCAAGTTTAAGGGAATTCTTAATAGTTAGTAATAGCAACCTATAGCTTTAGCCGTAGCTTCGCGAATAGATATATTATTAGATGCTTTATATTATAAGGAGGATTAATTTGCGCTTTTAAGGAGGTTAGGTAAGCAGTAAACTCGTTTACTAGTTAATTAGTTCGCTATATTACCTTCGCGTAGGTTAGGGCTATATAGAGTTTTTAATTAATAGGACTTTTAATCTAGTTAAGTAGGAATTCTATAAGCTTCTCCTAGGTAAACTGTATATTTAGATAGTTATCTTCGTACTATAGCCAAAGGGTTTAATTAGTCTCCTTTATATATTATATAGTAAACGCGACTTTAGTATCCTTATCTATAAAGCCGTTACGCTTTAGGCGGAACGCTAGCTTTAAGCTATTATAGAAGTCTTAGTGCTTTTATATAGACTTGCTATAATATAAAGCAATATTCTCTATCTTAACGGCCCGTTTTAATAGAGCGCCTAACGTATTAGTAGCCCTCCGCTTAAGACTTAAATATATTAGGCTACCCCCTAAGTACTCTAATAGGATTATTTAAGGTTATAAAGATAGGTTAGGAACGGGAGTTAACGTTACCTTACCGCGTTAACGCCGTCTTAGCACTTCCACCTTTTCCCTAAGTAAGTGTAGTTTTCTTTACTCTAGGAGTTATAGCTTTTTATTCTCTAGCTGTTGTATTTCTTCCTATATATCCCCTTCGCCTATAGCTTCTGGTTCTGTCTAGGATAATATAGGTTCGCCTATGTTATCCTAGGGCTAATCCCCAGACTTAATAGTACGCATTACGCTAGTACGCCCGCGTCTCGCTATTAGGTCAATAGGCTACGATATAGTTAATAAATATAGGTCGTCTTCTCAACAGAGGGTTGCTGCTATATAGTCATGGCCTTTACAGACCGCTGTATTATCGGGCCACTACCCCTAAAAAGGGATGAGAATTTAGTACTGTTAAGACGCTAAGGTCCTTAGGGCATATAGTAACATAACAATAGTAACGGGATGCAAAGAGTATCTGGTTCTTAATGAAGTAGAACTGTAAAACTAAATTCTGCTGTTCTCTAATGCGGGGCGACTACGTTTTGTAGGCGCCTCGCCTACGCCTCGCCTGCGCTAAGCCGGTTGCGGCTAGTACGTCTCTATAGCCTAATATTAAGCACAGAGCTCGTCTATTAGCTATTTTATAGTAATAGTAGGCTAAACATAGAGCTTGGGCTATTAATTAGTCGATAGATAGTAAGTATAATAGCGCTATTATTTATTTAGTTTATAGCAGTATGATGCTAGTAAAAGTTATAAATTATAGGTATAATGGAAGGATTATACGGTTAGGGGACTGTAGGCATATTAGTATAGTAGTGGTTTCTTTTATTCTAATCGATTTTGTTCCTTATAGCTAGTGCATAGTATTAGTCTTAGTATTAGTTAAAAAGGATCTCCATAGGCATATCGGCACGGCAGTTATTAAAGTCGTAATAGTATAGTATTAGCGTCTAATCAATTCTATTCTATTAACTAAGCCTTTATATAGCCTATTAATAAGTCCACCGTAGTATCTACTATAAGGCTTTATTATATATTTACTATTAAAGTTATAGTAAATAATAGAGTTAGTAAAACGCTACCTAAAATAGTACTGATAACATCGCTAGGAGGATTAACCTTTAGGTCTTAGAGATATATAAATATAGCGGAAGGTAGTAACTTATAAATAGTTATAATTATTACGGCGCTAATAGAAACTAATAGATATTGGTAAATTATAGCGGACAGTTATAGATAGTTTTATATAGTTTTAGATAATTGCCGTTATATAACCAGAGGATTGTTTATAACGTTAAGCGGCGCCGCCCTTTATCTCCTTTCATTTTTTTTTTAGCTTTAGATCCTTGTTTATAGACTACTAATTATATAGCTTACGCGTCCCTCTTACCGTACTCGTGCCTTAATTAACTAAGTCACTAATATTATCTAAAGCTTATCTACTCTTCTTCCTAAAAAGGAACTTAAAAATATTTACGGACTATAAATAAGAATAGAATATAAAAGCAGACCTAAAGACTATTACTAGAACTTAAAGAATAGAATAAAACTAGAAGAATAGAAAAGAATAATAAGATTTATAGAATACGCATAGACTAAAACCCCTATAAAATCTTATTAAAAGTTGCCCTAATAACTATACTACTATATTAAGAAATATAGCAGCCGGCAAAACAGCCGCAGGACCCTTAAATACCTTTAATAGTAAAATAGCAACTAACTTAAACTCCTAGGTGGAGCTTATAGTAGCTAATGCTAAAATTAAATAACTTTAAGAGCTGCTTAAAGTTAGAGAACCCCCTATACCTAATAAGGAGTTATTGGACACCTAAAGACTTACTATAGTCCTTAAGGCTCTAGCCTAGCGCATAGTATTAGTATTATTATAGTCCGTAAAGGTTGCGGACCCCCTATTACTTACTAACGGAACTAATCCTATACTTAATAATTAGAAGCTTTAATTGTAGAATAAGCTCAAAGTTAATACGGACTACTTTCCTACCACTTAGGCTAAAATGGCCTACGTCTTCGGCTGTACTAGTAGGGACGTATAGAGCACCTACGTCCGCGATACGTATAGGACTTAGTAGATCCCTTCCTCTCTAAAGAAGAGATAATTGTTTACCTATCTTCTATTTATAAGGACCCCTTTAAAGTATAAAACGCCTAACTTAATTATAAAAACCTAAATATAAAAACAATAGAGACCTTCTTAGCCTTTTAGACCCGCTTTCTATACCTAGCTAGCTAGGCTTAAATTCCCTAAAAAGATCTAATACTAGACCTATTTAATAAGCTTACCCTAGACCTACAGTAAGCCATACTACTAGTTTTACTATTATATAGACGCTAAAGGAACTTATAGACTAGTGCTTAGCTATTAACTAAGGCCTTTACTAAATTAAGGCACGCGCTAAACGGTATAAAGCTAGAAACTCTTTAAATTAGATTATAAGCAATATAAGAACGGCCCGCAATGCCCTAGTATAATCGGCAACCCCCGCCACACCACCTATATAGCCCGCCGCCAATTTAGTAGCTAGCCATACGGCTAGTCCTGCTATAGGTCTAGCAAATACTTAGCCTATATATAGTAACCCCTATATATAGGCCCTTAGTAATTAAGGAGCTTACTTCTCTTATGGTTAGAAAGGCTACTATATAAAGGATTACCTAATAAATATAAAAGTAGATAAGGTTCTATTAATCTAAGAGAATAGCGCGGAGTTAGAAAAAGAGGAACTTTAGAGGAAGGCTCTTCTTTAGGGTTAAAAGGGATTAATATATTAGATGCTAATCTAGGTTAGCTAGTTAATAGAAGAAGCTATACTATCCCTTATACTTTATTCCGCAATAAATACTAAATTTTAACCTCTACTTTAGCTAACTCTAGAGTAAATACCTTTACTTTAATAGATACCTAGTATACTATAAAGCTGGCTAACTTTCTAAATATACTTATTAAAGAACTGTCTAAATTAATTCCTATCTATAGGTATAACGAGTGGATAGGGCCACCTATTACAACTATCTTGTGGATTTACCTCCATATTAATAGACAAAGGTAGTATAATATCCCCTTCCTTATTGCGGACCTAGGTGGCTATAATATAATCTTAGGGCGAAAATAGCTAGCCTATTTAGGCTTATAGCTTAATATATAGAGTAAACGGCTTATCTGGCCTAAAACCCTACCCTTAACCCCTTCCTTTATAAAAGAAATCAGCATTATAATAGAAAACCTTATATAGCCCTAAATTAATACTATTTACTAAACCGATACTATACGTAGGGACTAGGCCTTTAAGAAAAATATATAGCTTAATTTATAATGGATCTATATACTGCGTCGCCCCCAAACTACCTATATTACACTACCCGCATTAAAGACCTAGGAAGTTAATAGTGACCTAAAAAAGCTCCCTATAGAGAGCTTAGGCCCTATATAGCTATAAAAAATAGTAAGGGATATCGGACGTTATACTAAACTAATAGATTGGAGAGATAACCTATAGAAGATGGAATAGGAGCTAAAAAAGATTATAAACCCTAGACTATAAAATACGATCTAGAAAACGGCTATAAGGAAACTAGCGGACCTCCTACTAGTTAATATCTACTATATTAGTGCTATAGGATTCTACTAGAACTTAGTTTAGCCTAATACCGTTACCTTTATAATAAGCTTATATAAAATTAATTAAATAATTAAGGAAAAGGGAAGTAAGCTTAGTAGATAAGAAAGCGAGCTTATAGATAAGGAACTAGTAGAATAAAAGCTGCCCTATTAATACTAGAAATTTAAGGATATATTCTTTAAAGCAGCGTCTAATATACTTTTACCTTTACTAATTATATAACTATAAGATCGAGATTAAGCAGG
>Ga0307515_10018575_pt1 | contig 12565 bp, 8 predicted proteins | sample 17_EM_MG_FD_194513 | JGI IMG/M metagenome (GOLD analysis project Ga0307515, IMG submission 194513) | Populus trichocarpa ectomycorrhiza microbial communities from riparian zone in the Pacific Northwest, United States - 17_EM | ecosystem: Host-associated > Plants > Roots > Unclassified | place... | reverse complement strand
GCCGATGGTACTGCACTCGGGAGGGTGTGGGAGAGTAGGACGCCGCCGGACTTAACGTTGGGGAAGGCCCACACCAGTGATGGTGTGGGCCTTCCTTGTATTGGAGCTCGTTCCCAGGTCGGGAACGAGCTCCTTTTGCGTTTCAGTCGCGGGTCTGGGATGCGGCGCGGATGTCGCCGAGCAGCTTCGCTGAGTCTTCGACTGTGCGCCCCGGGAACATGGCCAGCGCGAGGCTTCCGTGGTCGGCCCAACCGCACACCGGCATGTCTGCGCCGTCCGACTTGGTGCTTCCGCACTTCATCGTGCCGCCGAGCGGGCCGGCCGGCACGTCGTGCAGGTTCGTCACCGCGCCCTGGTCGTCGGAGACCAGGCCGAACGCCGTCTTGAGGTCGTCCTCCGGCGTCCAGAACAGGGTGGTGCCACCGAAGAACAGGACGTCGTTGCCAGAGCCGTCGGTGAACACCGCGCCGACTGCACGATCCAGATCCACGTCCGCCGACAGCGCGGTCTGCAGGTAGTCGGCCGTGCTCCGGCCTTCGTCGCTGCTGTCGACGCTGAACCCCGCCACTGTCGCCGGCACCGTGAGAGTCGCGTCCTTCTGCGAGGCGATCCGCCAGCCGACGTATCCCAGGACGGAGGCGCCCGCGAGGCCGACCGCCAGCAGCGAGCTCAGCACGATCGTCCGGGTGCGCGACTGCGGCTTCCGCTCCTCCGGCTCCGGATCCGCGGACTCGGTGAGGGGAAAGGGATCGGCGGCGATCTCCACCGGTGCCGCGTCGGGCGGCGGTGGGAGGCCAGGGCGTTCGGACATCGTGCGAGCCTAACAACCGTCTTCCGGGCACGGGCGTTATCCACAGACCGGCGCTGTCCACAGGGAGGGCGGTGCGATCGCAGGCTTCCCGCGCGGGCTCCGTAGACTTGTCGGGTGAGCGAAGCAACCGACACCCGTACCCCTGACAGCCGGCCCACCGGTGGCCTCTCCGCCCAGTATCAGCCGGGCGAGGTAGAGCAGCGGCGGTACGAGCAGTGGGTATCGGCCGGCTACTTCACGGCGGACCCGGCGAGCGACAAGCCGCCGTTCTCCATCGTTATCCCGCCGCCGAACGTGACCGGCTCCATGCACGTCGGCCACGCCCTCGAGCACACCATCATGGATACCCTGAGCCGCTTCAAGCGGATGCAGGGCTTCGAGGTGCTGTGGCTGCCCGGCATGGACCACGCCGGCATCGCCACCCAGAACGTCGTCGAGCGGCAGCTCGCCGCTCAGCAGCTCTCCCGCCACGACCTCGGCCGGGAGGCGTTCGTCGAGAAGGTCTGGCAGTGGAAGGCCGAGTCCGGCGGCGCGATCACCGGTCAGATGCGCCGGCTGGGCGACTCCGTCGACTGGAGCCGCGAACGCTTCACCATGGACGAGGGCCTGTCCAAGGCCGTGCAGACCATCTTCAAGCGGCTGTACGACGACGGCCTGATCTACCGCGCCGAGCGCATCATCAACTGGTGCCCCCGCTGTCTCACCGCGCTCAGCGACATCGAGGTCGAGCACACCGACGACGACGGCGAGCTCGTCTCCATCCGCTACGGCGACGGTGCCAACGCCATCGTGGTCGCCACCACCCGGGCCGAGACGATGCTCGGCGACACCGCGGTGGCCGTGCACCCCGACGACGAGCGCTACCGGCACCTGATCGGCACCGAGGTCGAGCTGCCGCTGACCGGGCGGCGCATCCCGATCGTGGCCGACGAGCACGTCGACCCCGCCTTCGGCACGGGCGCGGTCAAGGTCACGCCGGCGCACGACCCGAACGACTTCGAGATCGGCCGGCGGCACGACCTGCCGAGCATGACGATCATGGACGAGCGCGCCGTCATCACCGTGCACGGCCCGTTCGAGGGGCTGGACCGATACGAGGCCCGGCCCGCGGTGGTCGCCGCCCTGCGCGAGCAGGGTCGCATCGTCGCCGAGAAGCGGCCCTACCAGCACTCCGTCGGGCACTGCTCGCGGTGCAAGACGACCGTGGAGCCGCGGCTGTCGCTGCAGTGGTTCGTCAACACCGGGCCGCTGGCGAAGGCGGCCGGCGACGCCGTCCGCGACGGCCGGGTGTCCATCGAGCCGCCGGAGCTGGCGAAGCGGTATTTCGCGTGGGTCGACAACATGCACGACTGGTGCATCTCGCGGCAGCTGTGGTGGGGCCACCGGATCCCGGTCTGGTACGGCCCGGGCGGCGAGGTCGTCTGCGTCGGACCGGACGAGGAGCCGCCGTCCGGTGACGGCTGGCGCCAGGACGAGGACGTGCTCGACACGTGGTTCTCGTCCGGGCTGTGGCCGTTCTCCACGATGGGCTGGCCCGAGCAGACCGAGACGCTGGCCAAGTTCTACCCGACCAGTGTGCTGGTCACCGGCTACGACATCCTCTTCTTCTGGGTCGCCCGGATGATGATGTTCGGCCTGTATGCGATGAACGGCGTGCAGCCGTTCGACGTGGTGGCCCTGCACGGCCTGGTTCGCGACGCGCACGGCAAGAAGATGTCGAAGTCCTTCGGCAACGCCGTCGACCCGCTGGACTGGATCGACCGGTACGGCGCTGACGCCACCCGCTTCACGCTGGCCCGCGGCGCCAACCCCGGCTCCGATGTGCCGATCAGCGAGGAGTGGTGCCAGGGCTCGCGCAACTTCTGCAACAAGCTCTGGAACGCGACGCGCTTCGCGCTGATGAACGGCGCCACGGTCGACGGTGAGCTGCCGGCCTCGGCGGAGCTGTCGAGCGTCGACAAGTGGATCCTCTCGCGGCTGCAGCACGTCATCGCCGAGGTCGACGAGCAGCTCGCCACGTACGAGTTCGCCAAGGCGTGCGACACGCTGTATCACTTCGCGTGGGACGACGTCTGCGACTGGTACGTCGAGCTCAGCAAGCCGGTGCTCGCCGGCGACAGCGTCGAGGCCGTGCGCTCGCGCCGGGTGCTCGGGCACGTCCTCGACCAGTTGCTGCGCCTGCTGCACCCGGTGATCCCGTTCGTCACCGAGGAGCTGTGGACGGTGCTGACCGGCGCGGAGTCGGTCGTCGTCGCCGCTTGGCCGGTCGCCGACGCCACGCGCATCGACGACGTGGCGGAGGAGGAACTGGCCGCGCTGCAGAAGGTCGTCACCGAGGTGCGGCGCTTCCGCTCCGACCAGGGCCTGCGCCCGGGCCAGCGGGTCAGCGCCGCGCTGACCGGCCTCGGCAACGTCGGGATCGATGTGCACGAGCCGCTGATCCGCTCGCTCGCCCGGCTCGACGCTCCCGGCACGGAGTTCGCGGCCACGGCGACCCTCGCGGTCACCGGAGGCATCACCGTCGACCTAGACACCCGCGGCACGATCGACATCGCCGCCGAACGGGCCCGCCTCGACAAGGACCACGCCGCGGCCGAGAAGGAAGCGGCCCAGTGCCGGGCCAAGCTCAACAACGACGCCTTCATCGGCAAGGCGCCCGAACAGGTCGTCGCGAAGATCAAGGACCGGCTGGCCACCGCCGAGGCGGACCTGGCGAGAATCGCGGCGGCCCGCAAAGCGTTGCCTGCATGACGGGGGCAACGACCGAATCAATCAGCTCAGTGGATGCCCCACCCCCTGAGCGGGAGCTTTGGCAGATCATCTGATGAGCACATACAAAGAGGTGATCGCCGCGCTCGACGGGCGTGGCTTCACCCGCATGGCCTTCGACATGCAGAAGATCCGTGACCTCATGGACGTGCTCGGCAGTCCGCAGCGGGCATACCCGTCCATCCACCTGACCGGGACCAACGGCAAGACGTCCACGGCTCGGATGATCGACGGCCTGCTGCGGGCGCACGGCCTGCACACCGGCCGTTACACCAGCCCCCACCTGGAGACTGTGCGCGAGCGGATCAGCCTCGACGGCGAGCCGGTGTCCGAGGAGCGACTGGTCGCCGTCTACGACGAGGTCGCCCCGCTGGCCGAGCTGATCGACGACCGGTCGGCCGAACCGCTGACCTACTTCGACATGACCACGGCGCTGGCGTATGCGACGTTCGCCGACGCGCCCGTGGACATCGCCGTGGTCGAGGTCGGGCTCGGCGGTGAGGAAGACGCGACAAACGTCCTCGAGGCCGGCGTCTGCGTGATCACCCCGATCGGGCTCGACCACACCGAGTGGCTGGGCGACACGATCGAGGACATCGCCTGGGCCAAGGCGGGCATCATCCACAAGGACGCCACCGTGATCAGCGCCCTGCAGACCGAGGATGCGATGCGCCCGCTGCTGGAACGCTCCGCGCAGGTGGGAGCGAGCGTCGCCCGCGAGGGCAGCGAATTCGGCGTGATCCGGCGCGACCAGGCGGTCGGCGGCCAGGTCCTCACCCTGCAGGGCCTCGGCGGCGTGTACGACGAGGTGTTCCTGCCGCTGTTCGGCGCCCACCAGGCGCAGAACGCCGCCCTCGCGCTCGCGGCGGTCGAGGCGTTCCTCGGCGCGGGCGCGACCAAGCAGCTCGACGCCGACCTGGTCCGGGAGGGCTTCGGCGGCGTCGACTCGCCGGGCCGGCTCGAACGGGTGCGCAGCGCGCCGACGATCCTGCTCGACGGCGCGCACAATCCGCACGGCATGGCGGCGACGGTCAAGGCGCTGGAGGAAGAGTTCTCGTTCCGCCACCTGGTCGTGGTGGTCGGGGTGCTCGCCGACAAGGACGTGGCCGGCCTGCTCGAGTTGCTCGAGCCGGTCACGGCGCAGCTCGTGGTGACGCAGAACAGCTCACCGCGCGCGATGCCGGTCGACGAGCTCGCCCAGATCGCGGAGGAGATATTCGGCGAGGACAGGGTGACGATCACCGAGAACATGCCCGACGCCATCGAGGAAGCGGTCGTGCTCGCCGAGGAGAACACCGACGGCGAGCACAGCGGCGTCGCGGTGCTGATCACCGGCTCGATCGTGACGGTCGCCGACGCACGGAAGCTCCTGAAGAAGTGACCACGCCGCCGCCGGAGCCGACCTCCCCGGTGCCCTCATCGCCGCCGGAGTCGCCGGCCGGCGCCGAGGGTGACGAGCCCCGGCGGTCCGGTCTGCGCAATCCCGAGGCGGCGGTGCGTGGGCTCGGATCGGGCACGCTCGTCCTGGAAGCGATCGTCCTGCTGCTTGCCATCCAACCGATCCGCATCATGGGCGGTGACCTCAGCGGTTGGGGCATCGGCGTGGTCGTGGCGCTGGCGGTGCTGGCGGCCGTCCTGGCCGGCAGCATGCGCCGCCCGTGGGCCTGGCACGCGGGCACGACGCTCCAGGTCATGCTGCTGGCGTCCGGGCTGTTGCACTGGTCACTGGCGGCGCTGGGGCTGATCTTCGGCGCCACCTGGGCATACGTGACGTCGGTGCGGCACAAGATCCTGGACTGACCGGTCCACCCACCGGTTGGCGCGGCGGGTGGACCAACAGGTTCGGACTAGCAGGCTCGGATCAGCGGATCGCGCGCCATTGGGTGATAGCGATGTTGTGCTTGTCCGGGTCGTGCAGCGAGGCTGCCCAGAGCTCCAGCCTGTCGCCGCGGTTCACCGGACGCGGGCCGTGGACGAACTGCACGCCTTTGCGCTTCAGCTCCTCGTAGACCGCCTCCACGTCACCCACCTCGAGGTTCAGGTAGACCAGGCGCCCGGCGGCGGCGGACACGTCATGGACCGTACGCAGCACCAGCCGCGTGTCACCGGAGGCAAGCACAGCGCTGCCCGAGCCGGCGTCGATCTCGTAGAAGCCCAGCATGTCGCGGTAGAACGCCACCGAGCGTTCAAGATTGGTGACCAGCACCGTGATGCCCACGCCGTGAATGGCACCCGCCGGGCCCGTGCGGGCGCTCGGGTAGGCGGTGATCACGTCATCGGCGCGTTCGTCCGGCTCGAAGCCGCCTTCGAGGTCGGCCCAGGGCTTTCCGCGCCTGGCTTGAGTGCCCCCAGCGGTGCCCGCGCGTCCGGCGGTGGTCGCGCCCGAGGCGGCTGCGCCTCCACCTGCACCTGCGGCGGCACGCCCACTTGCGGCGCCTGGGGCGGCCCCGCCCGCACCTGCGGCGGCCCCGCCTGCACCTGCGGCGGTCCCGCCCGCACCTGCGGCGGCTGCGCGCCCAGTGGTGGCGGCGCCTGCAATACCGGCGGCTGCTGCACCTGCGGCTGCTGACGTGTGACCGGGCGCCGCAGGGCTCGGTGTGGTTGCCGGCTCGGCCGCGTCGGTGGCGGCGGGCGGGGGATTGTTCGGGGTTGGTTCGCCGGAGGTTCCGGTGCCGTAGATGCTTCCGGGTCGGATCGGCGTGGGTTCCCGGCGTGGTTTGGTGTCCGCGAAACTTCCGGTGCCGGAACCGCCGCCCGGGCCGAACGCCGTCGGGGATGCGTATACCTGGCCGGGTCGCGCCCCAGGACCAGATGGCTGGGCTGGACCCTGCTCGGTCTCTGGAACAGCGGCGGATGCCGTGCCGGCCTCGGGTTGTGGGTCCGATGGCCATCGGCTCGTCGGCCACGACTTTGGCCCGGTAGCCGACCCCGGTGTGGGGACGGCAGCCGAGGCAGCGCCGCCACTGAGATCAGTCTCAGCGGCTGGGCTGGCCGCGGACGCCGAGCGAGGCTCGGCGGCGGGCTTGGTGGTCGGGCGGGGAGGTGCCGGTTCGGTGGCCGGGCGAGACGCGGAAGGCTCGGCGGCCGGGCGGGGAGATGCAGGAGGCGCGGTGGTCGGGCGGGGAGGTGCCGGTTCGGTGGCCGGGCGAGACGCGGAAGGCTCGGCGGCCGGGCGGGGAGATGCAGAAGGGGCGGTGGTCGGGCGGGGAGGTGTCGGCTCGGGGGCCGGGCGAGACGCAGAAGGCCTGGCGGCCGAGCGAGAAGCGGACGGCCCGGGGTCGGCGGCGGGAGGTGTGGGGGCCGAGTCGGTGGCTGGCGCTGCGCCGGCAGCAACGATCGGACCGCTTGCCGGGGAATAGCCCTCCGCGGACGGGCCTGCTGCCTGCCTCGGCGTGGCGGCGTCAGCCAGGCGTGCCGAGCTAGGACGTGCCGGGTCGGGGTGCGCTGGGTCGGGGCGTTGCGCGGGAGCGGGGCGTGCGGCCTCGGGGGACGGGCGGCGTTCTGCCTGCTTCCTGTTGCGGAAGACGTTGCCGAGGGCGGAGACTCCGGCCGCCACCACCGCCCCGGCCGCCGCTGCTAGACCGGTCGACTGCGCCGTGCTCCTCGGCCGATCGGTCTGGTCGGCAGGTCGCCTTGGCTGCGGTGTCTCGGGCGCCGCCGCGGGCCGCGGCCGCGGGCGGCCTTCCGCCGCTGAGCGTGTATCGGAAGCCGATGCCAGAGGGCTGTCGAAACCGGAACCAGGCCCCGTTCGGGCCTCGGAAGCCGGGACACCGGAAGCAGATGCCGCCGAGCCGCCAGTAGCAAGATTCGGTGCCGCTTCCGAGGCGGGAACGGCTTCCGGCTGCTGAGCGCGGACCGCCCACGGTGGCGGTTCCAGATCCCCCAGCAGGTCGTCATCCGCAGACCAAGCCTTCGGCCGCAGCGGCGGGGCGTCCTCCGCGTCGAGAACGCGGCCTGCCCGATCCTGCGAGCTCGACCCCTCCGGTGCGGCCGCCGCCGCGGTGTCGGGGATGTCGGCGGCCGGTGGCGCGATGAGGTCTTGATCCATAGCCGCGCGGGCGGCCGGCCGAGTCTCCGGGGCCGGCTCCGGGTCGCCGTCCAGGGAGAGGTCGATCTCCGGATCGTGGTCCGCGGCGGGCACGCTCCCGGCGGCAGCAGCCTCCGTAGCGGCCCGCTGTGCCGGTGCGGCCGGCACCGACTCTTCCTCATCTGCGACGGCAGCCGACGCAGGCGACGCAGCCGAGGCAGCCGACGCAGCCGACGCAGCGGAGGCAGGCGAGGCAGCGGAGGCAGGCGAGGCAGCGGAGGCAGGCGAAGGGGCGGACGCGGGCGAGACCGGCGAAGCGGAAGGCGGCTCCGCGTGCGGCCTGGGCCGGGGCCGGGGCTTCTCCGCCGGCCGCGGCGGCGAGGCCGTCGCCGTGCGGGCTCGCTGCGGCAGCGGTGACGTGTAGTCGTAGTCCGGCTCCACCAGCTGGCCTTCGACGATCGGGCCGCCGGGCGCGTCGCGGACGATCACCGGTGAGGTTTGTTCTTCCATCAGGCCCGCTCGCGGGGGCGGCGGCGGTGGGCCGTCCACGTCACCCGTTCGGGGGGACGGCGGTGGCGGCGGGGGCGGCTCGTCCGGGCCTCGGCCCCACTGCCTGTCCCTTGTCGCCCATGGCGGGGGTTCCGGTTCGCCGCCCAGCAGGTCGTCGTCCGGCAGGTCTTCCTCGTAGTACGTCGGCGGGACGTTGAGGGTCGTCGTCTCGTACGTTTCCGCTTCGTCCCAGTTTATCCGGACCCGGCGCATGTCGTCGACGTCCACCGTCACCGGCAGGGTGTCGCCGACCCGGGGCCACTTGGACACCGGGACGCGGGGGTCGCGGACCGTCACCTCCGACGTCGGCAGTCCCGGTGCGACGATCACGATCTGTAGTTCCGCGCGGCCGTAGATCGCCGTTGCCGGAGCCTCGGAGACCGCCTTGACCTGCGCCGATCCGGCCACCCAGGCGCGGGCTCCGCGCCTGACCACGTTGACCATGCCGAGGCCGATCGCCAGGATCAGCATCGCCAGGCCGAGCGCGACGATCGCCCAGCTCGACATGCCGAGGCCGAAGAGCATCACGAAGACCGCGATCGTGCCGACGACGGCCGCCACGAGTTTGCGGGCCGGTGCGATCGGCCGGCCGTTCTGGTTCGCCACAGTGGACCTCCCGGGTGTACCCGTCAGGTTACGTAGCCCCTACCGCCCGTGGAAAGTGTGCCCGGTCGGTACCGATAGGCTGACACCCCGGTGGCAGCCCACCGGTGTGTCAGCCTGCCCATGTCATGACCAGGAGGATCTTCCGGTGTCCACCACCCCCACGGAGCGCACGCTCGTGCTCGTCAAGCCCGATGCGCTGCGGCGCGGCCTGCTCGGGGAGATCCTCGGCCGGTTCGAGCGCAAGGGTCTCACGATCGACGCGCTGGTCGTGCGGACCATGGATGCCGAGCTGGCGGACGAGCACTACGCCGAGCATGTGGACAAGGCTTTCTACCCGCCGCTGAAGGATTTCATGACCAGCGGGCCGCTCGCCGCCCTGGTGCTCTCCGGCGACGAGGTCATCGCGGTCGTCCGGGCGCTGGTCGGCGCCACCGACGGGCGCAAGGCCGCCGCGGGGACGATCCGCGGCGACCTGTCGCTGTCGAACCGCGAAAACCTCGTGCACGCGTCCGACTCCACCGACAGTGCGAAGCGTGAGCTCGCGCTCTGGTTCCCGGAGCTTTAGAACCGCCGTCACCTCGGTGACGTCTGTGCTTCACGTCGTGCCGAGAGTCTTCGGTCATGACCTTGATCGATCGACGCAGCCTGCTGCGGGCCGGGCTGGCCGGCGGCGTTCTCGGTGTCCTGCCCGCGGGTCCGGTCTTCGCCGGCTGGTCGGCGGCCCGTCCGGTGCTCACCCACGGGGTGCAGACCGGCGACGTCACCGCCGACGCCGCGGTGGTCTGGGCCCGGGCCGACCGGCCCAGCCGGATGTGGGTCGAGGTGGGCCGGCGCCCGGATCTGCGGGGAGCGCGCCGGGTCCGCGGCCCGGTGCTGACCCCGGACACCGATTTCACCGGCAAGGTGCACCTGCGCGGCCTGCCGGCGGGGGAGAAGCTTTACTACCGGGTACGGGCGGAGAGCCCCGACCGCGCCAACCTGTTCAGCGTGCCCCTCGACGGCTCGTTCGTCACCGCCCCGGTGCGGCGGCAGGACGTCTCGTTCGTCTGGACCGGTGACGTCGTCGGTCAGGGCTGGGGCATCGACCCCGCGTACGGTGGCCTGCGCCTGTTCGAGTCGATGCGCCGGCGGCATCCCGACTTCCTGCTGCACAGCGGCGACACCGTCTATGCCGACGGTCCGCTCGTGCCGTCCGTGACGCTGCCGGACGGCCGGATCTGGCGCAACCTGGTCACGCTGGAGAAGTCCAAGGTCGCCGAGACCCTGGGCGAGTACCGCGGCCAGTACGCGTACAACCTGCTCGACGACGCGTACCGGGCGTTCGCCGCGGAGGTTCCGCAGATCAACCAGTGGGACGATCATGAGGTCGTCAACAACTGGTATCCGGGGGAGGTCCTCGACGACGCCCGGTACACCGAGAAGCGGGTCGACGTGCTCGCGGCGCGGGCGCACCGCGCGTACCGGGAATGGATCCCGATCCCGGACCGGACCGGGCCGATCTACCGCAAGATCTCCTACGGGCCGTTGCTGGACGTGTTCGTGCTGGACATGCGCACGGTCAAGGACGTCAACGACGGCAACACGTACGCGGATCCGGACCGCGGCCTGCTCGGCGCCGAGCAGCGTGAGTGGCTGATCCGGGGGCTGCGCTCCTCGCGGGCCACCTGGAAGGTGATCGCCAACGACCTGCCGCTGGGCCTGGTCGTGCCGGACGGCGCGGCGGCCCAGGAGGGTGTCGCCCAGGGTGACCCGGGCGCGCCGAAGGGTCGTGAGCTGGAGTTCGCCCAGGTCCTGCGGTCGGCGCACCGGGCCGGCGTGACCGGGATCGTGCTGCTCACCGCCGACGTGCACTACACCGCGGCACACCACTACGACCCCGCCCGTGCCGCGGTGCAGGACTTCACGCCGTTCTGGGAGTTCGTCTCCGGCCCGGCGCACGCCGGCGGGTTCGGCCCGAACGCGCTCGACGCCACGTTCGGCCCGCGGGCGGTCTTCGTGCACGCCCCGCCGGTCGCGAATACCTCCCCGGCCGACGGCTATCAGCACTTCGGCGAGGTGCGGATCGACGGCCGGACCGGAGCCTTCCGGGTCGATCTGCGGGACCGGGAGGGCGTCTCGTTGTGGAGTACGACCCTGCCCGCGCCGCGGAACAAATGACGGCCGGTATCGTTGGGTAGTCAGGCGACGATCCGGCCATCACCGGGGAGCCTCCGGAAGAACGGGCGTTCGCGCCTCAGTAGAACCGGGCGGACACCGGCCCGCATCCCAGCCGGCGAACGAAGCGGGCGGCCCTGATCTTCACCAAAGCAGGGGCCGTCAAGCGAGGTGGTACCGCGGGCTTCGGCTCGTCCTCGCAGTCCACGACGTGTGAACTGCATGAGGAGCGAGCGCCAGATGGCCTACCCCAAGCACACCGACGCGGCCGGCGTACCGGCCAGCCCCGACCTGCCCGCGGTCGAGCGGGCCGTGCTGGAGCACTGGGCCGCCGACAAGACCTTCGAGGCCAGCGTCGACGCGCGCCCGGCCGGGCGGGACGGCAGCAACGAGTACGTCTTCTACGACGGCCCGCCGTTCGCCAACGGGCTGCCGCACTACGGCCACCTGTTCACCGGCTACGTCAAGGACCTGGTCCCGCGCTATCAGACCATGCGCGGCAAGCATGTCGAGCGCCGCTTCGGCTGGGACACCCACGGGCTGCCCGCCGAGGTCGAGGCCGAGAAGCAGCTCGGCATCACCACCAAGTCGCAGATCCTCGAGCTGGGCGTCGACAAGTTCAACGACGCCTGCCGCACCTCGGTGCTGACCTATACCAAGGACTGGGAGCGGTACGTCACCCGGCAGGCGCGCTGGGTCGACTTCGACAACGACTACAAGACCCTCGACCCGGACTACATGGAGTCGGTCATGTGGGCCTTCCGGACCCTGTACGACAAGGGCCTGGTCTACGAGGGCTTCCGGGTGCTCGCCTACTGCTTCCGCTGCGAGACGCCGCTGTCGAACACCGAGACCCGGATGGACGACGTCTACCGGGACCGGACCGACCCGGCGCTGACCGTCACGTTCCAGCTGGAGACCGGCGAGAAGATCGCCGTCTGGACCACCACGCCGTGGACCCTGCCGTCGAACCTCGCGCTCGCCGTCGGCCCGGACATCGAGTACGCGGTCCTGGAGAAGGACGGCGAGAAGCTGATCCTGGGTGCGGGGCGCGTCGCGGCGTACGCGAAAGAGCTTGATGGTTTTCAGCAGGTCGGCACGGTGCTCGGCAGGGAGCTGGCCGGGCGCCGGTACGCCCCGATGTTCGACTTCCTGGCCGAGCAGGCCGGCCCGAACGCCTTCCAGGTGCTCGCCGCCGACTATGTCAGCGACGAGGACGGCACCGGCGTGGTGCACCAGGCACCCGCCTTCGGCGAGGACGACCAGAACGTCTGCAACGCCGCCGGCATCCCGACGATCGTGACCGTCGACGAGCACACCCGGTTCACCGCGCTCGTGCCCGACTACCAGGGCGTGCAGGTCTTCGACGCGAACAAGCCGATCGTCGCCGAGCTCAAAGGGCGCGGCGTGGTGCTGCGGCACGAGGGCTACACGCACTCGTACCCGCACTGCTGGCGCTGTGACACCCCGCTGGTCTACAAGGCCGTGTCGTCGTGGTTCGTCGCCGTCACCAAGTTCCGGGACCGGATGGTCGAGCTGAACCAGGAGATCACCTGGACGCCGGCGCACATCAAGGACGGCTCGTTCGGCAAGTGGCTGGCCAACGCCCGGGACTGGTCGATCAGCCGGAACCGGTTCTGGGGCTCGCC
>Ga0307515_10018574_pt1 | contig 12566 bp, 3 predicted proteins | sample 17_EM_MG_FD_194513 | JGI IMG/M metagenome (GOLD analysis project Ga0307515, IMG submission 194513) | Populus trichocarpa ectomycorrhiza microbial communities from riparian zone in the Pacific Northwest, United States - 17_EM | ecosystem: Host-associated > Plants > Roots > Unclassified | place... | reverse complement strand
GTAGTTAACTTTACTATTATACTATAGAATAGCTAGGTATTCTACCAAGAAGAGATAAGCCACTATACTAGTGCTACTTATACTAGAGGAAGCTATCTTTTAAGGTTAGAACTAGTCCTAAACTTTAAATAAAACTCTTCTACAAATCTAAGGATTTAAAAGGCTAGAACTAGTCCTAAGCCTTTCCTAGATTATAGATTCTTACATCTATTACGCAAAATAATACGCTTTATAAGTCCTCGCAATTTAAGGCTAGAACTAGTCCTAAGCCCTATAATTACAGATTCTTATTACGAACGCGTACTAAATAATAATCCCTACACTAATAATATATCCCTTCCTCTGAAAATATAGCTACTTTAAACAACTAGAAAGACTTCTTACCACTAGGGGTAGCTAAGCACGCGAAACTTATCGATAAAGATTAGGATGAATTCGCCTTTAATATAATAACTTATACCGCAAAACGGGTTAACGGCTTTCTCCTATACTATATTATATTCTACTAAAATAGACACTATGCCGATTTATAACTATAGAAGTATTTTAAGGAGGATTTTATAGGATGGACTGCTAATACCTAGGCACTTAGTAACGTTAATATTATTTAGGATTTTTAAGACTTCCTTTATAGAAATGGGGTATATATTACTAAGAACGGTAACCTAATTACTAGTAATATTTAGGCCATTATTATTAGTATAGAAGAACTAGTATAGACGGAAGCTAAGATTATATATTAACTACAGAAACCTAGAACTAACCTATATTCTTTAAAAGGCAACTTTAATTTATATTAAAACCCCTAGAACGCTAATCCCCTACCTAAAGGTGCTCTCCTATTAGGAGGTGCCCTTCTATCTAGAGGTGCTCTTCCTTTACCTCCTCTATTATTTTTAACTTCTCCATCCTAGCTAACCGGTGAGCCTCTATTATAAGAAGTTACAAATTTAATAAAGGTATATTTAGACGAAGAGAAGAAGTTTAGAGGAGAACTATATAATATACTTAGAACAAAACTATAAGTCTTTTATAACTGTTGCAATAAAGTTAGAATTTAAGGCCACTAGTACTATTACGCTTTCTCTATTATATTAAAGGGACAGGCAGCGATATTTTATTATAACTATATTATAGGTAGAAACTATAGCTTTAATATAATACTTTAGCTTACTAAAGCCTACTTTAAGACTAATAAAAATTACTAGCTTTATATATCCGAATAGCAGGAGACTACGTTCTAAAGAGTTATCGCTTTTAACTTAATAAAGACTTATTTAGAGTGCCTTTAACTACTCTTTAATAAACTTTAGAAAATCTAACGTGGCCTTACTAAAACTTACTAAAATAAGAACAGCCTAAGGGACTAAATTATCTTAGCCTGCCGTAGCGTTTTTAAGTGTAATTTAGCGCTATATAAACTTATAGATATATTTAAAGGAGTATATACCGAGCTACGCCCCACTATAGGTACTGCGATATAAATATAAGAATTTTAATAGTTTTATACCGAAAACCTTACCTAACTAAGTATTTCTAACTAATATAATTATAACTGGACTAACCGAATATATAATGGCCGTAGTAGGCTATAAGGTAATTATAGAGGTCCTTATAGAGGTTTATTTTAAAGTAATTACTAAAAAAAGTGCTACGTTTATAAGAAACCGAATTACTAGCTAACTAGGTATTTTCTTAATAAATAAAAGGAGGTATATAATAAGTTTTACTAGAGTATAAGAAATATTAGTAATTATAAGGTTACTATAGCCTACTTCTAAAGCTTTTTAGTTTAATATAAAGGCGTAGAAGATTTTAAGGGTAAGGTTAATAAAGCCGAATAGCTCCTTATAAATATAGAAATTAAGAACTACTTACCTAACTAATACTTTACTAAGTATAGTAAGGTAGATAGCATATAAACCGTTACTGTTTTTAATAACCAATCTACGCTCCATTCTATTACGAAGTTAAATATCTTTAATAAGCTAAAGGAGAGCTCCGCGTTTTCCTTTAACGACAAATACTTAGTAAATGTCTTCTATAGTATTATGCTAGATACTAAAGCCGTAGGAGTATTTATAATAGGAGAACCTTAAGTTTAAGCTCTCTAGTAGCTTAATAGCTCTGTATAGATTAACTAATTAACGGTAGGCTAATATACGATTTGTTTTAACAAAGGTACTATAATCTCTTTTGGCATAATTAGGGTCTAAACCCCCTTAGAATATATTACTTTCTATATTATTCCCACAAACACCCCGTTTCTATTCTATATTAAAAATATAAATAAATTAGGCGTTAAGCTTAATAACCTTAAGAATATACTTATGTAGGGAGATAGTTGGGTGCCTGTTATACGTAAGTAGGGTTACCCTTAGTTGCTCCTTTAATAACTAAAAAAGAGCGTTGCTTAAAGCTATTTAACTAAGTTAGAGTTACGCTAACTATACCGCCGTTTTAGTCACCTATTAGTTTATTAATTGCTTAGGGTTTTTTAGCGAGTAGGTTATAAAGTTAAGATTAAGGCGATTAAGCATCTTATAAAGTACTACTATTACTACTAAATAAACTAGAAGTCCCCTAGCTAATTTAAGTTTACCCTTAAAAATAACTACGACTTTAACTTTTATATTATTATTAACGTTATATATCTTAGCGGTAAGCTAGTACTTTAAGTTATTAACTTCTTAACCTCCTTTTAAGCCGCACGTTTCTTAAAGGATATATTAACTAGGAACGTATAGGATACCCTTTAATTATACTGGATTAATATCTACCTAAGACCCCTTAATTAAATTTTCTATAATATAGGAAAGAACTTCTTATTTATAGAGTTTTAATAATAGATAAAAGTAATAGTAATTAAGGTTAAGGAAGTCCCTATTAAGGTATATAATAATATTAGAAAAGTAGGGCGATATTACGCACTATTACGCTACGTATATAAGATTATCTCTTTAGAACTAGAGGACGCTAGTAAAGAACTTACCTTATAAATAGCTGTTAAAGCCGTTAATAATTTCGCTAGCCTAAATAGACTTATACCCATATTACTAGTCTTTAACGCCTACCCTTAAATAACTAATAATTCTCTACTATCTCCTTCCATTATATAATAAGCTAAGGCTATTCATAAGGTAATAAAGGAGGTATAACATCTTTATACTATACGCCAGGTCAATAATATACTAGGAATAAGAAATAGCCTAAATACCTTAACTACGCTTAATCTGCCACTCTAGTCTAAGGTACGCGTATAGTATAAAAAGGGAGGGTAGTTAGGCCTATATTAAATTATTATAATTAATAGTTAAATTTATACTATTTAGATGCCTTATAGACTTACTTAATTCTATTTAACTATTATTAAGTCTTACTATAAAGATAATAGTTCCGAGCCTTTATAGGATGCCCTAAAGAAAAACTATAATTAATATGCTTTAGAAGGCGACTATAATTCTAATATAATTGTAGTAGAGGTTCCGCAACTATAACGTGGTAAAGATTGCCTAAAGGGCTTATAAAATTGCTAATATCTTATTAATTTTAAAGAGCAATTTGTTGCCGCTATTAAGAATAGAGTTAAGTTATTAATGGCCTTTATAATAGTTAAGGAAAAGGCTAACTTTAAGCTCGCAAAATAGCTCTAAAAGGAAGGTTATATTATAACCCTTAGAGCTCCTTTCTAAGTATCTAATAAGTAGGAGATCGATAATCTTATTATAAGAGGAGTCTTTAAATTTAAGAAGTATAACCTTACTAAGTTTAATAGAGTTCGCATCTTTAAGTTAAGAATAGTTAACAAGATTAAGGGTAAAGTTACTAATACCCCATTTAAGAAATTAAGGCTTATTATCTAAGGTTACAATAATAATAGTAAAGAGGTAATTCTTATGTAATTCCCTATAATTTAATAAGCTAGTTAGCGAGTTATTATTATACTAGCTCCCTCCTTAATAAAGAATAGAATGGCGGTTTATTTATAAGATATTACCTAGGCCTATACCTAATTAGAGACGCACCTTTAGCGCTTAATATTAGTATACCCTTTAGAGTAAATTCGCTACTAATATCTTAAAGATATAATTATGGTTATGCTTAAGCTATTATACGGAATTATAGAGGTAGGAACTTATTAGTGGGCTACCTATAGTAAGCACTATAAAGAGAAGCTTTTAATAATTATATTTATATTTAATCCCTACTTCCTTATTACAACTATAGGAACTTTATTTAGAATTGTTGGTATATAGACTAATAATATAATTATCTCAGAAGATAACTAATTCTTAACTCTTAAAGAAGATAAGCTAGTAAAGGCAAATCTTATAGCAAAGCTAAAGGAAAAGCTTAATTCTATAACACTATTACTCTTTAATAGATGTATCCTCTCCCTAAATAAGGATTCCATTGCTTTACGCTAGAAGGGTTAAGGTAAGAAGATTAATATTATTAACGTTAATTCTCTAAAGTAAGGATATATGGAGAAACGTGCTTATAAAGCTTATATTGCTTCTATCTATTAACCTAAGGCTTTATTTAATCTCTCTGTTACCGCTTAATACTAAAAACCTATTAAGGATAACGTTTTTGCCCTAAATAAGCGTCTTTCCTAGCAAATAAACTATCTTAATTAGGGACTACTCTATATACCTATTAATCTTCCTACCGCTAAGCTCTTTATATTTATTAATAGATCGTTTATAAATAATAAAGACTTTAGCTCCTAGTTAGGATATAAGATTATTATCGCGAACGAATCTACTAGGAAGAATAACTTTATAATCTATAGTAATCTTATCTATTAAAGCTTAACTAAGAGCAAGTATATTACTTAAAGTGTTTTAGCGTTAGAGATATATAGAATGGTTGGTGGAGTTAATATAGTAATTATAATTAGAACTACCCTAAAGATAATTATAGATTAACTCGAACTTCCTATTATCCCTATAATTATATACACTAACTTATATTCCCTCTACGAGTGTTTAGTTAAGCTTAGTACTATAAAGGAGAAGCGCCTTATAATTAATATTATGGCACTTTAACAATCCTATAAGCGTTAAGAACTCTTTAAAATTTAATAGATTAATGGCTAAAATAACCTAGTAAATATAATAATGAAGGCGAACCTAAATAAGGTACTAGAGACGTTTGTTAATATAAATACTCTATATATATAAGTTAAAGGTTGGGTTAAAAGTGTAGGTTATATAAGGGGATATCACGTAGCTACGGTTCGTAGATAGTATGATGGTTGTTTTTCTTTTTGATCGAAAGGGGAAGGGTAAGGAACCTAAGGTTCCTCACCACACTAGTGCCGCGGCGATACGTGACGACCACGTGACCACACGTGATATTGTCCCGACACTAGCAACTCTTCTTTTATAGTTGCTATCTATATATAAATAACGCAATTAAGCTATAACGGTTCTAGCACCCGCTACGTTGCCATATTTTGCCGTACTCTGCCGTATTCTGCCAGCCATAATATTCTACTAAATTCTGCCAGTTATAACATTCTGCTAAATTCTACTAGCCGTAATATTCTGCCAAATTCTACTAGCTATAATATTCTGCTAAATTCTGCCGGCCGTAGTTCCTACTCCCTCTTAACCTAACCTTTAACTTATATACGTAGAGTATTTATATTAACAAATGTCTCTAGTGCCTTATTTAGGTTTACCTTTATTATTACATCTGCCGGGTTATCTTAGCTATTAATTTATTAAATCTTAAAGAGTTTTTAACGCTTATAGGACTGTTAAAGTGCTATAATATTAATTATAAGGCGCTTCTCCTTTATAGTACTAAGTTTAACTAAATACTTATAAAGGGAATATAAGTTAGTATATACGATTATAGGGATAACGGGAAGCTTAAGTTAATCTATAATTATCTTTAGGGTAGTTCTAATTGCAATTGCTATATTAACTCCGCTAACTATTCTATATATCTTTAACGCTAGAACGCTTTAAGTAACGCGCTTACTCTTAGTTAAGCTCTAATAGATAAGATTACTATAGATTATAAAGTTATTCTCTCTAGTAGACTCGTTTGTAATAATAATTTTATATTCTAGCTAGGAGCTAAAATCTTTATTATTTATAAACAATCTATTAATAAATACGAAGAGCTTAGTGGTGGGAAGATTAATAAGTATATAGAGTAGTCCCCAATTAAGATAGTTTATTTACTAGGAAAGACGCTTATTTAGGGCAAGAATGTTATCCTTAGTTAGTTCCTGGTATTAAGCGGCAATAGAGAGATTAAAGGAAGCCTTAGGTTAATAGATAGAGGTAATATAAGCTCCGCGAGCGCGTTGCTCTATATATCCTTACTTTAGAGAATTAACGTTAATAACGTTAATCTTCTTACCTTAACCCTTCTGGCGTAAAGTAATAGAATCCTTATTTAGGGAGAGGATGCATCTATTAAAGAGTAATGGTGTTATTAAATTAAGCTTTTCCTTTGGCTTTGCTATTAAATTTGCCTTTACTAGCTTATCTTCTTTAAGAGCTAAGAATTGGTGGTCTCCTAAGATAATTATATCGTTAGTTTATATGCCGACAATTCCGAATAGAGTTCCCGTAGTTATAATAAGGAAGTAGGGGTTAAATATAGAAGTGGTTATTAAAAGCTTCTCTTTATAGTGCTTGCTGTAGGTAGCCCACTAATGAGTTCCTGCCTCTGCAATTCTATATAATGGCTTAAGCATAACTATAATCGTATCTTCGGGATATTAGTGGCGAATTTGCTCTGGAAGGTATGCTAATATTAAGCGCTAAAGGTGCGTTTCTAATTAGGTGTAGGCCTAAGTAATGTCTCGCAAATAAAAGTCTCGCTATCCCAAATTTGCTAAAGAAATAGTGGTTAACTAAGTGGTAAACTAGGAAATCCTAGGTAGATTAACTAGGGAACTATGTTATTAAAATAGAGTTGCGGAGCTTGTTAATATCTAGCTCTATTCCAGAATCTACCTCCACTAGATTCTCTATAAGAGCCTCCTCCGCGGTAGCCAGATCCTCTGCGTCTGTTATAGCTGCTATAGCCTTATCTATACCTACTTTATCCGTAGGAGCAATCGGTGTAGTACTGGCTGTTGTTATAACTGTTGTATTCGCCGTAATCGAGCTCCTTATAATGTTGAACCTCTGGCAATCTAACCTTATAATATTAAACCTCTAGTAATCTAATCTTTTAATGCTGAACCTCTAGCAATCTAACCTTGTTGTAAGTATTCTGCTGTTTATATTGCTGATATAGTGGGTAGGGTTGCTTGTTGTGTAGTGGTTGCAGAGATTATTGCGGAGGTTGCTGTAGAGGTTGTTATAGAGGTTGCTGCGGAGGTAGGTGCGGAGGTAGGTGCAGAGGTAGGTGCGGAGGTTGGTGCGGAGGTAGGTGCGAAGGTTGCTGCGGAGGTTGCTGCGGATATTGCTGCGGATATTGCTGCGGAGGTTTTTGTAGAGGTTGATTCGGTTATAGTTTTGGCCTTAATTTTAATTGTAGTAGCGGCAATCCGTAAAGAAGGTAGTATATACTCTTTAACTAGGGTGTTCCTTCTCCCGTACAATGATTAAGGGAGGTAGGAACTCCCTGGCAAGCTATAAACAACTTGTTGTCTATAGAGATCTCTGTAATTATGGCCACCTCCTTACTGTATCTAAGTCCTTGCCTAGGTCCTTACTCCACACTAGGTATGGCCGGTTTAGGTAGTATATATATATGTAGCTGCTGCGGTTACTGCGGCTGCTGTTGCTGCGGCTGCTGTGGTTGCTGCGGAGGTTCTTACTATAGAGGTTGCTTTGGAGCTTGTTGCGGAGCTTAATACACGGGTTAAGGTACGGCAGCCTGAGGAACTTGAGGTGTTTAATGCCCTGAGGTTATCTATGGAGGTTCTTGCGGAGGTTCTTCTAGAAGTTCTTGCGGACATTGCTGCGCAGGAGGAGGACTAAGTGGGAGATTAGCGTTCTGGGGGTTTTGATACGAATTAAAGTTGCCTTCTAAAGAATATCGGTTGGTTTTTGGTTTCCGTAGTTAACGTATAATCTTAGCTTCCGTCTATACTAGTTCTTCTATACTAATAATAACGGCCTAAATATTGCTAATAATTGGGTTACTGTTCTTAGTAACGTATACCCCGTTCCTATAGAGGAAGTCTTAAAAATCCTAAATAATATTAATATTGCTAAGTGCCTAGGTGTTAGCGGTCCATCCTATGAAATCCTCCCTAAAATATTCCTATAGCTGTATATTAGTGTAGTGTCTACTTTAGTAGAATATAATACGGTGTAGGAGAAAGCTATTAATTTGTTTTACGGTATAAGTTGTTATATTAAAGGTAAATTTGTCCCAATTTTCATTAATGAGTTTCGCGTATAAAGCTACCCCTAGTGGTAAGGAGTCTTCCCAGTCGTTTAAAGTAGGCGTAGCCATGTTTTTGGAGGGAGGGAAGTGTTATTGGTGTAGGGATTGTCGTTTGGTACGCGTTCGTGGTTTAGTACGCGTTTAGACATATATTTGCGATTATGGGGCTTAGGACTAGTTCTGGCCTTAAATCGCGAAGACTTATAAAGCGTGTTGTTCTGCGTAATGGACGCAAGAATCTATAATCTTAGAAAGGCTTAGGACCAGTTCTGGCCTTTAGATCCTTAGATTTATAGAAGAGTTCTATTTAAGGTTTAGGACCAGTTCTAACCTTAAAAGATAGCTTCCTCTAGCATGAGTAGCACTAGTATAGTGGCTTGTCTCTTCTTAGTGGAATACCTTACTGTTCTATGGTATAATAGTAAAGTTAACTACTAATTAATGTAGGTTATATAAGGGGATATCACGTAGCTACGGTTCGTAGATAGTATGATAGTTGTTCTTCTTTTTGATTAAAAGGGGAAGGGTAAGGAACCTAAGGTTCCTTACCACGCTAGTGCCGCGGCGACACGTGACGACCACGTGACTACACGTGATATTGTCCTGATAAAAAGAGAGTAGAAATATAATATTCTATAAAACCTAACTTAAACTAGCTTATTAGGATTTTCTATCCCCGGGATAGAAAATCGCTATTAGCTTACTTACTACTAGCGCCTTAGCGGCCCTAATAAGATATCTACCTATAACTTTTAAGCAAGAAAGCACCACGTGCTAAGAGGCAAATTTTGGGATAGCGAGACTTATATTATAGTGGCAATAGTAAGTAAGGAGGATTAATATTTATTACGCTAGTTAAGCGGTATATATATATATAAATGGCAACTATAAAAGAAGAGTTGCTAGTGTTAGGAATAAAGGCAAGTAGTTACTATATAAGGTATATTGCTATTATATATGGCAAGTTGCCAGTATATACGGCAAGTTGCCGTTATATATTGCCGCGGCACTAGCGTGGCGAGGAGCCCTAAGCTCCTCGCCCTCCCTTATTTTTAGTAAGAATAATAATCATTATACTACCTATAACTTGTAGATATGTAATATTACCTTATATTACTAATAATTACTTATCGCAGGAATATAAAGGATATTAACTATAAAATGTAAAAGCTATAGCTAGTGCCTTACTTAATCTTTATATAACTACTACTTAATAGGATCCTAAATCTTTAAACCGTATAAAACCTCTAAAAGGTAGTTATTAAATTTATCTTAGCTTTATAGCTAAAGGTATTATTCTTCTATTTAAGCCTCTAAAAGATTAAAAGTATTAAGTTCTTTTAAAGGCTTTTTTTAAGTTGTCTAGTTTAAAAGACTCTTGTTATATAATAGAAGCGAATATACTTTATATTAGTATTTCTCCTAAAGCTACCTAATGTGCTAGAGTGCTCTATTATAGATATTACTTAGCTAGATCTTTTTACCGTATACTATATAACGGCTTAGGTAAAGAATAACTGTAGTAGCATAAAGAGGAGTAGTAAAGAGCTTAGTATAGTAATCTTTAAACCTTACCTTACTTTATAAGACTTAGGTTTAAAAGTTTTAGACTACTTTTATATTTAGAAGTATCTCCTAAAAATTTCTTAGTATATATAATAAATTTAGTATCGTATAATATACTAATATCTCTTTAAAGTGGAGATTAAGAACGTCTATAGTAATAAGAACCTTCTTGAGTGTTATATCTTCTTCTTTAAGCTTTAAAGTTGCTAATTTAAAAGTAGTTAGAAACTTATATATTATATAAAGCTATACCTAGTCTTACACTAAAAGCTAGTCCCCTTTATTAATTATATTAAGATTATTAGAGATATACCAGCTAATCTACTCTTAAAGAGTAAGAGTAATATCTAGTATAGTCTACTAGCTATTCCATTTTATATAATTATTAAAAGGAATTCTTCTTCTAGCTTAATTTTAAAACTACTTTATATAACCTAGACTATTTTAAATATAAATGATAATATTGTAAAGCTTTCTAAGGACTCTAAAAGCTTAAAACTTCGCATCTCTATCCTTTATCTCCTTTTTAGTTAGCCCTTTAAAGCTTTCCTTTTCTTTTTTATTATACAATAGGATAAAGCTAAGCTCCCCACTATCTATAAAAATAAATACCTAATAATAAGATTAATAACGTCTCCCTAGCAGCTGATATACTAATAAGTTATACTCTAAGAAATCTTCTTATACTTTAAAAGGTAGGTGTTAATTATATAATAAAGCGTATTATTTATACTAGAATTATCTTTAATAATTACTCTAATCTATTATATAATACTAAAATCTTATAGAACTAGAAGAAGAGTAAGCTATTAATACTTTCCGCTATAGCCTACTGTAACGGAACCTTGTAGCAAGTACTACGGTAGGCTCGTTATTGGGCTAGGTATATAGGTATTACAAGTAAATCAACAACGTAATAATAACTAGTGGAGTGATTGCCTAACAGATTAACTCTAATTATATTCTAAGAATTACTATAAGAAAAGAACTATCTAGAGTAGGGACTATAGTCCTTTAAATACACAACCATACTCCTAGGAAACCTCCTTATACGTAAGGTACGTATATTCTATCTGTTCTGTCGCAGATTACATAAATTATATAAATCGTATAGATTATATTACGTGACTTAGTTACCATTCCTCGTTATATAGTTCTACTAGATCTATTCTAGACCGTGCCTATATTAACTAACTAGCTTCTTCTAACTCTCCTCTAAGTAGTTATAATATTATACTTAAAGCGTCTATAACACCATCTCCCTCCTCTTTATCTTCGTCCTTAAAGATTCTAAACATCTTTAAGTTGTTTACTAAAGGTGTAATATCCGTCTAATTAATTTGGTTAACATTATTACTTATTATACCTAAAGTAACTTCCCTTTCCTCTATAGCTCGTCGTGCTTATACTATCGCTATAGTGCTGTCGCTAGGTAAAATAATACCATCTCTATATTCTTATTGTGCGAAAGAGGGTCTGGTTTATATTATACTGGCGAGTCCCTTATCTTAGTAACCCTTTTTTTTAATTTAAAGTGCATTAAAGCGAATATTTATTCGTCCTATAATATTTACTTTATTTCTAACGCTAAGTATACGCGTCCTATAACTCTTAATAGTCTTTAAGTTCCCTAAGTAATTTATTATAGGGTCTTATATTTAATCTGCTACTGCGAAGCTTAATAGTAAGCTCTTAAGTACCCTTAATAAACTACGGCGACCGCAAGAGGCAAAACAAGAGGCTACGGCTGCTTAACAGCGTGCCCTTAAAACTCGTCTTCTAGCTTCTGCTCGTCTTCTATATCTTAAACGGGTTCGTAAGAAGGTGTGTTTTAAGGAGTGGAAACTTATAAAATAAGGTCTGTAGGAACTTAGTAATAAGAGAACCGACTCTCTTCCTATAAAGGGAACAACTCTAAGTAGTTTAGCAGTTGCTCTTTCTAGGTCCCCCTTAGGTAACTTATTCTTTAGTAATCCTTCCTTATTAATGTTACCTAACCTATTTTCTTCTAATACTTCTATACCTTTCCTATAGCATTCTTTAAATTTTCTAGTAGTTTCTAGGTAGTCTTATTATAGCCTATCTACTTAACCTTATACTATATTTTATTGTTAACATCCTTATAACTAACGATCTTTAAAACTTACTATTTGTCCTCTTTTTGTCCTCTATACGTATCTACCTTGTAAACTAGTAGCTTAACATTCCTATATACTAGCTCTAGCATTGCAATGTGCTATATAGGGTAGATTTTTATTTTAGCTGGTAGGCTTAACTTAAATATAACCAGTAAGATTCTTTATGTAATTTTAAAAGGTCCTAGTCTAACGTGGTCTAACTTCTTACTTAGTTGTTAACTCTTAAAGTTTCTGTATAGTAGCTATACTTTATCTCCCTCCTTAAGATCTAGTCCCTTAGATCTCTTAGCATTATAGTATTTCTTTATTCTTTATTATATTACTTTAGCTATTTCTATAAGGTCCTTATAAAGATTTATTAATGTCCCTATTCTTTACTTAGCTATACTACTTGTCTTCTTTACTTAATGTAGCAATAGCGATATTCTTAGCTCGTATCCGTAATTCGCCTTAAATAGTAACGTACCTATTTCTTCTTATAGTGTTATATTG
>Ga0307515_10018573_pt1 | contig 12566 bp, 14 predicted proteins | sample 17_EM_MG_FD_194513 | JGI IMG/M metagenome (GOLD analysis project Ga0307515, IMG submission 194513) | Populus trichocarpa ectomycorrhiza microbial communities from riparian zone in the Pacific Northwest, United States - 17_EM | ecosystem: Host-associated > Plants > Roots > Unclassified | place... | reverse complement strand
ATGAGGACGGCGTCAGCATTTATGCTGACTGCTGACTGCTGACTGCTGACGGCGGACCCCTTCAGGGGGGTAAATCTACTAGGCAGTTCAGGGCCTGAGAGGCCCCGGATTCGAGTGCCCGAGGTGCCGTGCCAGTTCTGCCCGACTCGTGCGTCGCCGTTTCTTTCCCTGTCGGGGTCTCTCAACGCCAACACTCTCCACGACTCACTAAGGTTCCGTTCCAGCTATCTCATGACCATGACGATGGAGGGCGATCGTCAGCACCAGTAAACATTAAATACATTCTTCAGAGTTTCATAAATACACAAATAGCCAGTCCTTAACTGAGAGAACAATGGCGAACGATGAAATGAATGTGGACTACCACTATAGGAGAAATGGCACGAGCAATGTGCCAGGTAGTTGATGTGGGAGGCCTGCGCACCATCGCGGTTATGTTACCCTCTCGATCCAACACCCAAATACGGTCAAGGGCATTCTTACGATCTTGCAATTGCCGCCTACAGAGCAAATAGACCCAGACCCTTGGAGAGTGAAATGCCCGGATACCCAGCATGATCCCCCTTCGGTTTCTTGAGTTGGCCCCTGTAAGCACACTAGTAGGGGAACACAATGTTACTGTATTCCTTCATAATATTTTGGGCTTTGCTCACGGCTTTGATATGCTTGACGGTGCGTTGATCGGCCCAATGAATGTAGGGATCGGACTGCCTAGACACCGATGAAATAGGATGTCGTGTCGGCATGGTGCCACGGTTGACGACAGTCGTCTGGACAGGAAGGGAAGACACGGAGTCAGCCAGCTGTGGTGGATTTGCTTGCCAATGTGTGGCGTGCACGGAATTTCAGTGGCCCATTTCGTTGGCTTTGACCACAGATACAGGGCAACGAAGCGAATTGTAAACTTCGTTCGGGGGGTCGATTGAGCAGGCGTCAAGAGGGGCGTAGGCGCTAAGTAAACGTGACTAGGAACCAGGACAGTACTGTGGCGGTGAAACAAGCATGACTCATTGCTTGAGGGAATTGTGAGGAGGATGAGAGTACCTAAACCGGCGTTGGGATGCCCAGAGGAGCATAAGCCTGATTCCTCACTCATCTCGCGCGCCTCATAGCCATTCCTTAGTCAATAGGATAAGAGGTGAATCTTGAGCACGTGCAGAGGTGTGGGTATCACCTGGGTGATGTGAGATTCGAGCAACGAGACAACTTACTTTGAGATGTCCGAGAAAGGCACAAGGGGAGGTTTTGTTTCCATCATAAGGGTTTTGTAAAAGTAGATACCAGAGCGCGAGGGCTGAGCGGAAGACATGGCTGTATGCACCTGCCGGTGCATAGCGAAATAGGACCTGAGCTAAGATACAATATCCATAACTAATGGGGGCCCGTTTGCGATGTAATCATGAGGACTTACGAGGACTGGCAGTAGAATATGCGGTGCACAACATGGTTTTGGTGGGATCCAGAGGGCATGAGAGTGCAGACAAGCAGCCTAATAGTGATCAGATCAGGTAGTGTGAAGTTGTGCGAAGGGGTCAGCGATGGCGGGGCCAAGCGGAGTCAACCAAACGAAGCGTGTCTGTAATGCGCCACCGTGTACGTCGCGCCTTGCCATCCCTCCGATCCATCGAGTGTACACTCAAGGAGCATCCTCGGCGGATACGGATACCATGGATGACTCTGCAAGTTCGGTGACTCAAATTGTGACAAATTTCTCTGCACATATCGGCTAAGAAGCCGAATAATAATTTAAACCCTTGTACGGAGATCGAAAAAAGAACACAGTTGACCGGCACGCCGGGTCGGGCTTGTATGCGGAACCGTCTAGTCAGATACGCCTTCCCACAGTGCCGTAAAAAAGCTTTAAATAGGGTCGCACACTTTTGCGATTGAAAGCGGCATGTAGGTAGCCTCCTCGCATCTCCATTAGACGTACCCACTTCTCGAAGACACGATGACACGTTCTAGGGCTGGTGGTCCAAAACCAAGTACGCAGCTAGGACCGCGTCGATTGGGAGGACGGTCCGTGTCTGTGAGCGAGATAGTACAAGGAAATGCCTAGAGACTTCTTTACAGGAGTAACTTTACGAATATCGCGTGATAGAGCGCGTGGGTTCAGTCGCCGTTGCCGCCGCCCACTCGCTTTAATGCAACGATACCTGCCCATAATCGCTGCCTCGGTGACCAAGAGCGAGCAACAGGAGCTTACCAGTTCAAATCCTCACGATTCAGAATGCTATTGAAAAGGCTATGATCTAACCTTACCCCTGTGATGTTGCATCCATGTCTCATCCTGTCCTTTTGATCTCAGGGAATGCAATGAATTCAAACATCAAAAAATACAGTTCTAAATAGAAGTACCCGCGCCACTCAATATGAGACACCGCGCCCGACCGCCCGGCCTGATAAGAAAGGGATGTCCCTCGTCCAAATCGAAGTCTCGCCGAGACAGGGACCCCTAACTCATGCTCGCTCCTCCATGATGGCCTGATGCTTCGAGGTTGGTCTGTATTATTCGTCATGGTCCCTCCCTATGGCTTTCCACTATAGTGGCGCTTATGGCTTCACGTTATGATTCGCCCGTCCTGTGGTCAGTAGTCCAGGGACGGTTCTGGGAAGAGGGACATTATCCTGGTGTGGCAGTCCAGAATGGGGTCTAGCGACTGCGGAGGGCCGCTGTCCGGGGGTTTCCTTGCCGCACCCCCCTTTAGAAGGTGTAGGATCTGAGTCCGGATAACACGCACTTCCAGTAGGAGTGGCAACCTCCACATCTCCACCTCGATCTGACTCACAACTTAGGTCGATTGAGGCAACCTTGACCCTGCCCATGTTGTGGAGATGTCGTCGTTTTCGCAGTCTATCGTCCCACCCAACCTTCTGGTCGTCGTTGCCTGTTTGACACTGCTCACATGGCTCTCCTGGAGGGTCCTCCGGGCGAATGCCTCCTTCCCTGATATCGAAACTAAATTCGTCTTCATTGCCCCAACTGCACTCGCGACTAGGCTCTTTCCATTTGAAGTTCCTGGCCTAGCTTGGGTCAACGAATGGACATGGAGAGCGCGCTATGAGGGTAAGGCCTCTAATACCCTCTCCTCACTTGGCTTATCGAGGCGGGCATTAGGCTTGTTCGGTGGTTCTCAGCGCGACATAGTAGCCGTTCAGTCAGTTTATCCGACCACGAAGCCCTGTTTACTTGTCGCGGACCCGGTGACCGTCAAGGTACGCACAGGTGCCCAGAGAGCAGAGGAGCTAGGTCTTAAGCTAGTACCAGGCAATCGGACAGAGCCACAGCCGATTTCCCAAGCCATATGCCTTCTTTGCTGCCATACAGCCTTTCGGACCTAATATCCTTGGGAGTGAAGGCTCTGAATGGCGTCGTCATCGACGAATTGCCACCCCAAGTTTCAGTGAATCAAACAATCGACTTGTTTGGGATACATCAGTAAAGACCATTGTTGGCTTTTTTGACAAATGGATCAAGGAAGGAAAGAGCGCAGTGATAGTCAAGGATGTGGGTGAATGGACCGAGCAAGTGGCACTAATGGTTTTCTGTAGTGCCGGTACGAGGCCTCTCATTTTCCTTCCCCAAGTGCATTCATACTTTCCAAGGGTTTGGATATCCTGTCGGACCAGATGCAGATCACGACCGAATTCTGGAGGGACGAAGTATGGTTGAGTAGTCGGGATTGCACAACCGCATGAAACAGGTACTAATACTTTGGCATGACACTAGGGCTTTCGGTCTGCTTTGCGTAATACCATCGACAATGTGCCAACACGCGCTGTGTTTCCTGGATGGATGCTGCGCTTGTTTCCAAGGGGTAGGCGTACCATCCAAGCATTCGACGATATAGAGGTATAATACTGTTCACTGCGTAAATGGTGATGATGTTGCCGATATGTGCTTTGATTATCTAGGCATACATACTGAAGATGATTGAAGAAAGGCACATGTCCGCATCCGAAGACCGCAAGGATCTTTTAACAAACTTGGTCCGAGCGGCCCAAGAGGAAGAGAAGACCGAAAAGGATCGTGACCGCGCCTACCCCCAGTTTACTCATCAAGATCTTATCGGTGAGCCATGGCACACTGATATAGGACGCGAATAGCTCATATGCTCCAGCGAACATATTCACCTTCCTCTTCGCAGGTGTATGTAGGGTACTGGCTCTAAATCATTGACTAATCCCAGTACACCAGCACGATACGACGGCACATTCACTCGCCTTTGCGTTGATACTCATTGCTATGTATCCAGATGAGCAAGAGAGGCTCTACAAGAATATCCATAGCGCAATTCCTGATGGCCATTTGCCTGTACGCAGGTTGACGTCCCTCGCTAGAACATGGCCTCAACATTTTCCTGACATACAATGACATACCCAAGCTTTCTCTAGTATTGTCATGGATTTACGAGACCTTGCGTCTCTATCCAATAGTACGTCCTCTCGAGGTTTCGTGTTTATTGTATGCAATCATCTTAAATTTAACAGGTTAACTCATTTAACAAAGAGGCTACAGAAGATTGCGTGCTTCCAACCTCGGATGGTAGAGGTATCGCCGTGCCCAAAGGAACCGTAGTCGCTTCGATGGTCATTGCGTTGCATTATAGTCGTATGTACAATGGCGTGCAATTTGGTCCAATCTAATTCCATAGTACCAGCCAAGCATTGGGTTCAACCATTAACATTCAAACCTGACCGGTTCTTAGGAGAGTACAACCAGAGTGCCTTTCTACCATTCTCGATGGGGGCTCGAGGGTGTATCGGTCGCAGGTAGGAACTTCTGTGTTTCCCCTGGTCTTCAGGGAGCATTTAACAGTGCCTTACGCGATACCAGGTTTTCCGAGGTTGAACAACTCGCTATCCTCACGACGATTGTGCTCAAGTACAAAATTGAGGTAATGGAGGATCCTCAGTTCTCCAACGAGACCATAGAAGACCGACGAGAACGTATCTTAGGCGCGGTCCGTAGGAGCATTCTACTCAGTCCTAAGAAGGTACCACTTGTCTTCAAACCGAGAGAGAGCTCTATGTTTCGTGGTAGCCAATAGACGATAACAAATTTCGTAGCAGATGTGCATAGGTCGAAATAGTGATTCGGAATTTGCGGAGTGGACATTGTAGTGGTGTTGGAACTGTTAAGGTTTCCCGTTGACTCAGCAATCGGAGTGTTTATCGGCGATCGACTTACTCCGATGAGTTAATAGCACTGCGACAGAAGTCCATAGGAGATCGACGTACACCGACAATAGTTCATCGGCGATCGACGAACTCCAATGTATGCTGAGTCAATCTGAGTCTTCAACCAATTGGGACGCATGCCCTCGCGTCATTTATTTCGTCGTTATATCCAATAATAGGCAAGGTATGCTTTTGAAGCTTCTGCGTTCGGTTATGATTTTCTTTCAGAATGTATATGTACCATTTCCCTCTATCCATCGTGACTCGCTTTCCAGTCAGGTATAAAATGTCCTCCTGAGAGGGAACTTTACGATTCAGTGGTTATCGTTACAACCCACTGAACGTAAGTTCCCAATTAGACTATGTACACGAGTCTTACCATTGTACCACCTGTAGTTACGGTTATAACAAGTGGTGATACAATGGTACAGTGCATTACCACTCACCGAGCGACAACCTGGTGCTCGCTGAGAATGTCAAGTCGGCGGGAGATTCCACAGTCAATGTAGTTCTATATTGAATAGAGATCGTTTTAACCGATTTGAGCCGCACCCGCAATCGCGATCCCTTCAAGTTGTGCTTGGCCTTTTACCTCGATGTACCACTCAGCGAGCGCCGCATGGCAGGCGCAGCGGAACACGTCAATTCGAGATCTACGGTACATTTATTTTAATTATTTGTCACTCTCGTCTTGCACTGACCACGGTTCGGGCTTCCGTATCACCATAAGATGTTCCTCATTGGGAAGAATCTTCTGCTGTAGGCCAGCCGAAGCCAGTTTTGAAGGTTGACCTCGAATTTGTGCTGTTAGTGTTGATATTGTAATGCGATCCTTTGCTGCAATGACAGGTTGGGATAGCAGTTCATCATCATCCCGGGTGGCCAAATACTCGTCTACAGCCTTTTAAACATTCATTTCTTTTTCTAGCAGCTCCTTTCGTGCCTTTACAACTGTTGGGAGCTGCACTGGCATTGGTACTGGCAGGGTTGTTGCAGCACCTTGTTTCAGTTCTCAGATCCTGCCACTTAAGAGAAGGATCAGGACCTCAACGAAGAAACATGTGTTCCTCGATACTACTTCATGCTTCTGACACAGTAATGTAGGTGCCCATGCACTCTCAAGCACTCAGCTGCTGTGGCTCAGCTGTCAAACAGACATTGTGGACGAAGACAAGAGCACGCATGCTAGGCAATAAGTCCATATTATACTTTAGGTATATTTAAATACAGGAGTGGTGCTCAAAGCCCCGTTGGAGCTCCGAGATGCCTGTCGCTCGCTGGGTGGTTCGGCTCGGTGAGTGGTAAAGTACTGTAAGACTCGTGTATGTACATAGTCTAATTGGGAACTTACGTTCAGTGGGTTGTAACGATAACCACTGAATCGTAAAGTTCCCTCTCAGGAGGACATTTTATACCTGACTGGAAAGCGAGTCATGATGGATAGAGGCCGGGAGATGGTACATATTATATACATTCTGAAAGAAAACCATAACCGAACGCAGAAGCTTCAAAAGCATACCTTGCCTATTATTGGATATAACGACGAAATAAATGACGCGAGGGCATGCGTCCCAATTGGTTGAAGACTCAGATTGACTCAGCATACATTGGAGTTCGTCGATCGCCGATAAACACTCCGATTGCTGAGTCAACGGGAAACCGTAACACTGAACCATGGCAAGGAGTAGAGCCAGAGAGGTATACTCGGTCTGTGGTAAACAGTCTCGGCTGTCTCGATGCTCGGACAATGCCACCACACACCCGTACCCTTTAAGACATGAGTGATTCATTCATTCATCTACTACCTACAGACGGGTCCCTCACTTCCAACCGTCGCTCATACCATACGGCTCCTCTATCTCCACCGTCTCTCTACAAACAGGTTCCCCGATCCATTCAGAGTGGCGTTTACTCTACAACCAATCACGGCCACCCTCTTTAACAACTTTCATCAACTCAGCCTCAGGAGTACCCTCCTCTTCGCCTAGATCAGTACAGTACTCCCATCGCGCAGTCTCAGGGAGTGACATTAACACCGACTCGATTCGTACGCCGGGCGTTTGCAAACCGAATTTGGTTCCCCTTGTATAATAACCAGTTGTCAGTGTGAGTTTGTTGTTGTAACTCTCGACGAAAAAGAAAAGAAAAAGAAGAGATAGAGATAGGGATAGGGATAGGATAGGGATAGGGGTGAGAGTGTGGGAAATAACACCTCGAGAGACTAATTCTAACTTGAGTCAACTCACCGATCGATGACAAGGTTGAACTCGACGTATCGCCCTCGCCGGAGAAGCTGCCACCTCCTCTGGTGTTCGCCATACTCCATTGTCATCCTCTTCTTAAGAATGGGGAGATAACTCGGCAAAAAACTCTCAGCACAGCTCCGAAGAAACCGAAATATTTCTTCTTGGCCCCACGGCCGTTCTGCGGTCTGCTTCTCTTCTGAGTTTTGTCTAGTCGAGTTTGGCATACGAGCGTGTGTCTCTTCGCTCAAATCGTCGAAGAAGATGCCTCCGATTCCTCTCGATTCGCTCCTATGTGGGAGATAAAAGTACTCATCGCACCACTTCTTGAGAGTTGGGTGTAAGAGTGTTCCGTGTTTATCGCAAGCATCCTTCAGCGTCTTGTGGAAGTGCACTGCGTCTTCTTCAAATAGGTACGATGGCGTCAAATCGGAACCACCGCCAAACCACCACGCGAGGACTTTGCTCTCGCTCTCGCTCTCGTCCTTTTCGTCCTTCTTTTCATCTGTGATCTCAAAGTACCGGTAATTTGCGTGTATAGTTGGTGCATGAGGGTTACGCGGGTGAAGCACGATCGAAATACCAGCGGCAAAGTACGGGAGGCTGGTCTTGGACGCTGGGTCGTATGATGGGATAGATCCATGATGAGCACGCATTTGTGCAATGGCAGCGGGGGGGAGTATGCCCTTGACGATCGAGGTGTTGATACCGGCTTTCTCTAGTATCGACGGTGGTGGCGGGGTCGCACTGGACGGATCGGCCAGTCTAGAGTCCGAAAGGACCCCACTCGCACCATGACCGCCTTGTTTGCGCGTCCATGAGTCAAGTTGAAACCTGTACGTCGGATCCAGTTCATCAAACGCGGTGATCAGCCGCAGTTGCAGAGACTCGACGAAGGCTGTCATGCGATCCCGCATGGGGATCCTGGAATCTTCGTAGTCCTGTGTATAATATTGCGTTATTATTAACATTTGACTATTTGTGTGAGAAAGTGCGACTTACCACCATCCTCGATTCTATTCCTTCCTACTCAATAGAACACCAAGCGGTTGACGATTTGGAATAGGAAGTAAGGCCTGTGGAAAGCACAAACTGACACCGCTACTAGTCTTATATATCCGCCCGAGCTCAAGGCCCAGATCGATTGAGGTCCAAGAGATGGAGTGCCGGTTTTGGATGGCCCCAATTTATGAGCGGCGCAGTGCCTCGAATCCACTACTGTACAAAGTTCCAGAAATAGACATGGTGTCAAGGATAGTCACCTGCCCACTGGCGCACGTACGGCCTACCAATTTAGTCGTCAAGTGTAGAAGGCAAAGAGAATGTGATTCCGTCACAGCCCGTACGCAATAAAACGATGAATAAAGGACAATGAATAAAGGACACCAGGCCAAATCCATATTATGCCTTGGTTGGTGCTGCAGCAGCCACCGTAGATCGAAGCTTGTACCATGTCCAGGCATAGTACCCTAACAAACCCAAGAGCACCGCGGCTCCCAGCCCCATGAAGATTCCCATTGCAGTCTTTGGGCCTTCCGGCATCGACAGGGACATATCCACACGTGGCGCCTCTGTCGAATTTCCATAGTTTCCTTTGCTGTACAGGACATCATTACCTACGGGGGTCGAATATGTCAGCATTTGATAGGCAGATGAAGCCAATTCCACTGAGTGACGCACCAGGGTTCTGGAATACAATATCTACTCCCTCGGGAATCGTACAGCCATTACCGATGTTGCACTCGAAAATACCAGGGTAACTATCAAGCGTGGATGTACCGCTTCCGCTTATAGTGACCGTAGCGCTGTGCATTCGTCACCACATGAGACTTCGTTCCTGTAAATGTCGCGGAGCGGCGCACCAGTTCATGTACATCTCGCGGTTTCCGGATCTGAAAGGAGGTAAGTTAATGCATTTCGTGAAGGAGTGCAAACGACTGCCTACCTGTTGAACCATGACCAAGCGAGAATGGCGTCTCCGGATTTGGCATCGCCCGGTACCGTGTATCTAATGAAGAAATTGTAGGGCTGTTGACAAAAGAACCAGTGGAAACATGTACTCACTCATAGGTTTGGTTAGGGTCGACGCCGGAAGGGGTTACACGAACGCAATTGCCGATGAAACTCTGCACATCAGGTTAATTATTGCTTGTGCGGGATGGAAACACAAACCTTGATGACTAAAGAAAGGGTGAGGTTATGAGGTGAAATAGAAGAGGCAAATTGTCAAAAGCACCTTTGAAGGACTTGCCACGATCGAAGGAGAGCGATATTTGACACGAGCCTCCTAGATGGCTAGCACTTCCAGCGATTGATAATGAAGACTTTTGACCACTGCAGATAATCGAGACGATTAGAGGACCCATACGGCGAAGGATTTGTCACATACATACGCTGTGATTTTCCCCGTCGAGGAACCAGCGGGGGTATCGAAATCCACATGGTACCCCTAAGAGCAATCGTCAGTATCCTATCCGGTAGCTGTGCAAGGGGTACCACAGCGATTGACCTTGCAAGGGAAATCTGAGCCGTCCGGCTTGAGTGGGGCAGTCATGGTATAGTCAATATTGGCTTGGGCTACATAAGGATTGGACTTTGACCGATACGGAGGTGCTATGGAGGGCATATGGTCAAGCTCTGGGATGGTTCCAGTGCGAGGAAATAGCGAGCGTACGATTGGTGACCTCCATATGAGCGGCGGCCAACGGCGGGAGGGCATAGATCACGAAGAGGGTATAGAGGAAGGAGTGCATATTGCTTTGAACAGAGTCGTGAGGCGGCGCGTGAAGGGAAAATCCGATCCGAGTTGAAATGAAAAAAAAAGCACCAGAGAGAGAGGAAACGCTTGGCAGAAAGAAGGGAGAGGCGGCGGTAGAGGCAGCAGAGACAATCGGTGGAGCTAATAGAGGCCATACCACGTCAATTTGGGATGGTTTGTGGGCGGCTGACGCGCACTTACCTCGTGTGCGTGTGTGGGCGTGTGTGTACGGGCCACACAGGCTATTCGGCGGCTGTCGAGAAAGCGAGGGCCCAGTATGTGGAATAGGGAAGCTGGGGCACACACGCCCAACCAACGAGGACTCCGCAGTTCTGAAACGGGGAGTGGGTGGGGACTAAAATTAATGAACAATGACAATGACAGTAATATAATGTATGTATGTACATATGTATGTGTATATGTATGTATGTATGTATGTATGTATGTATATATGTATGTATATCTATGACAATGGCAATGGCAATGGCAATGGCGCCCTTGCATGACACCCTTGGTTACCGTTTTGGCCACTTTGACACGGGTCCGGGTGGGGGTGGAGGGGTCGTTCGGGACGTCCGGGGCTCCTCGGCTGGCGGTGGGGATCTGGCCAAAGTCAGCCGCGAAACGGGCGGGCTTGGCGTTGGCGGCGTCAGGCGGCGCCAGGGGCGGGGCTCGGGTTCGGGTTCGGGTTTGGGGTTTGAGGTTGGTCTGGTCATCTATTCTCGTATTCTCGGATCAAAATGCAGCCGTGCCTCACGTGGAGACCTTTCCTCTGATTGGCCTGGTGCAAGAAACAAAAAAATGCACAACAAAAAACTGGAGCAATGGGCGAGCGAACCAGATTCTCAAGTATCCATCGGCATTCAAGATGTTCTGGGCAATTTGCTACGGAGACGGCCGGGCAAACTAGTGACCCTGGGGGCCGGAGTAATACCCTAACGCGCCTCTATCCACCCCAATGCGATGATGTGATGGGAGAATGACACAGTTGTGCAAAATGTCATACAGCGAACAAGCTTGAGACACCTTGAGGCCCAAGCGCTCAATGTCAAAGGCTGTTCCTGGTTATTCTTTACCCAAATAGGCGTCGCTGATTTTGCATTTTGAGGCCCTGAGAGCCGGACTTTGCAACACCCGTTTTGACAGACGTTAGATTTCTGAACCAGGAGCAGCCTCGCTGTCCACGTCAGTCAGCCCGTCAGTCAGTCGGTCGATCGGCCGGTTTGATGCCCTCACTACCCTATATACACCCCTCAACCCCTCAGCCACCCTCATCCCTCTCCTTCTCGCCCATGGCCAACCTCCCGGCATTTCTCAAAGAGGACTTTGGCATCGACTCACAGGCATCAAAGCTGATAGATATCGCTGTAATAGGCAGTCGAGGTTGTGGAAAGACTTCTTTCGTCCAAAACGCAGTCAGCTCTTTCTTCCCGAACCAGTACAACGAAGCATTCTTGCAGCCAGGGGAGAAGGGTATGTAGTGTCCATGGCACTCTCTGGAGTTGGAGTCTTACGCGTACACCTATTTCTTATTTTTTTTCATCGCAGTCCCTTGTACATTTGCCAAGCTCCAGCCACGAGAGGGCATGTGGCAGTCCACTCGACTCATCGAGATCGACCTTGGTGTCCTCAAATATGGAAGAATGCAACTCAAGGACCTCCCCAGATTCGATGGGGTGATACTCTGCTATGACTCGCTCGTTCCGGCCTCCTACGAGGCGTTGCCGAACCTTATGGGTGGGTCTTCTCGTCGCCTACGTCATCGCCCCAACCTTCCATGTGCAGTATGCATCAGCCCATGTGCAGCATCAGCATATGGAACACCCCGTATTGTCACCTTGTGTTTAATCTCTATTCTCATCATACCTCTCTCCAGTTGGGTTTCATCGTCTCGCCACGCCGTTCATTGTGGTTGGTTGTCGTGCCGACTTACCCGAACAAGTATCCCCAGAGGCCGTGGCGGACGACTCCTCGCGATTTGGAGCCGGACTCGTGTTGACGACGACGACAACAGAGGAAGGCGCGAAGAAAATGCAGGGCGCCTTCAGCTGGATCGTCAAGGCGGTCCTCCGACGGCGTGAGGCGAGCAGCAAAGAATGACATTCCACCCCACTCCCCACTCCCACTCCTTTCCAATCTCTTGATGCTCACTCCGCATCCGCGCTGTAGCGGTTTCGGGTGGCGCAATTCTTGACCTCCAGCTCTAACTTGGGACATTCATAATTCTCGTGGTTTTTGGTTTTTTGTGTTGACGTCGGCGGTGTAGGTTTTAGGTTTTTGTGCTCATGTAACTGTTCTCCCATCATCCAGTCTCAGTCTCTCACTACCCCTAACTTACCTGTTATTATTTGCTCTTCGACGTACCTGTAATGTTTTTATGCAGA
>Ga0307515_10018572_pt1 | contig 12567 bp, 4 predicted proteins | sample 17_EM_MG_FD_194513 | JGI IMG/M metagenome (GOLD analysis project Ga0307515, IMG submission 194513) | Populus trichocarpa ectomycorrhiza microbial communities from riparian zone in the Pacific Northwest, United States - 17_EM | ecosystem: Host-associated > Plants > Roots > Unclassified | place... | reverse complement strand
TTCCAAGACAAAAACTGCTTGCATTTACTCTTTTGTCGTTTCACGAGAAATTTAGGGAGTTTACTGGGATTCTTAAAAAAAAACTTTAATAAAATAATACTATATAAAAAAAATATTTTAAAAAATAATATAAATAAAAAAATATTATAGAGACAGGTTAAAATTTTAATGACAACATCACTATTACTGTAAAACAAAATATTAGAAAAGTCGAATTCATCAATACCAAATAAGGTTACAAAAGATGAATGAAATGAATATATTATTCATTCAAAAGTGTAAAAGCTTGTTTATTTTTGAGCTACTCAAATAGTTCATTTCAATTATTATTGGTAATTTTTTTGATATCGTTGAATTTATCTCATTAAAATCTTGTTAACAGTACTAGTGATTTTGTTATTGAAATTTTGGTGTGTTTTCAATTTTTTTTGTTTCTTTTTCTTTATTGAATGTTATGTTAGACAAATTTATAACTTGAAAAATTTATAACTCACAAATCATAAATATCATTTATGAATCTTTAAACTTTATTATTTTTTAAAATATGTTTTATAATATGTTATTTTATCAATTTTTTCTCTAGGCTAGAATTAAAAAAAATAATCAAAGTTCAGAGGTGCACGCATGTGTTGTTTGTTGGCACGTAGTGAGGAATCAAATAGGGATTGATTACTAATAGTGGAAAGTCAAATATTCTTCATTAAGAGAGAGAAAAGTTTGACGGAATCGGTCAGCTTCAACGTCCCTGTTTTGCTGATGTTCTTTGGGCAAATTTCTTGAAGGATGCGCCATTTTTTTTTTTATTAAACATCTAATGTGTTAGGTTATTATTATTTTTATTTAGTTCTTATATTAAGTGTTTGTTGATATTTGGAGTTGATAATTTATTTTAATTTATTTTTTATATAATTATTATAATATTAAAAAAATATCATAGAATTAGTGCTCGATTTCACAATAAAAAATTTGATTTTCTTGTTGGGATAAATTTAAAATAAAAGACCGGAATTTAAAAAAGATTCAAAGAAATAACCCTTTTGTTGTTTTAAAATAAAAAGGTGCTTTCATGTCTTGTCTTTTTTTTTAAGTCATTAAAATTTTTTTATTCAAGTTTTATCCTTCTATATTGTGTTCATCATGATTTATGTTTGATATTTTTTTTTTATGTGCTAATCATTGTATCAAGTAATTGTCATGATATCTTGTCGGTGATTGATTTTTCAAAATAATGTTTGTATTCTTTATTTTTGAAAAAATTAAGAGTAAATGTATTAAAATTGAAGAATAGAAAAACACTAAAGCATGGAGAGAAGAATAACATAATCCAATCACAAAAATCAAGGCAATGAGAGAGAAAATGAGAGAAAAAAAAAAGAAAGGAAAGAATAATAGGTAGTAAGAGCCACACAAACCTTTTTATGATACACAAACCCCAAGTAAGATGATTTCGTGATGATTTTAACAAAGTCAAACAAGAAATCAATCAGAGCTTAAAGAAAGGCTCATGTGTTGCCTAAAAGATGTAGACAACGTTTGTTTACGTTGCTGCTGCTGCGTTTCGCTTGAAATGCAGCTCCTGCATGTTTGGTTACCAAAAAAACGGGATTTACTGTTCATGGGCCCCGTCTTTTCTTGCGTTTGCAACGCAGCAACGATCGAAGCAGCTTTTGTTGCAACTGTGTTACAACACAGTAAACAATGGCACGCCTTGCAGCAGAGGGATAATCAGCCCTTCCCCTTCCCCTTCCCCTTCCCCTTCCCCTTCTCCTTCTCCAAAGCAGCTTGGGGCTGCTTTTGTTGCAACTGTGTTACAACACAGTAACAATGGCGCGCCTTGCAGCAGAGAAACATCCAGCCCTTCCCCTTCCCCTTCTCCTTCTCCTTCTTCTTCTTCTTCTTATTCTTCTTCTTCTTCTGCACCATGTCTCAACTGTTCTGCAACGTGAACAGTGGAGCGCAGCTCCCTCACCACAGCCCAGGCCCGCCGCCCCTTCCCCTTCCCCTTCCCCTTCTTCTTCTTGTTCTGCACTTCTCCATGTCTCCACTGTTCAGCTACGTGAACAATGGAGATCAGCTCCATTGTTAATGGGCCGAACCCGAACCTAAATGCATCGAACCGGTCCGACCCAAACCTAAATGCATTGAACCGGATGTGACCCAGTAAAATAAAAAAAATCTAAATTTTTTTCTCAATATTGTGTTTTATTTGAAAAACTAATGTTTCACATGATTCAATGGCACTACATAATTACATTTGAAGGAGATTGTATGATGGCGTAGCATTTGCAGAATTTGATCGCAATCCCAATTTTATTCCTGATGATATTTTACCTTATGTTGTTGCACGCTCAGGAAACCATGGAAACTATAGTCCTTATTGAATAGATTTCATACATGATGAAATTGAACATAGTTTAATCTGACAGTAAAAATACTTTATATAAAATATTGTTTATTTCATGATGTAATAGCAGTAATTAAATCGTTAATATTTCAATTAAAAATCATCAATATTAATATATGTCCTTTTTAATTATTTTATAACCTCAATTTGAAAAGCATTTTTTAACCAAACACATTAAACTACTTTTTCTTCAACCTCAATTTCAACCACAGTTTTAACCAAACACCTATTTTTTCAAACCAACCTCAACTAAAAATACTTTTTATAAAACAACTTTTTTTAAACCACAACCGCAACCACTATCACAATACCAAACATACTCTAAATCTGTGTTTTAATTAAAATATAGTCACAACTGCGTAAATAAACGTGCTCATAGAAAGGCTGTCCAATAACAATATTTGAACTTGTTGAAGCATGTGTTTTTTTTTAATAATTACATAAAATCTTATACGATTTTATTGTGTGGAGAAATTATATTTTATCTCTTTAATCAAATAAAAAATTCAAAAATAATTAAAAAATCAAATTATCATCGTATATAATAAAACAAATGTCATGTCAATTTCTTTTTCTAATCTCTTATGTTTTCTTCTCTCATTTCTTTCACTTCCCTTCTCAATTAGGATTCTACAACAAATGAAAATCAATTTGGGTTTTTTAGGGTTTTAAAAAATACCAGTGTAGGTAGTCTTATTGCCAGATAGCTGTGAATGCTGTAATGAAGTGGGGTCAATCTCACTGAATGTTGCCTCACAGACATTTCTCTTCACTGAGATGCGCTGAATTCCAGCTGTTGCTTGCGATTAAACCCTAATATTGTTGCTCTGATCCATCACTAAAGAAGAAACAGTGGGCAGGGACTGATACCATTTTTCCAAGCCTGTTACCAGTACCATTAATATTGTTAGCAGTAACAATAGCATCCGGATTTTCAAGAGTAACGCTTAAGCTATTTCTTATCTTCTACCCAATGATCAACTCGCCTTTCTTCCACCGCTACCACTGCCTTCTTCTCTGTTGGGTGACCTTTTCCTCCCCTGGAGAAGCAAAATACCCGCTGGATTGGTGTTGGTGATGTTGTCTTGATGTTCTGACAACCATAATTAATATTTATTTAACTCCATGTTTAAAATTTTCCAAAGATACACGAAAATAAGCTTCAAAACCATTCTAACTTCGTAGCTAACAGACTTACAAGTTTTGAGGCCCAATGACATTATCAAAAGAGCTGGAACATTGATGTTTTATGTGTGTTTAATAAAGTGTGCTGCTTTGATTTTTGTTAGGAGTAGTTCTTTTCCTAGAGGCTACTCTTCCTTTGAGATTTATTCAACCCAATTTCATTTCTGTCGTTAAGAGGGCATTGGTTTAAGTTCATGAATCTTCAGTTCAGCATATGTCATCAAGAATAAGGTATTTAATTTGATGTTGATAGTAATAGTTATGAGAATGTGGTGTCCATCGAGGTAATAGAAAAATTATAACTCAAAATAAAAAAAACATTTTTTATATGTAAGAAATATTTAGATATTATTTGGTGTGATGTAATATTTATGAATATATATTATTTATTGGAAGGTATACTATGATAATATGACATGAATTTCATACATGATGGACAATGTAATACATATACCTTTAATATAAAAAAGAAACATGTATGGACATGTAGAAAAGAAAGGACAGTTGTTGAGAGGAGGGGTAAAAGTAATTTTTTTTTATCTTGATTTATAAAGAAGAAAGAGAAGAAAGGGAGGAGATTCTAGATAATAGAATTATGTGAGAAAATGATGCAGGTAGAAGCATAAAAAACAAAAGATATATTGAAATAGGGTTAATATACAAAGACCACTAAAACCTTATTTTATATTTGAAATATTAATATAACCAAGTATGTCCTTTAAAGAGGTTTATAATGCCTTTTATAGGCTGAAAAACCGACCTAAATTAAGAAAAAAAATTCAAAATATTAAAACATAAAGGAAAATAATATAAAATTCAAAATAAACAATAAATCCAGGAAAATCAAAGAAAAATAACAAAATTCACCCAAACAACAACTTCTGAATCTAATTTCATGAGACCCAACAATCCAATAACCTATAAAGTTAACCACGATACGTAAACGATATGTAAAATCTCCTTTAAAGATTGGAGTTCAATCCAACAATTATATTTTATGTTATCGTCAATTTAAATCACTATTTTAGTTTGGCGTGACCAAACCTTCTCTTGAGTCTAAACTATCGATCCATGAAAACATTTGTTAAACCATCCATATAATGTGTTTGAAGCATCTCCCCATAACTTTCTAGAACCCTAATCTCTGCAAACCCAGCTACATAAGAAATGGTATGATGTAGATCAAGCTATTGACAACTAGTAATGATTTATAAAGATTCATAATGTTTTGAAAATTAATTCCTGACTAATTTATTCGAGTTAACTAACTTTATAGTGTTGGCATGTTAGAGGTTAATGGAGAGCAATATTGTTAATATTATTTTTAATGGTCAATAACAATAGTATTGTAGGTGTATAAATGGCTAGAACTTAAAAGAAGCATATGATGTTCATATCATTTTTAATGGTGGATAACAATAGTAATGTAGGTGTATAGAACTATAGATGGCTAGAACTTAAAGAAGAGTTATTTCCAACTTGAAAACTGATCCTGAGAGTTTTTTAGATAAAACTATTTGTTTTTTTAATTATTTTTATTTATTTATATTTAGTTTAAAAATTAAAAATTATATTTACTAATTTTATTTTATCTAGTGTTTATAACTTTTATTTTTAAATTTCCTAGTTTATTTATATTAACTTCTTGAGTTTATTTTAAAAAATATATAATAATTAGTGAAAAATAAAATTTTAAATTAGATTTTTTAACATTATAATTTTATATGGTTGAATTTGATGTTGTTTATTATTACTATCGTTGTTTTTATTTGTGTTATTAATATTTTATTATAATAGTGTTTGATGTTATAGCAATGATTATTTTTTAAAATAATTTTTATTTAAAAATATATTAGAATCATTAAAAAACATAACAAAAATTTTAAATTAATTTTTTTTTTAAAAAAAAATACAGTGCTTTTACAAAAACTACATTGATCTCTTTAACCTGCCGACGGCAACTGAGTGACGCCTCCATCGGAGTTCTCTGGTTGCTGCAAATACTCCTCCCTCACTGGTTAGATTTCTCTCTCTCTTCGATTCTATTTATTTTATGCGTTTGAATTGCTTATCCTTAATTTTATGATTATCTGTTTTAAGATAAAAAATCAGTTTATATTTCACGTTTTTTTTTTCTCTAGTCGATAACTGTTTAAATATCTGCGCTTGGTAGGAAGATGTTGGTAAGAGTGTCTTTGTTCCGTGTTTATAAAATATTTTTATTTTTTAAAATTTTAAATATTTTAATATATTAATGTAAAAAATAAATTTTAAAACATAAAAAATATTATTTTTTTATATTTACAGGTAAAAAATATTTTATCAAACATTACTATAATTTCAAACAGCGGATACAAGTTATTGAAAGAATATTTGAAAAAAATATGAAAGTAACAATCTAGAAGAAGAGAAGAAAAATAAGAAGAGAAAGCTGAACCGGACGGCCCTGGCGTTTTAGTTGTGGATGAAGATCCTGTTTGGAAAAAAACCAGTAAAGCTTGAAGAAGAGGAAGAACAGCTGGTAAAAATAAAAAATATCAATACTATACTTTAGTGTATTTGAGGATTTGGATCTTGCTTTGATAATGTGTTTGTGTGTTATTCTCGTGTGTTTCTAGATGAAGAGGAGCCTCAAGTTCACGAAGAAGACATAGAAGTTAAACGAACGAGGATGCTGGAGCTAATTAGAGCTCAACGCGCTTACAATGCAATAGCAGAAGATGGAAGTCGTTGGGTTACATTTTCTCCTAAACGTGCGATTTCTGCTGATCCTTGTATCCTCCTCCTAAAAGGAAAGTTCAGATCGGCATGCCTTCACCTGAGCATGAAGGGAATTCTTTGCAATATGGTGGAGATGATACAGATTTGTCACCTCCATGTCAACGACAGAGACAGTACCATAGCCCATCTCCTGCACCTGATACAAATTTGAATTCATATTTGTCATCACCTCATAAACGAAGGTATCGAAATGATACACCATCTCCAGAACCGCCGATGAAGCCTTCAGGAGAAGTTAGTGATTTGTGATCACAACGAAGGCAGCGAAAACTCCATCATTCTCCATCACCCGAACCTGATACGAAATCCAAACACTCCAGTGGTCTGAATCTGCCTTTGAGAGAAAAAACTGATTTGTCTACTCCAAGACAACAGAGGCGACGGCACTATTCTCCTTCACCGAAACCCGAGTTAGATCTTTCACCCCCAAGGAGAAGCAAGAAGGATGTTGAGGGATCAGGATCACCTGATAATTCTCAATCATCACGGCAGCGTTCAACTCAGAGTGGTAATTCGCGTGCATCTATGGCTCAAGACATTTCTACACCTAGCAAAAACTGGAAAGAATCATCTGGTTCAGCTTCCTCAAAGGAACAACCAAAAACTGGTCTGATTACTGGTCGTGATAAGCGGGAAGAAATTTTTAAAACTAAGAAGGACGCATCATTGTTGTAAGTTCCTATGAGCACCTAAAGTGCTTGATCTCTTTGCTCATTTCATGTGCTGACTTTGTCTTATTTCATGGTTAATTAAGTAGTTCTGTTCTTTCCATCTGCGCAATGTCTGTTCACATATTCATTTCAACTGTGAGTTCTTTTGAATGCAAACCTTCTATTAACCAGTATCAGCTCTCTGGCACACATTAACCATACGGATTTCTTACATGTGATTGTGGAAGCTGAAGCTGCTGTTTGTTTCATCATAAACTGAACTATGGGGTAAAGATGTTGTAAGATGGGAAAGAAGATTTTCTGTGTGTTTCTAGGATGTGGACTTAGTGTTGTAGGAATTTCTTAAATCATGCATAGGTAGTTGGTTTTTTTCACTCCAAAATGTGTTAAAATACTCCTCCATTTCCAATTGTTTGGTGTAAAACCAATTAAGTCTCTCTATATTTTACACTCTCCGAACATAAGTGAAAACGCTTTTGTTGAAATTGGGTTTAATCTCATTCGATGGTGAAACAATAGACCCTTTGTTTCGTGTGTTTGTGACGATGAAAATATTAGGATGGGCCTAGTGGTCTCAATTACTATAGGGGACTGCCATGGATCATGGTGAGAATAATCGAACACCAGTTGTAGATTTAGCAGTAACATTTGCTGAGGGTTCAACATGTCTGCCAAACTTGGGGTTCATCAAGCCTGTGAGTTTTTGCGATAGGGTTGTATTTATATTTAAGTGACCTTGTGATATGAGTAATATTTCCAGCATTCAGCTTGCAAATACATTGAAGCAGGCAAAAATTACCACTAATGGCCGGAAAATGCTTCTTTGTCTTGGAAAAAGGAATAGTACCTTTTCTCTTATAATTCTTGCTCCTTTTACCATTAAATTGTACACATAAATTTCTTATTACAATTTTGGCTTCCATTTATTGATGCTTAATTTAAACTAGAACATTTTGGTGGCCCTTGATGAATATCATGGTGTAGGGCAGTGGCATTCTATACTGATTTAATATAGCTAATGCACAATCTGACAGTAACATGGAGAAGTGAACGAGCTGGTGTTTGCTTATGTTTTGGTTTCATGAAACCCGTCCTACTTGAGAGTGTAACCAATGATACTTTGAACATGCTTTTAACCATGTTTTACTAATCAATACAGCAGAAGAGCGCATATCAAAGGAGCTTTTAACCATGTTTTACTAATCAATACAGCAGAAGAGCGCATATCAAAGGATAATTACTTGAAATTGAAACAAAAAGTTGAAGAAAAACCCGGGGTACTATTTTAACTTGTATTTTTGAACGCACATTCTTGAGTGGTCTTATATGTCATAATTTGATACTCTAGTTGTTTCTGTGGTGGTGGATTCACTGACTTAAATCTGACCGGTATTGTCTTGGAACTATATGATATTTTGGGATAAAAGAGCCTTGTTGATATTAGTTAAAGTTGTTTATACGTTTGGATGCATGTTTATTTCGCAAGGATTGGGGTTTTGCAGTTTGCACAGTTCTTTAATGGCTTTTTATCTCTCTCTGTGTGGGTGTTTGCATGCACATAGTTACCAGAAAAATTCAACATGTGGTTCGCAGCATGGGTTTTGAAAACAGGGTATGCACTTAGATGGTGGGCTTAGTTGGTAAGTTAATTTGGATCGTGGTACTGTTTGGAGTTTGGATGCCTATTTGGTTTGTTGAGGGAAATGATATTATGATGCCGTTAACAAACCAAAGACATGTCCTTAGGGCACTAATATTATGAAGCCTCCAATAGGTTTGGAATTTTCTTCGATAAAGCATCATGCTGCAACATGAGTGTTCCTTGTTTCCTGTAACTATTTTTGGACCATTCTGTATTTATTTTGTTCTTTTCGTGTTTTAGTTATCTTTTTATCCTTTTTTCATACATGAAGCATGGGTTTTACTTCTTTGCTGCATTGTTTAATCAGTAGAGTAAGTTAGAGTGGGGAAAGGGCTTGGCTCAAAAGCGGGAAGCTGAAGCTAGGTTGGAGGAGTTAGACCTGGAGAAGGAAAAGTTATTTGCACGGACTAGGTGAGACTAAGCATACCGAACAATGACTTGATGCTAGTATTTGCTTTGAATGTGTCGTAATTTCATGTTTGTATCAGTCAACTGATAAAATTTTATGCTCGCTATTTTACCAAATAAATCTCTGGAATCTCTCCTTTTCTCTCTTATTTTTTGTCAGTTCTGTTTTGCTCGCTATTAATCGAATTTCTCACGATGTCACACTCTCCCAGTATCCCTTACCAAAAGTTGCAAACTAAAGTAGTCATTGATTAACTATTGGACACATCTGCAATTGTCATCATTGTTGTTGGTGGTGTTGATAGAATTTCAGCTTCCTGTAAAAAATACCATTTGGCTCAAAAAATACCAAAAAAAAAAAAAAAAGAAGAAAGAAGAAAACCCTTCTAGTTGATTTGCTAAACCCATCATCCTGGCAACAAAGACTGGCACTGTGTGACGAGAAAACTGGAGGTAAATAAGAAGCTGAGAAGCTAGCCACTTTCAATATCCATTTTTTTCCAAATTTTCTTCGAAGGCTACCTGCTCAATCTGTTAAGAATTAGCAATGAATAATTTCTCGATGCAAAAAAGGCAGTGTATTTGTTCTGAAACTGAAATCTTGGATTGAATGTTTTTCAACACTAGATTAGCGTGTTGGATGAATAAGATGCTTGATGAAAGCTCCCTGATTGTTAATTTTATTTAATAGCATTGTGGATTGCTGTGTCCTTCTTGTTTCTCTCATTAAAGGATCACATCATTTTCTTAAAGCTTTTCTTTTAACTTAATATTATTGTTCTTTTTTATGAGGGAAAAATGTTGGGGTGTCTGTCCGAATCTTCTTTTAGATCCAAAGAAAGATGGGGAAAGAAATGAACCTTTGTGTGATATAGCAATTTGTTGATGCATGTTGTATTTGCAGGGATGATCTGGAGCTTGAAAAAATGCTGAAGAAAAGAGTACGATGGGATGATCCCATTGTAACATTTGGTCAAGGTGATTAGCTGACCGATTAAAATTTGGCTTAGATTTTGCATGGTTTGGTACCTAGTTTTTTTCCGTTTCTGAAAATACAAATGATTTTCTGTTTGACTTTGATTCTTAAATATTGAGTCTTGACATGTTGCAGTCGGATATTCTTGACATGTTGCAGAAAAAGCGCTCTGACCTGTTCTTGCAGACCTAAGGGATAGTGAGAAGATGACGGAATCAGGATTTATAATTCCCCAGGACATACCAAGTCCCAGCTGGATAAAACGAGGATTTGATGCTGCACCAAATCAATATGGTATAAAACCAGGAAGACTTTGGGATGGGGTTGATCGAAGTAATGGTGAGTTCATATTTGAATTTTCTTGCACGGACTAACCCATATTTTGAATTAATTGATCGAAGAAATTGGATAAATATAATATTTGCAGTGTATTCGATTTTCAGCAAATGATGCAAGGAGAACTACCGTCGTTTTGCAGTATCCATGTGGAGGTCCATATTCTCTCATCTGAAGAGCTTGAGGGTACTTTCTATCTTTGTCCACACTAGGAAAACTAAAGCACGTTGGACTACTAAAAAGTGCAACAGCTTTAGTTCAAGGTGGTCATGAACTGAGTTCTTGTTGAATCAGGTCCTGAGACCTCAAGCATTGCCCAGAGATCAGTGATCAGTTCAGTGATCAATTGTGGCTTATCCTTGCGATCTCTAATATGCCATCAGGGAAAACTTTATTTGGCAAATGCGGTTGCACTATTTCTAGGGAAAGGCACGGAGTCTTGTCACCATATTCGGAGACAGTAAATTTTAGGTTGATTGAAGCTGCTTGTTTCTAGTTGCCTCTTCTTTGTTGTTTTTGATGCATTTCCGATCAAAAAATACTTTGAAAAATAACCGCTAGTATAATACCAAACCCTACCTAAATAGGGTCATCTAAACAGGGGAAAGAGAACAAGAAACAGTAGATTTGGTGAAAGTACATGCAAAAACTCATGTTTGGCGTTATTTATTTATTTATTTCCCTTAGGAAAGCTTATTTATAAAGATTAAGACCAGCCCGCGCTACTGGCATTGCTACCTTTTGATCGTAAATTTGGCAGATCACCAATGGCATGGTCCTCAAGGGGGTTAATATTTTAGGTTTTCCAATGTATTATTCATCCACTCCTGAAGATGAGATGTGTAATTGCCATGGCCTTCATTGCTGTTGTTAATACCAAGTGACTGTAGAACAGTTAAGGTTAGATTTGGCTCCGGTAGTCCAATTCGTCACTAGTTATGCACAAACTTTTGGGTAGAATGTAAAACAATCGCGAGACAGTCTCAGATTTTCTCTCCCAGGTTTTAAACAGTAGGCATAAATTTTATCACATGCTTCTGTCAGTTCATGCAAGGAAACTGGAAAAAAGGGCTATTTTTACCTTTTCAAACTTGAAGCAGAAACATTATGGAACACAAAAGTTCCTGCAAAACCAGCAATAGATTGAGCTACTCAAGCAAATCTTAATTCCTTTCTGCAAGAACGATGTAATATTAGTGATAGCAATGGAGGCTGTAAGGTAGTTCACTTCTCTCACCAACAGAATCTCCAGTTTGAAATTTTGTTTGTTTTGAACTCAACTGAACAGATGTTTGGTTTTAGATAAGTTGAACTTGATCACTCTTGCTAACAGATAGAGATGGGTTGCTTGAGAGTAATCTCTCCACTTAAAAGGTTATCCCACTTGCAAATTTCTAGATTTCGGAGCTTTCTGAAGGTGGTGTATTTACAGGATTTTAAGTGCATGCTACATAACTTTGAATCTTCAAGTAAAAGAGGTATTGTGAAAGGAAAACCACGATTCTTTTATTATTTATCTGTAACTTTGTTTTTATCCCGAAACCAAATTGAGGTCTCCATTACTAACATGACATCTTGTCATTGTAGCAAGGATTCCGGTCTGACTGCATCTTCTGAGAATTTTAGTGAAAGATGCTGCTTGATGCTGCTAATCTCTGATCATGGAAGGATGATGAGTCAATTAGCACAATCAGGTTAGGTTGCTGACATCAACTGATTTTCTCTTTATATTTTACACAGTACCTATGTAGTAATTGTTAGATGGAACAAGGAAGTGTTGGACTTCACTTTTGTAAATGTCTTGAGGAATTTTCCCCCTCTTGCACCCTTCTATTTCCAACGGTGATCAATGGTGTAGAAGTTGGAAATCTTATTCGCCAGTAACTCTGCTATGCGCCAAAGTATATTGATTTGTAAGCATCTAAAGGGAAAAGTGGAGTCTTTTCCCTTATTTAAATTAAATTTGTGATGTTGACTAGTAGCAGACGTTCTGGCTAAAGATAAAGATAAGGAGGAGAGTAAAGAAAAAAAATTCAAATTTAGGATACCCGGAAATTTTATAGTCAACATTAAACTTTCATGAATTTCTCTTATTAGACCCTATACCCGTGTACAAAGGGAAAAAGACAAAATTATAAATAAAATGAAGAGCTAGGGGCTTATT
>Ga0307515_10018571_pt1 | contig 12567 bp, 10 predicted proteins | sample 17_EM_MG_FD_194513 | JGI IMG/M metagenome (GOLD analysis project Ga0307515, IMG submission 194513) | Populus trichocarpa ectomycorrhiza microbial communities from riparian zone in the Pacific Northwest, United States - 17_EM | ecosystem: Host-associated > Plants > Roots > Unclassified | place... | reverse complement strand
AGCAACTCGCATTCACTGAAGAGTGAAGACAGGCTTTCCATCCTCTGCTTTACTTTCCATCCAATCATCCTAAAACAAACAATATCAGTATAAACTCCACTCTTATGGTGGTTCAAGCTTCTGCATCAGTTCGGTAAGAGAACATAATTTGTCCGTGACAGAGAACTATGCCATGAAGGCCCTCAATGCTGCAAGCTTGACACCATTATCTGTTCTTTGTGAGAGAAGAGCAGAGACCAGAAAATCTTTATCGCTCCCTACAGTTTCACCACTCAAATTATCTCATTCTGACTCTTTAAGCGCGAGCCGGTCAGCTGCACAAGAATGTCTATCAAGGACTTTACATGGTGGTGTGGTGCTACTATCTTCAGTTCTTAGTACTGGGCTAGCTAGAGCTTTAACATATGAAGAAGCACTAGAAAAACCTGCGAGTCCCTTCTCATCTGATTTTGATGTTAATGGGATCCTAGATGGTTTCATCAAATTTGGATCAGAAAACCCAACAATTATAGCAGGTAGTGTTACAGTTTTGGCAGTTCCTCTGATTCTGTCTCTGGTGCTAAACAAGCCTAAGTCATGGGGTGTTGAGTCTGCAAAAAATGCTTATGCAGCATTGGGTGATGACGCAAAGGCCCAGTTACTTGATATAAGAGCAACAGTGGAGTTTCGACAAGTGGGCAGTCCTGATATCAGCGGTTTGAGCAAGAAGCCAGCGTCAATTGTTTATAAAAGTGAAGATAAGCCAGGTTTCTTGAAGAAGCTGTCTTTGAAGTTTAAGGAACCAGAGAACACCACATTGTTCATTCTAGACAAGTAAGATAGTGAATCCAATTATTATATTTTTCATGAAGATTTCATCTCTTATTTTCATTAATATCAGGGTTATCAGCTAAGATAACAGGAAAATCTTTGATATAGAAAACCTAAATGGGGCAATTAGTCGTGGTTCTATGCAATTTGTCTCTGCACGGGCTGGTTTTAGATTCTATATTCTTAGCCTGTTGAAAATCAATTAAAGAACTAGATCTCCTCAGTTGTGTCCATTTTCTTAATGAATTCAAAGGACTGACTGAGATCGAGAACTTTGTTGTAGTGACTGCTTTAAATTGGCTAACTGGCATCTGTGTTTGCAATTTCAAACATGCTATAGTAACAAGTACATCATCTTTGATTGGGTTTGGCACAAATGTTAATCTTCATTTGGAGTTGTATCTTTGCCGTTTGGAGCTGGAAGAACCAGGAAAAGCAGTCAAAATAGCTAACAGATGGTGCTCGCTGCATCATATACTATACGGAACCGCCCAGGCTTGATGACTCAGATGTAGAAATCATTCATGAAGTTAAAATCTTATATATTATAGCCCTTATCAAGGACCCACAACTCATTGAATTACAGGGACATGCTGTTTACTACAAAATCTAATGAGGAAAAATAAGGAAATTAGTATCACTACCTTTTACAATTTCTTAACCCTCCAATACCCCTCTTCTCCTTTGCGGTGCCATTTCTGAGACGATAATAATTAGAGTTCTAATTCGTTCTTTGTTATCCAAAGCTAAAGTTTGAAGCTAACGTTGCTAAATTTACAATGAAAGCCAGATTTGATGGCAACTCTGAATTGGTTGCGGAGTTGGTCACTGTAAATGGATTCAAAGCAGCTTATGCAATCAAAGATGGAGCAGAGGGACCCCGCGGATGGATGGTATTTGCTTTTTTTTCTTTCACTTTTAATTCGTGTTCAATCCCTTTCTTACCTTATGGAACATAAATACATAAATACAAGCTTTGAGAAATGTATTTTGCAGAATAGTGGGCTTCCCTGGATACCACCAAAGAAAGCATTGAGTCTTGATCTTAGCGATCTATCAGACACTATCAGTGGTGCATTTGGAGTATGTTTCCATCTTCTTTTTCCTTTTAATCGAAAATCTAACTTCATATACAATCTAAGGACCTTTACGAATGGAATGCTTATCCTTTCTTGTTTCATATAACTTTGAACCACTGATATTTATTGTAGGTTTCGTGATGAACCAATTATTTCTTCCTGTTCCAGTTATTTCATCCCTCACACTGATCTAGTAGGGGAACGATTTATGTGCGGGTCACAGCTTTCATTTCTATTCTTGGTTTGAATCTCAGAATTATGGCACTTAAGGATTGCTATTACTGAGTTCTTATATATAAAGTCGTAGAGCTGTGGCCATATATTTATGATTTTATAAACAAGCACTTCAGCATGGTAATCTCAGTGATTATTTTGCAGGAGGGCTCCGGTGCCTTGTCTGTCACCTTTGCACTTTCAGCAGCTGCTGGCTTAGGTGTACTGGCATTCTCAGAGGTTGGGTTGTGAAGCTTTTCTGTATTATTTTTATTTCATGTCTTTATTTATAATTCCTTTCATTTTATTTTCACTAAAAGGGATTTTGTTGTGAGAGATGCGAGTTTGACTGTTTCATTGTATTTTCCAGATGGAAACAATACTCCAAGTATTAGGCTCAGCTGCTCTAATTCAGTTTGTGAGTAAGAAACTCCTGTTTGCTGAGGCAAGTCTCTGTTACCATTCTAGATAAAATTCTATTTTATTTAATTTTGTGATTGGAGACGATATGATTTCATTCTGTTGCATAGGCTCCTCGTTGAAGTTTTGATGGACCTTTCTGCCTGCAAACAAGAGGTGAAAGGGGAAAAACACTTTCTTAATCATCAGAAAAATAAAAAAAGCTTGCTTCGAAATTTAAAACGTAATGTGTGCAGAAGCAAGCTCTGTGCCCTAAACAGTTAAAGACATGCTACCACACATGTCGTTATAATATGTTCTACTATAAAATTGAAAATATATTCTGATTCTGAAAAACCACTCAGACTGGGCCTTCCCTTGTTTGAGTGTGATGGTATTTCAATGTCCTCGTGTGAGTGTGACCCAGCATCCAGACTACGAAGTTCCATAACTTAGGCCATAACACTCAGGTCCTTAAACTGGAAACTTGAAGGTTCACTTTCACATTTTATTCTTTGCTTCCAATGGCAGGACCGTAAGCAAACTCTGGAACAAGTTGATGAATTCTTGACCACCAAGATTGCACCTAAAGAGTTAGGGGATGAATTGAAGGTAACATTTTGTATATTTGTATTCTACAATGGTGAAGCTAAGCCAGTTGTATCCTTCTAAAAATATGGAATTGTTTAGCGATGGAAGAAAAATCTTTTTCTCAATTACCTGGTGAATTCAGGATATAGGGAGGGCTCTTCTACCAGTGCCAGTGACTATCAAGGCCCTTCCTGCTCCCACAGAAGCAAGTCCAGAACCTGCTGTTGCTGATAGTACTGTACAGAAAGCAGAAGCTGCTTCCCAGATAAATTCAGTACCCATAACAGAAGCTAAAGCTGTATCAGTTTCTGGATTTTCAAGGCCGCTTTCTCCGTATCCTTATGTAATTCTCACTCTCATCATTCTTGTTTATTTCCAGCATGATTTTTCTTCCAGATTACAGCACACAAGGTGGTTGCATATGGTATAAAGTTTTCTACTAGTCTAAGCGCTGAACATATGACTGCCTTTCTTGTATTGCAGTATTCGGATCTCAAGCCTCCAACATCACCAACCCCATCTAAACCGTAAGTCCAGGTCTTAATGTCTTGTTCTGCAACAGGAAGCTGTTTTTTACCGGGAATATCTGGAGTTACTTTGCGAGCTGTGCAAGCAATGCTCCTCGTACATAACATGTTCGAGTCTACAAGAAGATTTGAATCGAAGAAAAAAACTAGGTTTGATGAACCATAAGAAAAAAAAGTGGGGGAAGGAAAGAAAATCAGACATGTAATGGATGGCTGCTTCGTGATATGCTGCTACAGCCAACCTGATCTGATAGTGTCTCTGTTCTAACTGTTTTGAGTAATGGCTGTCTTATTAAAGAGTTATTTTTCTTTAAATTCACTTTTCAAAACACATTCAACCAACCATTGTTTTCTATTTATGGGATTCACGAGCTAGCACTTGATGATCATTATTGTATAAGATTAGCATTTCTCAATTATTTTTCTTTTGATTGCTAGGCAGTTTTCTTTTTTGCTCGTGCTTGTGTGCAACGGTCCAATTTGAGTGACCTTGCAGACAGCAATGTTTTTTTTAAAAAAATAAAATAAAATAGCAAGAGCAAGTTCGCAGAAACGAAATTGTTTTTCAAATGAACAAACCAATCATTCAAAACTCAAATCAAACAGACCCAAGCAATTTGAATAAGTGATTTAATACCCGTTTCGTTTGTCTTTGTCTGATGTTGTGTCTGATGTTGTGTTCTCCATGTATTTATCTTGAAAATTATTAAATTGATATTTATTTAATATTTCTTTATAAATTATTTTGTATCAATTCTCTATTGTAATTAAATTTAATTATAGTGGTTAATAAATTGAATTCACATGTTTAACAAGATAAAATTTAATTTAATTCAATTTATTTTATATATTATATTTATTATTTTCATTTTTTTATTTTTTTAAGGTTTCTAAAAAAACAATGAGAAGATAGATATTTTAAAAAAGTTAGTTTAAATTAATATTAATATTTAAAAAAAATAATTGAAAATTAGAAGGGTTAATCTTTGATTTACTTTTATAGTATTTTTAGAAATTAAATTCTATTTAAAATTTAATTTTAATATTCAAAAAGGTTTGAAACATAATATTTCATTAAAACCTTTAAATTAAATTCAATTAAGTTGTGTTCTTATTGTGACCTTTCCCACAACCTATTGGTTTTTCTCCTCCTCGTGTTCCGTCTCCATTTTTCTTAGGTTTTCTTCTGTTCATGATTCAAGTTTTTTTTGGTACAATTGATTGTTCTATTTATGATTTTGCTACATCCTTTTGCCAATAGAAACCCAAAATTTTCTTCGTTGAAGATTTGTACTTTTTTTTCACGTCCAAGTTTTGCCGGTTGCCTTGCCTTTGTTATATATATTAGCGATGGATTGACAAAGGTGGGACTCAAACTTGAGACCTTACCTCTCTTGCTTTTTTGCAAGAGTACCATTAAGCTACAAGCTCATTGGTATGATTTCATGCTTTGTTTATAAGGGCTTGTTGATTTTTTTTCCGACAAACAAAGTTGGATCTCTCTGAATGCTGATAGGAACAAAATTCAATGGTTACTCTAGAAAACACAAGATCATCTTTTTTGGTGAATAACATCAATATTTGGAATCTTAAGTCCAGTACTCCAGTCAAAGTTGGATCTCTCTCTCTCTCTATCTTTGTCTGTGTGTTTGCTAAATTCACCTGTTACTTATTCTACTTTCATGGTTTTGTAACTTTGCTGTTGTTTCTCTCTTTCTCTATGTATTTGTTAAAATCTCATAGAGATTCTACAACTAGTTTCTTTAACCATGCCCTTTTGGTACATTAGGTTGTCGCCTTTTGTTTATATGATCATATTATTGAGGTTTAATTGGATGTGGTTATGGTCCTACAGGTAAGAATGATTACCCAGGAGTTTTCCCGAGAAGTTAACCGTTGGACTGCCGAAGCTTTAGTTGCAGTTCAGGAGGTATCTTGACTTTTCTCTAAAGCATATGCCAGTAGTATATATGCTTCATTACTTCCATGCCCCAGAAAAAAATCTATATACGTCTTCAAAAGTCTACATGCATTTTCTTTTCTGTGTTTGATGGTATGCGATCTCCTCTTAGTGTTGTCATCACCTCTAGTCTTGTTCAGTTCAGTCATGTAGTTTTTGATAAGAAACGGGACCACAGAGGTCCATAACACTCAAACTAAAGAGAACAAACATGAGGAACAACCAACCCTGTCATTGTCAAGTCATCAAAAACAAAACGTCCCAAACTCGATGTAGGGGACTCCAACCAAGAAACAGTAGAGTTACCATCCAGACTAAAGTATGCTTAATAATCAGCAGGCATGCTACCTTCAAGAAGAACATGTTGAATGATCACCACCCAATCACAGTTTTGACAGCAGAGCACCATCCAATAGTTCCGTGAGGCCACCTCTCCAGACTCCATTGCTATCACTAACCAGTCCTCCCAAACCAGCTTTAACAGGACAGCACCATAATATTTCAGTCATGTGGTTGTTACAAGCACCGATATTTATTCAAAACTGTAACTTCTAGATAGTAATTACTCTGCTATGGTTCTACTTTTTATAGGATTAGGAAATTTGTGCTAATAGATCTTGATGCGTGCCAGTTATTGTTTTGTTACTTGTGTAGGCAGCAGAGGATTTTTTTGGTTCATCTGTTTGAAGATGGCATGCTCTGTGCAATTCATGCAAAACGCGTTACATTAAGTGAGTGGGACTTGATGCACCTATTATAATTACATGCTTTCCCGTCGAGTTAGATTTTATACAACTACATTTATTATGATCATGACCCTTTGTCTTTCCTTCAAATTCTTTGGGAAAATTTTGCACTTTCATTTATTTATTTTGGTGGATTTTTTATCAAGTTTTCTTCTGTGGTCTTAGATATCACTAAATACTGTTTAATGATTTTCAGTGTAAATTCACTCCAAAACTTATGCTGTTGTTTTGTTTGTATGATCGCTAATATGATTTGCAGATCAATGACATTTCAGAAAATAAATATCTAGGATTGTGTGAACATGCTCGAAGTTATCTAGACTGACTTGTGACTTCGAGGAAATCAGTCTTGATGAAACATTGAAATAGACATTAACAAACCATAGACTATACAAGATACTTCTAATAGATTGCACAACTACATAACCTTGATCTTGATGGAACTGTTCTCTCAGCTTCTACTCTAAATACATTTTCAGAAGTTCTTCTGCAGTAATTATTGGCTGTTTTACTCAGAAGACCATGCCTTTTGTTTTCCTTTCCTTATGCCAGCGATGCACCCTTTTTTATTGCATTTGAAAGTACATACAAATGGATAACAATCGGGATATTCAAAAGTGCTTTGCTGCAGTGTTCTCATTATGCACAATTATTTGGATTCATCAGTAATATACATCTTCCTATTGATGATGCCATATAGCACCATGCCTATAATGTTTTGTCCAATTCAAATTTCATTCAATCTTGCTTTTGAATTTTATATTAGCTATTCAGTAAAGAACTTTTATTTGCCTTATTCCCTCAGTGAAAAAGGATTTTGAGCTGGCTCGGCGGCTTGGAGGGAAGGGACAACTTTGGTGAGAGTATGACAGTAAAAGAGCATCCCTTATTGTAACCACCTTGTTATGTAATTATGCGGTTGTTCTTTGGCAGCCATCGCTTTCTAGCTGTTTAGCAGGTGTAGTGGTATACAATTAGGAAGTAAGAAGCAGTCTCGATCCTCTTCACACCATTTGCAATGTGGCAGCGTCTAGAAATTTATGAACACAGAAAATTTGTGGTCCATGATATTTTAGACTATAGAGAAGGTAGATCCCATGTCAAAGTTTCCTTGGAATCCACAAATCATACTAGGGTTAGAAGTGGCCATTTATTTTACTGTAAGCATGTCCAGCACCCATATTTACTCCTGCTACTGTCAGGATTTATTATTATTGAAAATGCTTGTTTTGAAGGGGGACTAATGGCTGCCGTGCGTTGTCGTCTTGGACGCGTACATGTTGTCTTTTAATTCTTGTCCTTTTAATAACCCTTGCGATTTTAATCTGTTTGCATTGCTTATTTGATGTGAAAACTGGAACATTGGAACTTATTAGATAGATGTCACGCGTTAAGTTATTGGGTTAAATTTTTATGTTTTTTTTCTTCCTTCTTTCCCTCTTGTGTGAATGACCACTAACATGTCATCTCCTTCCACGTCTATTCTATTGTTGGCACTGCCACGAGTTTCTTCGGTGAATGATGATCAGTTCAAATGGAAACAACCATTACGAAAAAATCTGCTTGACTTCTGAAAATGGGAACTGACCAGGAATTGGAGTTTCAAATTTCGAGAATAGAATTGAATCCATGTGACCGACAGATTTGATTATGATTCGGTACGATTGCACATGGAGACTTGTTTCCAGGTGCCATTCCATCTTCCAGTAATTTGTTGAGTGAAATCTTTCTTTTTCTTGACAGGCATAGGATGCTTTTTTGCACTCTACATGATAGTGACGGATGTATTCTATTACGATTTATCATAGCTGACACCCTAACGAACTACTTGAATTTTTACCTTTGGCACTGGTGGTTATATGGTCAAACCTCGAACTATAAAATTCACCGTTGATATAATAGAGTTTTTCTTCTTCTTCTTCTTTTTACCTTAGCACATTTTTTTTTTTAATGGAGGAAATAGCATCTCATCAAATATTTAGAGATGTAGCATAATTTAAAATATAGCATCTGATGTAGCATAATTTAAAATATAGCATCTGACTTTCTTAAATTGTTAAATGGTTGGTAAAAAAATTCAATGACGAGAGAGGAGTGAGAAAAAAAAAGATCTTAGAGGCACATCGAAACTCAAATGATAACACTACTGATATCATTTAAAAAATGTTAACAAAATAAATCTAACGACACCAAAAAAAATAGCTAAGAGACACAAAAATGGGTCACGGGAGCTGCCTAAAGGTGGTAGGGGCTCAGTTGCCTTTAAGCGGCTTATGTGGCCCATCTACTCATTGTTATTGACCTTTCTAGGTGTCGTTGGAATTGTTTTGTTGAGATTTTTTTATGGTACCATTGGTTTCATCATCACAGTATCAATGTGACTTAGGGTTTTCTTTCTTTCTTTCTTTGTTTTTTTTTCTCTTCCTCTCTCCTCCTTGTAATTTGTGGAGATATAGAAAAGAAAAAAACTATGGTGGCACATGAAATCTCTAATGATAACATCACAAGTATCATTAGAGAGATCTGAACGAGATCAATCTAATGACACCATGGAATACCACTAACAATGATCGGAGTGGGCTACACAACTCGTCCAAAGGCAAGTGAGCCTTGCTACCTTTAGGTGACTCGTGTGGTTCACTCCGACCACGGTTGGTGCCTTCCATATTATCCTTAAATTTATCTTGTCGAGATCTTTTTAATGGTATTGATGGTGTTATCATCGGAGCTTTGGTGTCTCTCCGATATCTCTTTCTTTCTTCTCTCTTCTCTTTGTAATTTTTTGCAAGCCATTTAACAATTAAAGAGAGTCACAAGTGATACGATTCACATTTGTCATATGTGATTCTAAATTGTGCTACTTTCCTATATATTTTATAGACTATGTTATTTCTATAAAAAATTTGAAATGACCAAAAAAAGGCAAATAAGAATGAACACCTAGCTCTTCTAATTCTAATCCTAAACCTAATACTATTTCTAATTTAAAAGTAATAACCGAATTATGTTGGTTGTGCAACATTTTTATCTTGTATATTTATATTCTTTCTATAGTTAATTTTTTTTTCATTTTATCGGGGATGAATAGCTAAATGGTAGTCTGTGATTATTATAAATTTGATTAGCTTATTATATTTATTCTTTTTTGGGAAGTTACAAGAGGATAGAGAATTTATCAACATTAATTAAAAAGAGCTAAAACTTTTAGGGAAAGTACTGTAGTACTAGACTTATTGTTACTGTTCAATGGAATAGTGTAATAGCGTTTTTACCCTTTCATCCAAAAAACTTAACACATGCTTTTTTGGGTATTGAAGTCTTTTCACATGATCCATTTACCATTATCAAGTAGAGCAAGGAAAAAGAAGTATTCTTCTATCATAATTACACAGTGAAACGACCCAAATACTCTTGAAAGAAAAAAAATTAAACTTGGCGTCAAAGGGTATTTTAATATTTTTACAATGGTTTTTTGGTTATTCTGATTTAAGTTGAGGGGTAATTTGGTATTTGACCAAATATAAAAATAATAAATAGTTAAAATACATGGTGAAGTGAAGAAAATACCCTTAAAAAAAATTATAAACCTGGAGTCAATGGGTATTTTCAGCTTTTCACAATAATTTTTTTATAATCATAAAGTCAGCTCAGGAGTAATTCTGTATTTGGCGTGAGAAAAAAATGATTGGTGTACATGTATAGCACTAAAAGGCACGTGGGAGTCGTCCACACATTTTAGGCGGCACGTGCGGCGTCTCCTGACATCCAAAAATACATTTCCATCATGTTGTTGGACACACTATAGTGTCCTTTTCCTGTTGATGTGGTGCGTGTCTCCAGTGGTAGTCCAGTTTGTTGTCGATTAGCTTTTTTCTTTTCTTTTCTCTCTCCTCCCTTAAAAATTAAAGTTTTGCCCTCTTTGTTGTTGTATTTCAACTTCAGTCCTCATTCTTTTGATTTCTAATATTTGGTATTAACCCTTTTATATAAGTTTTATTTTATTTTCAATTCATCATTCAATCCTAATTTTAAAAAATATTATATTTTTCAATTTGGTCCTCATTTTTTTATTTTTTTCCTTGATCATTTTGTAAAAGTTTTATTGGTTTTCAATTTCATCCTTCAATTTAAATTGATGGTATATGTTTTTCAATTTGGTCGTTGTTGTTTTGATTTCTGATTTTTTTTCTTGGATATTTTAGAAAAGTTATTATTCTTTTCAATTTCAGCCTTCAATCAAAATATTTTTTTATTTTTTAGTCAATTTTGATCCTTATTTTTTTTACTTTTCTTTGTCCTTTTACTAAATTGATTTCTCTTTTTAATTTCACCTTTCAATCAAATATAAAAACTATTTTTTTTTCAATTTTGGTTCTTATTCTTTTAATTGTTAGTTTGTTTTTAATTATTTTTTATAATTAAAATTATTTTTTCAATTTCATCCTTTAATATTTGATTAATTGGAAATTGGACTTTATGGTTTTTCCAAATTGAGTGTTCGGGTCTAATGACCAAGGTAAAAGGTTTGAAAAGTTAACGCAGGTTTGGCAGAATATTCTGGGTTGACTTGTTTCTAATTACCGAGGTTTCCAGACTTTATAGGTTTTTTATGTTATTTTTTACCTCGTTTTGTTCTTTTGTATTTAATGGGCTGAGGATCCATGTACTATCATTTTCTATATTTTTTTGTCTAATTAATTAAAGTCAGCTTATTTATCCTAGTCGGGTTGATGACCCGAGTTAAGTATTTTTTTTTCTTTTTTAAAACACACTTGTAGCAATTAAACATTATTTTTTACGCAAAAAAATAATAATTCCAATAAAGTGATTTAACAACTAAAAATAATTCGTTCCCACGGCGAAGCATGAACACCAAGACAAGTTTTTTCTATGCAAACTTATTGGACCAAACTATGTTTTTATATAAAAAAGACTAAATTTAATAGATTGAAAGACACTTATTTGATTTGATACTTCTGATAAATGGAATATAACGTTGACACCTGCCACCAACATTAGTGATATACTAGTTTATCGGCATGCACTACCTTGCCAGTTAGATAAAAAAAAAATTAATGTAATTAAAAATATTTAAGTCATAGAGAATTATTTGGTATTTTTATTAAATTTAACCTGGTGGATCAATATTAAAACCTCTTGATCCAACTCTTTTTCTAGAAAAAATTTAAAATTAAATCGTGTAGAAGTTGCTCCAATGTGACCTAGTTGACTTGGTTGGTTGAAAGACATAAAAAAACACTCCAAGGATAAGATTGGGAATAAAAAATAAAATTGACATAAAAAACTTTCTAATGATGACAAACCTGATTACATAATTGTAAGGTCCATTTTGGTATCTCGATCAAAAACTTGAGTTAAACTATGGTTTGCGAAGATATCCTGCAATATAGATTTTTTTTCTTTTCTCAACAAAACATAATATAAAAAAAGTTCATTTTTCTTACCCCATCAACCGAATCAATTTGTTGGGCAATTCAAATAAAAACCTAATTCGGATTAGTCTTATAGCAACTATGCGAAAAGGAAAAACAAGTAATCCTTGGAGTTAAATAGACTAGTTAGGTTGTTATAAAAACTAAAATTTTCATGAATCTTGTAATCGAGAAGTGGATAATTTGTTCTTGATCCTTAGTTTTTATTTATTTATAAATAGTAATATAAAATTATTCTAAAATTTTTATTTTTTGAATTGGGATAATTTTGTTTTTAGATGTATAAAACGACTTGTCCAAAACTACTACTAACCATATAAATTCGAGATCAACGTTTCTTTAGATTCAAGCAGAACGCGTATCGAAGTTACTTTTTGCCAGCCACTGAACCCTTGTCTTCAAGAATAACATGTAAAAAATTGCTTTGCCTTCTAGAACTGACCCTTGAGAGGGGCTCGAAGACAAGAGCATTATTTTGACGACATCATAGTATTGAAGATATGTTCTAATTTTCAGAAAAACATGAAAAGAAAGACAGAAAAAGAGTTTCTTGTCCATATTCAAAAATTTCTAATTAGAAAATTTGAAAAGTATGTTTTTCCATTTTTCACTTTTGTTCTTTGCTTGGGAGAACATTTTTTTTATTTTCTTCAAATTTTCACTTGTATATTCTTAATAGAAAAGTGCTTTCACATTTGTTTTATATTGAGCTTTGCAAAAAGAAATTTAAAAAATAAACTTTCTCCTCTTATATGGTTAATTCCCATTTCTTTACCCTTTTATATGGTT
>Ga0307515_10018570_pt1 | contig 12567 bp, 11 predicted proteins | sample 17_EM_MG_FD_194513 | JGI IMG/M metagenome (GOLD analysis project Ga0307515, IMG submission 194513) | Populus trichocarpa ectomycorrhiza microbial communities from riparian zone in the Pacific Northwest, United States - 17_EM | ecosystem: Host-associated > Plants > Roots > Unclassified | place... | reverse complement strand
TCCCATCCCGAAAAATACCATGATGCTTGCTCGTTTTGGGTTCGCCCCCCCCCCCTCCCGACCACATCATGATGAATCCCATTCCCACTCGTACTCTCTTGCTTCTCTTATTCCTTCCCTCTGTTGTGGCAGTGGCAAACTTCACACTATGCTTGGAAGATTTCAAGAGAGACCCTAGTGCGGTCGGCGGCGTTAACTCTCAGGGTCAACCAGTCAGTTCCGCGGAGGCGGTCGGACTCACCTACGAGACCTGTATGATACGATGCGGAACAAGTACCGAGAGCTTCATGTGGGGTGACTTTGCACGGTCATTCTCATCGTGGCTTCTTCCTTGGTTGGCTCTTCTCAGCCAGCTCCCCTTTGGTTCTTCGAATTATGTAGATGATTTCATCTCAGGTTGGCTCTCCTTCCGCCTCATCGCCGGTTTCATCACTTATCAAAATACACTTTCGCACCTGACCAGTTATCATAAGTGTTGGGTCCCCCGCGCTGGCCGCATACTCCCTCGTCCTCACCTCCCTAAACACTCGGTCAGTTTATCGTAGGGCGAGCCGTGTCAGTCATGGGAGTAGGGCAGCTGTGGCGGCAGCGTTGATATCCCTTCAACAACTCCCTCTTGAGCTCACCCAGGATGAACGTCTTCTCGCTTCCATCCCAACCAACGACTTGTGGAAACAGGAGATCAAGGACCAGTTCAGTAGAAGGAAGACCTGGTCTCTTGCAACGGTAAAATCCGTCGTATGGGTTGTCATCATATTCCTCTTCGCCCTCATCGACTCCTTCGTCTCCCTCGATTCTGTTGCTGGCTCATACGAGGGTCATGCGATCTGTATCATCTGGTTATGGTTGCCGTGCCTAGTTATCGGCTGGTTGCGGGTTCCGACCTTCACCGGGGGTGAATTATGGTCTGCCCCCCGTTTTGCAAACCAGCAGCCGGTGAAGAAAGTCATCACGAAGGTCAGACAGGCCACAACCACAGATGGACCCCCGAAACAAATCCCGATCCGGACAGGACGCAAGAGGCTCGTCATTGATCCTGTTCCTGAAATCAATGAAGAGAACCAGAAGGTGGAGGTCGAATCGATCCAGGAGTATGCCAGACGGGAAGAAATTGATCAGAAAGCCAGCCCCCTTTCTAATCCCACCCACCACCAATCCATCACCTCTTTCCAAACGCACCCGGAAGTCCATCAGGGTCATGATCACCTCACCGTCAGCGTGAACCCGAATGCAAACCAAAGTGCCATCAGCATAGCTCGCCCTGTCCAACCCTCGATTAATCCTGAGATGGATGAGCTCCTCATTCTACAGAAACTCACTTCACTTAATCGGGATGAACATCGACTCACTGCGACATTCAACTATTCCAGAATCATGCGGTATCTCGTCCTCGTCGACGACGTCTTGACAACCTTGGATAAGCTCGCTCGGGAAAAAGACGAGGTGGGTTTTTCGAGGAAACGCCTGACGGAGGTTGTCTCAATAATCATCAACAGAAGAGGGAGTCTGCCTCTGGGGTTACCCCCGCTCTACTCGCAGAGAAGAAGGTCGTGTTCCCTCTGGGAGCGTTCACCTCAATGTTCAACGCGGCGGTTATGGCCCTCATTCTCCAGTGCGGAATGACCGCTGCAGCCATGATCATCGTAGCTCTTAGCCCCACAATCGGGCTGGGGTGCCTTTCTCTCGGATATACCATCTACGGAGGGACTGCTATCGTGATCATGTTCCTCACCATCACCTCGACAATCTTCGCCCGCATCACGGAAACTCGCGAGGAGAGATCCACCATCGTCAAAGGTTTTACCGCTTTCATTGCCATAGCCCTCCGCAGGATCACCTTCTTGCTCGCGCTCATCAACGGTGTGGGGTTGATTGTATTGTCATGCTTCCAATTTTCCCACTTCCTCGACAACTGTTATTGCAACGCGAGCGTCCTCAGCCGTGGCGCAGATTCTTATATCATCGTTTTATATACTGGTTCGGTCACGACGATGAGGAATTCCCGCATTATCGGCACTTTCCTCTCTGGGGTTGTCATGGTCATCTACATGGTTTTCATTTGGTTCACGAGTGCCTCTCCGGTCAATATCGATGATTCCTAAGTATCGCCTACCTACCGTTCCTTGTAGCTTTCGGTACAAATTTTCCGACACCAACGACCCCCTTTTCTTCAAGGCGTTTAACCGTAATGACCTTTCATGAATCACGCACACGCATGCGCTGATACATAGTTGTGTTCCTTGTACTACATAGTACGTATCCGCTTGGCACCGCGACGGGATATATTTACCACGGATCGTTCTTATGACCCCCTCTGACGATAAAGAACGGAAAGTTGAATCAATCTCTTTAATTCCATTGGGACAGTCATTCAGTACTCAGTACCCGAGATCCACGCTCAAAATCGCTGTTGTGCTCATTGAGTGGTGGATGACTGTATATGATATTTTCGACGATTTTTGCCCCCGGTTACACAGGGGTCACCTGTCGAAAATGAATGAGCTCAACCTTGGGAAATTTGACCGGTGGCTGCGATAGTTCCGTAGCCCCCAAGCATAAGTGTATCCTTGGAGCACACCACAAAAAGGTCTCAATACAAAACAGGCCAAATACATACATTATCGTAGAATGAGAATATCGTCATCCCCTATAGATACTTACTATGGCAAACAGTCGCTGGGGTTGTGGGAGTGTGCACAACAACGTGACCCGGATCATCATGTCCTTCATTTCTTCTCACCTACTCACACTGCAGCTACGGACACGGTAGAGGGATTGCGCACATAAACGTCGACTGATGTCTCGTGCCTATCCACAAGAGTTTAGTGGATGGGGAGGATCAAGAATCAGAGACTCACCAATCGGCCTGTCGGTCGCCTCCTTGTCCAGCTCCAACAATATCTCCTCAAGCCTCCTGTACTGATCTCGCCTGAGGCGGAGGTTCTCTTCTTTAAGCTCTGGCTTGTACTGTCGGATGTGCCCTAACCCCCGTTCCAACTCCCCTCGGACATAACCCAGACGATGTAGAAGGTCTTTCCGGTGGCGATCCATCTCTTCCCCACTGAAATCCTCCTGAACTAAAGTGCACGTCTCATCGAAGCCCTTCGGCATTAAAAAGTCCCACTCCGACCAGACAAGCAGAAGGTATGATGTGAGGGTTTCGATGTCTTTGAGTGCCCGGACCATCTTGACAACAGCCTCCCTGCTCCCCCAATAACGTCCCGAGCAGACGGGAGGGAGACTAGGACGCTTGTTCAGCCACGACCACATGCCAGCCGGTATCGTTGGCGATTTCCAGGACGCGATCTGCAGCAGCGTATCGACGACACTCTGACCAACTTCTTCCGTGTACGGAACTGTTGAAGACGCTTCCGCCCATAGTTGGATTAACTGTCCACTATTTTCGAACTGCCACCAGGGTACGTGAGGTGATGCCATTATTGCGGCCCACTTCGAGGAGAAGGGAGCGGTTTCACCGAGCAGCGCAGAAAGGAGCGGCTCGATGTAAAACCACATCAACCCACTCCGCTCCGAGGACCTGATAGCGTGCAAGAACACATCAAGCATCTCGTGATCCCCTTCTTTCGCCCGTAAGACCACGTATGGGAAGAGAGCGGTGAGGGCCTTACGCCTGGAGCGGATCATGGTCGAACATGTGCCCGCGTCTTCAATCATCTCTCCGAGTTTCTGAGTGATTAACCTTGAAACAGTTTCTAGTGGGGTACTGATTCCGGGTCAGAAAGGTCGACACATGTAAGTGTATCAGCGTACCTCTCCGAGGTGGGATCGCACCCTAGGTCGACCGCAATGATTGATAGGCAAGCGATTGTGATTGGGGCCGGAGGCGGGGGATCCCGGGACAGGGACATGGACAGGGAGTGAAGAACGAAGCGGAGAACCCAACGGGGGACCTTCGAGTCCACCAGCGATGCCCTTGCACGCACAACATGATCCAAGGCGTTCGCGAAGAAGACGTACTCCGTGGGGTGGGGTTTATAGTCCGTCCAGTCCAACCAATGTCCCTTGTGGCTGAAAAGCAGCGCATGAATCGCACTCATCGTGTGGCGGCACAGGAGCTCCTCGAAATTTGCACTTGGCGATATAGTCGAAGCGTAGCGTTCGAACATGTCTTCATCGACCACGACCGTCCAGTCCATACAAGAGAGCGCACGCAACAGACACATGCAGGCGGCTCTCGCGGCCTTTTCTGATCCTGGACGTTCCGTGACCCGATCGTCTTTCACGTCGATGCAGTCGAGGAGCACATCTACGTAAGTAACAGCGAGTTGAGGGTCGAAGAAGTGGATCAGATCCATGGCCCCAAGAAATTGATGCAGAGCGTCGTATAATTTCCCGTCAAACCGCCGGGGTTCTTCGGCTATTTCCAACCGGGTTGCCCACAATAACAGTGTAGTAAGCAACTGAGCAGTGTCGCGACTGGGTTTAACGATCCGTCCCAGCTCTTCCGATATGCGGGACAGGAAATCCCCAAGACATACGCTAACGAAGGATGAGGGAGTAGGTCATGCAGTTCGTTCGTAGTACATACCTCTTGTCCCGGTCCATGGCATCGCTTTGAGATATATTGCATCCTAACTCGATTGCGACAATTGACAGGCAATCCGCAGTGACCGACAATGGAGGCTCGGGATCAAGTAATAGAAAGTGACAAGAGAAGCGGAGTATCCAGTGATCTACTCGGTCGTTCCCTGAACCGAGGTTCTTGTTTTTCTGGTACCAAGCGATCTTGACGAAATTGTGCGCGAGCCAAAGGCTCTCTGGAGTAGAAGGATCGACGCCGTCCCAGTTGAGATGATTGGGTGAATCACCAGTGATCAAGCTGTGGACTGCAGTGATTGTGTGGTGGAAGGGAAGGGTGGATAGCATGTCCATTGATGGGAAGGCGCTCTTATACCGCTGGTACAAGTCCCCCGGCACGGCCTTATACCGCTGGTACAAACCCATTTGTGCGATCCCGAACCACCGGTGCAAGGACTTTGGTACGACGCTGTGCCACTGGTACGAGCCCTCCGGCACGCCCGAGATCGGTTCCTTGACCAACCTGTGAGACAGGGCACGCAGAAGGCACGCGGCACCCATCTCTACAAGCTGCTCCGACCCTCTTGCTACCACCGCCCGGCCATTGTCGGCAACGCTAATGCAATTGATAAGCACATTGAGGCAATCCGCGAGGACTCCGTCGTTGAATCCAGAGTGTGTAAGAACCGACCCAAGAAATTTGAGGGTCAACCCGTTGATCTTCCGGTCCAATGATGTCCACAGCATCCATGAGATACAGCGGAAGTCAAGAATGGTCACCTCCCCATCCAATGCCTGTGCTGGACTGGGCTGGGTCTCGGATTGCGGCGCTGTTTGGCTTTTGGTACGAGAGAGGTTTCGGACCTTTCGCCAAAGGGAGCGGAGGAGCTGGGCACCAAATGTTTGATATGGGCAGTCCACGTAGATCGCTCCTGCTACGGCAACGGAAGCGTAGAAAATGATGCCGAATAAAGTGGAAACGATGACGACGGATGCGAGGGTGACGTTGATATCCCAAAGGTATATAGACAGAGCGCAGCCGAATAGCGAGAGCGCGATCTGCAGCATCAACGACAACGACTCCACCGCACCGGCAAAACACCAGGCAACAAAGCCGTCGAGCTTCCGCTGCCGATTCTGGCTACGTTCGATTGCGGACCCTCGCATGTCGACCGAGGCGTATAGGTTCAACCACCGCTTGCCGAACATTGTGAGGGAAGCGGAGAAGAGGGAGGCGGCGAGACTCGCGTAGAGGATGGCTTGGACCCGGACGAGAGAGCTCGGGGGACCTGTCCGCTGTGGGACTTGGGGAACCTCACCACCGAGAGCGGTACTGTTCATCGTGTAAATAAGGACGCGAAGGAGAGAAGCTGTCTCCTCGTTCGAGTCCCGGGGAAGTTGGGAGTGGACTTGGATGATGAACGCGGAGGTTACTGCAGAAAAGAGACCAGCCTGTAACTCGACTTAGTACATGTGCACCCAAGCATCGTCCGCGACGTACAAATATCAAGGTCGTGTTCAAATCCTCGTCGCATTTCTTTATGAACTCCTTATCGTACTCGTCCGCTTCATTCTTATAATATTTATAGAACTGAGCGCGAAGATCTGCCTGATCCGACGGATCGTTCTGAGTCCGGCTTCATGGGGCTTTAATGGCGGTTATGTATCGGGCATGGAACAGAACTTACCCAAACGCCGATCCTTTGCTCTGGGCCTCATCTTCATCCCTCTTTGGTTCTCCTCCGATATTCTGGCTGGATTTGAATGTCAGATCATATAGCGGTGGGTGATGCATGGATCCCACCCCAACATAGGTATCTTTCCGAAGACCCCCGACGTAGTCGATTTCAGGCCCTGACGTTTGCTGGATCTGAAGTCCACACTGAGTGAGGTAAATGGCAAGTATGTAACACGACGTACTACGTTATTTGTTTCGGCGTACTTCTTCAGGCGAGCGAGAGGTTTGGGTGGGATTGAGGGGAGGTTGTGGGAGGTGCGGGAGATGGTCGGTGAGAGAGATGGAGGGTGAGGGAGGCACGTTTCCAGAATCCACCCTCATGTTGGACTCACGTTGGGCGTCAGTCTGGCGTGGCTGCGTTCCACGTGTCCAACCCTGCCCCAGCCACTGGGACGAATGTTAGTTAAAGAACACTAGATCTTTCCGGGGAGGGTCTGAGGGCTTGGCTAAGACGAGTAGCGTAGCTGTGGTGCGAACGAAATAGGCTCCAGACATTTGGCGGGCAAAGGAGACGAGCAGTGCTGACGGTTTGTGGTCACGTCGTTCTCACCTTCCCCGCGACGAAACATTCGCCATGGCAGCTAATGCAGATCCATCGATCACCGACATCCACCATCATACTAGTGAAATACGGTCAGTTACTCAGTCCTGCGTCTCTCACCCACACCCAATCTAGTCTAATATTGGCCGGTGCATTTTCTTACACACAGCTCGTACCTATATCCCCCAGAAACACCACTCTATTCAAAATTGCACGGGAACCCACCCACTCCGACAAACGCGTCCGTTCGATCACAGTGGCATACTAAGCTTGGCTTCCCATTCCCACCGTACACACCGCTCTATCCATCCGTAGTACGACCACATACAAGCCAGCTACCACAGTTTTGCTGCCCATTTCGAGCTAAATGCCTACATCCGTTTCAACAACTCGTCAGAACCGGTACATCGGGTCGGGAACGCTTCAAAGGGTTTCTGGGAACTTTCGTTTTCAGCAAGTGCCAGCCTCGGGAAGAGATCATCCCCTCAATAAAACTCCGGCGTAGTCCCGGATTACGAGGCGTTTCGATCATTTAGCAGCAGCGAATGGACACAATGACACTATCCAAGCCTCCCGGTGTGAGCAGCTGGTGCCGCTACAAACGAATAATTGCGGAATGGAAAGGGTCGCAGGGTCGTGGACTCGATTCATTTCCGGGAACCAGAATAGCTCGCAGAAAAGATTGCCCCGGCGGTCAGTACCGGGAGACGCGACGAAGACATCGTCATCCAGCGCACCGCATCAACTACCTTTGTGGTTGGCGGGGATGGCTGACATCAATCCTCTCCAGGCGTATCGTTCCTTCTTTGATTACGGGAGGGGTGCGTCCCCGTGGAAGGTTTCCGCTACGACTTAGTACAAACCCAGAACGAGGGGTTTCACCGTCACATCCGTGCAGCTTGAAGACGGTACCGGAGGTTTCCGATGTGGGGGTCGCCATCCTCGCTACAGGATACAGCCATCCCTTTCCGCCCCTGGACCCGTTGGATCCTTGTAATCAACCTCCAAGGGGGCTTCCCACCAACGGCCGGCGTGACTACGAACACAGGTCATCCGCGTCCCGAAAGAGAACGACCCATGGCGAACCTCAACTGTCTTTCCTTAATAGACAGGCAGACCGTGCCTCGGTTCTTGTTTCACCTCGTGTTTCATTGGCCTGTCACCCCCCTTCGCGGACGCTTTGAGTGATATTGCACAGACCATGTTCGCGGGACACTTTATCGTCTACCCCGACCGTGTCTACTCCACTCCACATATTACCGGCCAGGAGACTTAGTCGGTGAGGGAAGTACTCCTCAAGAACCTCACTGCGCTTGAAAACCGGTTGGCTAGTGAGCGCTTTGATGTCTGCCATCTCGGCCACGGAGTGGGCTTCGGGTCGTACACCGACGCCAAATATCAAGACACTCTGATTGTGCATCTCCGAACCCGAGGCCTTGTTCCCTCGCACGACCGAGGGTACGTGCTCGGATGACCCGACTGAGGGGAAATATATTGGAATTGCGAAGGATTTAGAAAGGGATTGAGAGGAGGAAGTGAAGCGATGGTTGGATGGAGTTAGAAGGCGATCCATTAGGTCCACCTATTCCCCTTCGGCCTTGAGGTGGGGTAAAGAACATGAGATCCAGTAGACCTCATGCCTCCACTCCGTATCTTTTCCAGTGACGATGAGCTTAGTTGTTTCCGCTCAAGCCCAGTCGCATCTGATTTGCTTCGGCTAAGTGAACCGAGAACGTCTCCGGTTCTTGACCTGGCATCTGATTCTGACATGAGTATGTAATGATCGATTGATTGGGTATGTGCGTGTCAACGAGGATGATGCGGTCAACGTCGCCCGAACAGCTGTCCTCCGTCCGTGTTCAATTGTCTCCCACTTGTCTTCTACCACCACCTTCCCAGAACCCTCTTGAAAACGAGAATCCAACCTCACCATGGCTCCAGCTCCGGTTCGCGCTAGGTACACCAACTCTGAGTCAGTGTTCAAGCCGGACATCTTCAAGGGAAAGGTTTTGTTCTGTACCGGCGGAGGGTCCGGGATTTGCAAGGAGATGACCTATGCTGTGGTAAGTTCCTATTCCTCATCCTCTTTACCAGCGCACCACCTCTCCTCCGAATGCCATGCTGAACTGAGCTTTCGGTACCGTAGATGAAACACGGAGCTAATGCGGCAATCGTTGGAAGAAAGTCGGTACCCTCTTTCCCCGCCGCGTCATGTACGGGGGTATTGATCCGGTTAATCGACTACGTGCAGGTTGGACCGAATCACTCAAGCCGCAGAAGAACTATCAAAGGGAACGGGGAACACTTGTATACCTGCTCAGGCGGACGTGCGAAAGCCGGATGAGCTGAAGGAGGCGGTGAGGAAAACCATCGAGAAGTTTGGAAGGATTGATTTCGTCATTTGCGGTGAGTCCGAGCCGCCGCTGCCCCTCGTTGTCTGGACAACTGGGGATTGACTGGGGACACTTGACAGGTGCCGCTGGTAACTTCCTTGCCCCCCTCTCTGGACTCTCGGAGAATGCCTTCAAGACCGTCATGGATATTGATACCGTACGGACGTTTGCTCTTGTCTGTCTTGGGTTGGCTCACGTTTTGTGATTAGCTCGGGACGTACAATACCTTCAAGGCCACAATTCCCCACATCCGCCAATCGCACGGGTCGTATATTCACGTCAGCGCCACCCTTCACTACAGAGGTAAAGCCACTGCAACCGGAATTTGATCGGTGTTGGGGTGTTTACGGCACGTTGCTAGGTCTCCCATATCAAGCCCACGTCTCCTCCGCCAAGGCTGCCGTTGACGCCCTCTCGCGTGTGATTGCGGTCGAGGAGGGACCCTGGGGTGTTCGATCGAACGTCATCGCTCCTGGACCCATCGCCGCTACAGAAGGCATGAACCGCCTGAGCGTTTCCGGCACCGAACGGCCCATAGAGTCCTCTGCCCCCCTCGGACGCCAAGGTGCGGTTCAGGATATCGCCAACGCTACCGTGTTCCTCTTCAGCGACGCTGCGTGTATGATCACTGGTGAGGCTCTCGTCGTCGATGGAGGATTTCAACACCTTTCGACCTCGTTTTTCCCATATCCCGAGGCGGTCCTCGATCCAGAGAGCGTACAGAAGTTGTTCAAGGGTAAGCTCTAGTTTGCTACCGTGACTTGAAAACAGTTCAGGTTCCGCTGGCGAGTTTCAAATTTGGGGTGGTTTCTCCGCGGGTGGATTGAAACGCGTAAATTATTTGTATCCGAGCAGCATAATGCTTCGCCTATTTTTCTCGCTATTGATACACCTGATAATCTATACACACTTCTTTTGGATTGTGGGTGCCTGGTTAATTATATGTAAAATTGTTTGGGCTACTTTGCCGTAGGCTGGAGGACCGCGTATACGCATTCTGATCGCTCGACTTGGAGACCAACAGTTACAGAAGCCGACTCTATCCGAATTCTTGTTCCATCTCTGATCGCCCTCGAACTCGCAACTCGGGCATTGATTATCTTTTCAATCGTACGCGGTGCATCTGACCGCAGCTTGTTACCCCTGATTCTCGTCGGACCGTCTCCGAGGGGGACGGACTTGTGACGTGTAACCCTCGTCTGGAGCGATTTTCAGGAAACTTGCTTCCGCTGGCGAGAGGGAGACGGGACTTAATCCCGAGCCGAATTCCCGTCCTTGGAGCGATGGTGAACAGTAAACTCGAAGCGTGTTTTTCATTCTTCCACTTCTTCTGCTTCTTTTCGGTGCCCAATACGTTCTCTTTGAGTCCCCGTGCCGAACAGTTTCTATGCGTTTTTGCCTTTTCTTTGTAGGAAGGCCCAGCACCACATGGCAACTCAACTGCGTATTTGTCAGCCGAGAATAAGCGATTTTGCACATCGGGATAAGAGTTATTCCTTCCCTCCCTCCCCCTTTCTCTCTCTCCTCCATTCCCTGTAGCTCGAGCGGGTCTGGTCAGGTAGGATGGAGAGGATCACTGATTCTGAGGCTATCACTGTTGCGTGGCAGTTGCGAGATGTCACCGTGAGTGTTCCCTCTCCCGTCGCGTTCAAGTCCTCGCCCAGGAGTCTGAAACCGTCATCTGGCTACCCTCGCCGCTCAACCCCACCAGTACCTCCATCGTGAGTTTCCAACCCCGTAATCCAGCGTTCAAAGCTCTCATCCTATGTTCGTTCCTCAAGTCTCCATGTTGGCGCTCTTGGTTAGTCCCTTTGTGGCGTTCATAGGCGGTTTCTTTTTTCCCAACCACTTACCGATCGTCCCGTCTCGGGCGGCCGCCGATCACCAGGTACACGACTGGCTGGCACTTATCGAACGTGAAGTCAGGTATATTTGGCAAAGCGATTCCAGTATTATCAAGGTGCTCTTCATTATAACCCGGTATGGGCCGTTCTTCGATATGCCGATTACGATCACCAGTGAGTCAGACTCCAGCGTTGGGTACTGTTGGTATAGAGGGAATGCTGACCTGTCGCTCTATTCTTCCGTAGTACACACCGCCCCATATGGTGCGATAGCTTATGACGTGGGTGCTGACGTTTTAGACGACCGACGCTGGCTGAGAAACCGAAATATCACAGACATGCAATACCCTTTATAAAATTGCAACCTGTGAGAGAAAACACGCTTTCCCGGAGCGCGCTCGTGTTCATACTTTATTTCTTGGGCACAGGGAATACATTCCTTGGAGTAACTGTTTCGGAATGTCAGGCATGGTGTGGAACTCGCTGCGCTCGGCACTGATCATTGATCGTTTCCAGCTATCCTCCTCCTGAGAACCAACGCACTATACTCAAGATCAAAGCGGGTCATTGTTCCTCTATCAATCGCCTACGCGGTGCGTCCCCGGCTGATCCAGTAGGAGATGCGTTAGGCTCATTGTTTGTCCAGATAGCGGCGGTGACCGGGATCGTTATTACCTGGCGTTACCTCCACTCAACACTCTGTGAATAATCTTCAGGCTCGAATGATAGATATGCGTTTGACTGATACTATCTGATCAGTCGGCCCACCACCCAGCACCTTGTTCAAGGGGTGTTACCTCATTCATAGGGATCCGATAATTTTCTTCAACTTTCTGATGCTCCTCGTCTTAGAGCTTGGTTAGAATAATTTCGCCGTTTGTGCTACCGCATACTTACCGAACCTGATGACAGCGATTGTTATTTTGACAGTCAAGAGAGGTTTCGGTGATTGTATGTCTAAGTCACCCCTCATTGTTCGATCGCAATACTCAATCTCCGTATCATAGTTCACTCAGGTACCCCGCTGCTGAGGGTAGTATATCGTGACAGTGAGTCCGCTCAACGACATTCCGCAACCAAGAACGCATTGACTGACATATCCGACTTAGGTGTCGCTTTCTTTCTCGTGTTATTTTGTAAGGGCTTCCATGATTCACGATTTCAAACGCTGAACGGTGAGATACAGCTTTGACTCTTTCCGCGATTCTTGTGCTCGCGCTGGCGCCAGTAAGCAGGACTTCCACCACATCTTCATCTCAAATCTAACGACCACCTACCTTTCCACTCAGCCTCAGTACAGCGGGCTCATGGCCGCCTCCACTCGGGTCCTGCACAGTATCGTCTGCTGTCGAATCCTGCTGAACCTCAGACAAGCTGCGTCGACGAGAAGCACTACGACAGAGGTGTCAACCGGTCTCGCGTTCGCGACTTCCCCTATACAACAAACGAACCCGGCAGAAACCGTCCAGCTTGAAGCGTACAGTGTAGGGGGTGATGAAGAGGATTCTCGTC
>Ga0307515_10018569_pt1 | contig 12568 bp, 4 predicted proteins | sample 17_EM_MG_FD_194513 | JGI IMG/M metagenome (GOLD analysis project Ga0307515, IMG submission 194513) | Populus trichocarpa ectomycorrhiza microbial communities from riparian zone in the Pacific Northwest, United States - 17_EM | ecosystem: Host-associated > Plants > Roots > Unclassified | place... | reverse complement strand
TGCGGAAACGGGTCGTGATCGCTTCGCTCATCCGCTGGCTTCGGACCATCAATACCTCGATGCAGTTTGCAAGGAATTGATATCGATTGAACCAAAACCCTGCAACCTCGAACATCGAAACTCACCCCAAAAATCAGTATTCATGCGGGCTGGCAGAGTTGTTCAGGGCCGACTAACCTAGTCCAGACTAGAGCGGACGCTGGCCATAGTTCTCACTGCCAAGCTCAACACGTCCGGTCGCACGACATCCGTACAGTACGATAATCGGACAGCGTTATTTCGCCAAACTATGCCGACCAACCACCAATACAGTGGCACTTCGGCCGTCGGCTCGCGCGGATGAAACATGCCGGCGGCTCGGGCCTCATGATCGCAAATGTTGAATACTAGGGTGCCGTCTCCGTCAAGCTTGTTGTTGATTGCAAAGTTCTCCACAAGAAGACGCGCCTCTGACTCCTGCGGGTCGTCTGCTCGCAATCTTCTGAGAAACGAAATATGTAATGCGCCTTGGCCCTGCTCCTCAATAATCTCAATGCCGGTTTCAATCTCATGAACAGACCAAGAACTCGGCGCTTGAAACGTGATATTCCCAATTGAATAGCTGGTCGACACAGTCAGCACTCCACGTCATTTGACATATTTTGAGGGATCGTAAGTATGCACTGGCAACGGGCTGTGCCCCTTACCAAGTGAACTACGGTCGCACGCCGCGCAATATTTCTCTAGTTGCTTGCCACCTCGCTGGGCGGCCCGGCCATTGGCGGGCTTGATTTCTACTATCTGCTTGGTCTCCTTGTTGTACCCATCCATCCGCAATTTGGTTCCAGGGATCCGTACATCGCGCTCGAAACCCTGCGGTAGTGGCTCCATTTTGTGAGCAAGACGACCCGCGGTGGTGAACTTCGTTTCGCCCGAGACGATCTTTGGTGTTCCGGGCGCAGCCTTGATCGCGCCCGCAAGGCTTGATGCTCCTCCCGCGCCCATGGGCACATTGGGTCCACCGCCACCGCCCTCCAACAAGTGCTCGTTGATAGGGTTTCGTGCAGCGACGACGGCCCCATCAAGGCTTTCTTCGTCTTCGCTGCTGGTCGACGGTGATGCATCGGCTTGCCCAACGGGATCAGGCGTCGATCCACCATCGGCCGATTGCCTCTCCGGAGACACAATCCACTCACACCCCGCGGTCCACCAGCACGAGTCGTACGCTTCTGTTCCGGTCGGGTCGGTATATCGATACGGATTTCCCTCCGCATAGTGATACCGCCCAAACGCCCCACCCGTATTGGCATCGGTAGTCACCGGATCAGTAGAGAGGAACCTCCCCGCGATCGGATCGTAGTACCGCTGCTGCATGTACACGAGCCCGGTGTTGGCATCGTTGACATGCCCCGTGAAGCCGAGGCCGCTCGGCACCGTTCCTGCCGCGGTGTTGCCGTACGGCTCATATCTCGTACGCGTGATCGCCCCCACGCAGGTCGCACCCGACAACGTCCCGCCACTCGGGCAGTTGAAGCTGGCCGTGGCCGGGATGCTGCTCGAGCCCTGCGCCGTGCAGCTCGACCCCGCCAGCGTGTAGCCAGCCGCGCAGCTGTAGACCGGCGTGCCCGGCGTCGAGGTGGTGCTCGAGCCGTAGCAGGTCGCGCCCGACAAGGTCTGGCCTGCCGGGCAGCTGTAGGTCGCAGTCGCAGGGGCGCTGCTGCCGCTGATGCAGCTGCTCCCCGACAACGTGCCGCTCGCACAGGTGTAGCCGCTGACGCTGGCCGCCTGCGTGACGGTGGTGTTGCAGGTGCTGCCCGACAAGCTGCCGCCCGAGGGGCACGCGTACACCGTGACCGGCCCCATCGTGCAGTCCATGAACTTGCCGTTGTTGCGCAGCGGTGCGCCCACCAGCGGCAGGCCCATCGAGGCGGCGATGCTCTGGCATTGACCGTGGGGGTCCGGGTAGTCGGTGACCAGGAGGCTCTGGACAATGCACTTGTAGCCGCTGGGCGAGTTCGCATACGCCTGCAGCGTGCCGTGGCCGTTGCAGCTCCAGCTGCCGGTGGCCGCATACGAGGCGCTGCCGGTGCAGCTGGAGCCCGACAGCGTGTAGCCCGCCGGGCAGCTGTACACCGGCGTGGCCGGGCTGGTGGTGCTGGTGCTGCAGGTGCTGCCGGACAGGCTCCAGCCCGCCGGGCAGCTGTAGCTGACGCTGGCGGGGCTGCTGGTGGGGGTGGTCAGTGTGCAGGTCGAGCCCGACAGCGTGTAGCCGCCCGGGCAGGTGTAGCCGGCGACGGTCGCGGGGACGGTGTTGCTGGTGGCCTGGGTGCAGGTGTTGTTGCCGGCGGGGCTCCAGCCGGCCGGGCAGCTGTAGCTCAGCGTCGCGGTGAGGTTGCCGATCGTGGCCACCGGGCTGCCCAGCGCGTCGGTGAACAGGTAGGCCGTGCCGGCCACGCTGTCGGTCTTGGCGATGGTCTTGCCGGCGAGGTAGATGTAGCGGGTGGTGCTGGCGCTCGAGCCCTGCTGGGTGCCGTAGAGCAGCTGCCCGCCCTTGTCGTAGACCTGCACGTTGCTGTTGCCGCTGGCCGTGGTCATGCTGGTTCTTCGGCCCAGGCCGTCGTAGGCGTAGCTGGCCACGCCGTTGGCGAGCTGCAGGCGGTTGCCCTGGTCGAAGTAGTAGCCCTGCGTGCCGCGCCCGGTGATGTTGCCCTGGGTGTCGTAGACGTAGCCGGTGTAGGCGCCGTTGGTGTTGACGGTGTCCAGCCGGTTGCGGGCGTCGTAGTTGTGCACGGAGCTGCGGCTGCCCACCACGCTGGTGCGGATGTTGTCGAGGGCGTCGTAGCCGTAGCTCGCATTGCCCCACACGCCGGGGGAGTTGGCCGTCGCCAGCCGGTCCAGGCCGTCGTAGGTCATCGCGCGGCTGGCGATGCCTTCCTGCTGGTCGTCGATCGCCTGGACGTTGCCGTTGCGGTCGAAGGTGTATTGGTCCTGCATCACGCCCGCGGCGCGGTTCTGCGCCGGCAGGCCGCGCAGGTTCTGCGTCAGGCTGTGGGCGATGCCGTTGCCCAGCGTGTAGCCGGCCACCGCGCCGTTCGGGTGGTAGGTGACGCCGGTGGCGTAGCTGCCGACCTGCGTTGCCTCGCCGAGCGCATTGGGGCTGTAGGCGACGCTGCTGCCATCGGGATAGGTCAGTGCGCTGGGGTGCCCGTTGGGGTCGTAGGCCCGGGTGATGTTGTAGGTGCTGCCATAGCCCAGCGTTTCTGACGTGAGCAGGCGGCGCCGGTTGTAGCCGTAGACCCAGGTCGAGCCGTTGGAGACGACCGTCAGCGGCAGGCCGTCGGGCGTGTAGGTGCGCCCGATCGCCGGGCTGCCGTCGCCGAAGCCGGTGCCGATGAGGCGGTTGCGCTCGTTGTAGAGGAACGCGGTCTGGTTCGCGAGCGGCACATTGGCCCGGTCGCAACTGGTGGTGCTCGTCAGGCCGAGGCCGGTCGCGCGCCAGCTCGTGTTGTTGGCCGCGTCGTAGTCCTGGATCGTCGCGCCGATCTCGGGCTCGACGGTCTTGCACAGGCGCTGGTTGGTGTCGTAGACGTAGCTGCGCGTCACGCTGGCCGGGCCGCTGCCGGCGAAGGCGCCGCCGCGGGTGATGGCGGTGGGTTTGCCGAACACGTCGCGGGCGATGCTCACGCTCACGCCTTCGGGCGCCGTGATGCTGGCGATGGCCGAGGTGCTTGGTTGATCGAATGCCTGGTAGCCGGTCACGGTCGCGTAACCCCGCGCGTTGGTGCTGCGCTGCAGGAAGCCGGGCAGGTATTCGGTGCTGCTGGTGAGCAGGCCGAGTTCGCTGTCGGCGTAGCTGGTGGTGGCGCGGCCCAGCGAGTCGTAGATCGTTGCGCTGCCGGGCGCAGAGGCGGTGACCGAGCCAATCGCCCGCGCCGGGTACGACTCGAACGTGGTGCGGCCGTCCATGTCGAAGCTGCGCAGCACGGTCTTGGCGGTGGCGCCTTCGTTGGCGAGGTCGAAGCTGCGGGTGAGCCGCGGGCGCCAGAGGGCATCGAAGTAGATGATCGTTCTGGCGTTGCCGGTGGCCACGGTCTGGCGCCAGTGGCCGGCGGGTAGGTCGTATTCGGCGTAGGGCACGGGCTCGAACACGAGCGTGGTGTCGTTCCACGCCACCGGGTCGCCGGTCGGCCGAGTGATGCGGTTCAGGCGGCCGATCAGGTCGTAGCCGTAGGTCGTCGTGTAGCCGGAGCCGTTGGCGTCGGTGACGGAGGTGATCAGGCCGATGTCGTTGATCTCTGCACTCTCGCTCGTGCCGTCGGCATAGCTGGCGTTGCGCGCCAGGCCGCGCTTGTAGTTGCTGAAGGCGGTGGTCTGGTTCAGACCGTCCTTGCGGCTCGCCAGCGTGCCGTCGGCGTTGTAGCTGAAGGTCTGGTCGGGGCGGCCGAACTTCTTGGTGCCGATGAGGTTGGCAGTGGCGTCGTCGAACTCGTTGAACACCATTTGCAGGCCGGCGCTGTCGACGCTGCGGGTCTGGCCCAGCACCCACTTGACCGCATGGTCGTAGAACACGGTCGTCTCGGTGCGGGTGCTGCCCAGGCTGCTGGCGCGGGTCACGACGGTCGGGCGGGCCTTGACATCGAAGCCGCTGGCGTTCCAGTTGAACGTGACGTCCTGCTGCGTGATCACACGCTGGTCTTCGGGCGTGTAGCGGCTGGCGAGTTCGCCGTTGCCGCGCTTTTGCGGGCTGAGGCCGGCGAACGTCGGGTATGGCCCGGCGTCGGGGGCGCGGTAGCGGGTGGTGGTGGTGCGCAGGAATCCATTCGCTGCGGTGCCGACTTCGACCTTCTGCAGCTGCCCTTCGGTGACGCGGAAGCGGTTGCCGAAGGTGTAGCGGGTGAGCACGCCGCGCGAGTCGCTCACGTCGGTGGTCTTGGTGTCGGGGCAGTTGCCGGTGCAGTCGCTCCAGCTGGCCGGCAGCGCGCTGTAGGTGTAGCTCCACTCGGTCGTGGGCAGGCTGGCGTTGCTGATGGTCTTCTTGACGAGCGAGCGGCTGGGGATGGAGCGCGGGTAGACGGCGTAGCCGCCGCCGTCCAGGTCGTCGCCTCGGCATTGCCGCTCGACGAACGAGCGGCTGTGCGCGGTGCCGTGGGTCTGGAAGGTGCCGACCGCCCCCGAAGGATGGGTCATGCTGCCGCTCTCGAGCCCGGCGTTGATGTTGGCGGTGGCGTCACCGTCGCAGGTGGAAGGGCCGGCGGTCAGCGGCAGCGCGCGGGTGAAGGCACCCATCGCGAACTGCCAGGTGGCGTTGTCGGGCTGGGTGACGGTGGTGAGCGTTCCGCCGGCGGCGTCGCTGCCGTAGCCGTAGGTCCAGGTGCGCGTGCCGTCGAAGACGCTGGTGACGATGTGGGTGCCGGGCGCGTAGGTCAGTGTGATGGCGCGGCCGTCGCTGGATGTGATCGACTGCAGCTGCCACGGCATCGCCGGGTTGTAGGTGTAGGTGACGCTGTTGCCGTAGCGGTCGGTGACCAGCGTGGGCAGGATCCACACCTCTTGGCGGGGTACGTTCCAGCCGAACATGACGTTGGGTTGCGGTGCGCCGGGCGCGGCCGCGTTGCCAGTCTGCAGGGCCTGTCCCAGCGGGCTGGGCTTGCTCAGGCCCGGGTAGGTGCGCGAGACGAGCCAGTCGAAGCGGTACTGCGTGCCGTCGGGGGTGATGGCGAGGAAGCCTTCGCCGCCGCCTTGCTGGTTGGTGATGCAGCGGATGGCCGCCATCGACTTGGTGACGAGCGGCCATCCGTTGCCGTCGGCGGGCGTGTTGGGGCTGTTCCTTGGGCGGCTGAGGATCTCCTGCGAGCCGGACCCAGGCAGGTACATGAAGCTGCCGTGCCAGAACTCGTCGCCGGCCCACATGGCGCCTTGGTAGTTGACGTTGGACGGGGCGCTGTACTTCGTGCAGCGGCCCCCCTCCGATTGGGCCGACCAGCCCAGCCCGTAGAGGGTCTGGCCGCCGCTGGCGAAGATGCCGTGCAGGTGGGGGATGTCGAGGTCCCAGTCGGCGAACAGCCCGGGGACGCGCACTTCGCTGCCGGGCACGAGGCGGCGGCCCACCGATACCGGCAATGCGTTGTTGCCCGGGATGCTGACGTCGGTCTGCGTGAATTCGATCGTGCCGTTGTAGAAGTTGACCTTGTCGCCGAACAGGTCGGCACCGAGCACGCCGACCGTTCTATCCGCACGGATCAGTTTGTCTTGCTCGCTGTAGATGCTGGTCGGGGTTTGCGCGTGGGCCGGGGCCGCGAGGGCCGCGCACGCGCCGATCGCCGCGAGCGCGGCGTGGCGGTAAAACTTCATCTGCTCATCTCCCTGAGGCGCGTGCTCGCGCTGTGTTGTGCGCAGATTGCAGGCGATTGCCCGCTGCCACACAACTGTCAGGTCTTACAGGGTGACGATGCGATTCGTGGGGTCGACAGCTGCCGTCGGAGTGTGCTTGGAACTAACTCGTCAGATGAGTTTGGCGGGAGCCAATCAGATAGATCGGCCGCTCAGGCCAGCTCGGCGTTGATCGCCGCGAGCGCGGCCGAGCCCGGGCACAGCTGGGCGTCGCTCAGGCGGTTCAGCGGCTCGTCGACCGTGTTCAGATGCTCGTGCAGGTCTTGCGCAGAAGCGTTGACGTAGAGCAGGCCGGTCAGGATCTCGCCGCGCGATTCGTGCGAAGCGATGTGCGTCATCGCCGCGATCCGGTCGCCGGCGTCGTAGCCGGCCGCCAGCTTGCGCAGCCGCAGCACGCTGCCGTCGTGCTGCGTGACCTCGATCACTTCGCCGGGCGCGTACATCGCGGTGATCGCATCCCGGTGCGGCATGAAGTCGAGCCGGTTCACCGCCTCGTTGTGAGCGCGCACGTAGTCGTAGCTCTTGGTGCTGCCGGCGTGGTTGTTGAACGCGACGCAGGGGCTGATCACGTCGATCAGCGCCGCGCCGTGGTGGCGCATCGCGCCCTTGATCAGCGGGATCAGCTGCTCTTTGTCGCCCGAGAAACTGCGCGCCACGTAGCTTGCGCCGAGCTGCAGCGCGAGCGCGACGAGGTCGATCGCCGAGTCGGTGTTGACGACACCCTTCTTGCTCTTGCTGCCCTGATCGGCGGTGGCCGAGAACTGGCCCTTCGTGAGGCCGTACACGCCGTTGTTCTCGACGATGTAGGTCATGTTCACGCCGCGCCGCATCGCATGCGCGAACTGGCCGAGGCCGATGCTGGCCGAGTCGCCATCGCCCGACACGCCGAGGTACAGCAGCTCGCGGTTCGCGAGGTTCGCACCGGTCGCCACCGATGGCATGCGGCCGTGCACCGTGTTGAAGCCGTGCGAGGCGCCGAGAAAGTAGTCGGGCGTTTTCGACGAGCAGCCGATGCCCGAGAGTTTGGCAACGCGGTGCGGCTCGATGTCGAGCTCCCAGCAGGCTTGCACCAACGCCGCCGAGATCGAGTCGTGACCACAGCCGGCGCACAGCGTGCTGATCTTGCCTTCGTAGTCGCGGCGCGTGAAGCCGAGGGCGTTCTTCTGCAGCGTGGGGTGGTGGAGCTTGGGTTTGGCGAGGTAGGTCATGCTGCTGTTCTGCCTGTGCGTTTGGCGCGCGCCGCGGACACGGGGTGGCCGACTGCGCTCGTGTCCCCCGGCCCGGGCTTCGCCCGAGCCTCCTCCTTTACCTCGCTCCGTCGGCCACCTCGCATCCGCGGCGAACCACTGCTGGAGCGTGTCGTCGAGACGGGCCAGGGGTGCAGGATCGGGCCGGTGGGGCGTGTTGCGCAGCGAGGTAAAGGAGGAGGAGGCGTTCGCCGCAGGCGGACGACGGGGGACACGAGCGGAGCAATACGCCCCGCCGGCCTGATCACGCTCGAAGCAGCCAGGCAATTCACGCCGCCTGCCCCTTCTTGATCGGCTCGACGTTGTGGGCCCGAATATGCGATGCGATCGCATCGGTGATGAAGCGCGCCGTGATCGGCGTCCCGTCGTAATGCAGGATCGGCTCCAGCTTCGCCGGGTTGATCTCGTGCTCGGTGACGATCAGCGTGCGCAGCTGCGCGTCGCGGTTCTGTTCGACAACGAACACGGTCTCGTGAGACGCGATGAACTGATCGAGTGCGGCGCTGAACGGAAACGCCCGCACCCGCAGCACGTCGACATGCACGCCCTGCGCCTGCAGCGCATCGAAAGCCTCGCTCATCGCCGGGCTGGTCGAGCCGAAGTGGATCACGCCGAACCTGGTCGGCTTGGCCGCGTCGCGGCGGATCGGCTGCGGCACCAGCTCCTTCGCGGTCTCGAACTTGGTCAGCAGCCGCTGCACGTTGTACATGTAGTCGGGGCCGGCCTCGGAGTAGCGCGCGTACGAGTCGCGCGTGGTGCCGCGGGTGAAGTAGGCGCCCTTGTCGGGATGCGTGCCGGGCAGCGTGCGATATGGGATGCCGTCGCCGTCGACATCGAGGTAGCGACCGAAGTCCTTGCCCGCTTCGAGTTCTTCGGCGGTCATGACCTTGCCGCGGTCCATCTGCACCGTGTCATCCCATTCGAGCGGGTCGCACAGGCGGTGGTTCATGCCGATGTCGAGGTCGGTCATCAGGAAGACCGGCGTCTGCAGCCGGTCGGCGAGGTCGAGGCACTTGGCACCGAATTCGAAGCATTCCTTCGGGTCTTCGGGGAACAGCAGCACGTGCTTGGTGTCGCCGTGTGAGGCATAGGCGCAACTGATGATGTCGGCCTGCTGCGTGCGTGTGGGCATACCGGTGCTGGGCCCGCCGCGCTGCACATTGATGATCGTGACCGGGATCTCGGCGAAGTACGCGAGGCCGATGAACTCGGTCATCAGCGACACGCCCGGGCCAGAAGTGCAGGTGAACGCACGCGCGCCGTTCCAGCCCGCGCCGGTGACGATGCCGATCGAGGCGATCTCGTCTTCGGCCTGCACGATCGCGAACTTGTTCTTGCCGGTGGCCTTGTCGACACGCAGCTTGCTGCAGTATTTCTGGAACGCCTCGGCGACGGATGAGCTCGGCGTGATCGGGTACCACGCGCAGACGGTCGCTCCGCCGTACACGCAGCCGAGCGCGGCGGCGGCATTGCCTTCCATGAAGATGCGTTGGCCGACCGCGTCGCGGCGCTCGATTTTCAGCCCGAGCGCGTCGTCGAAGTATTCGCGGCCGTGGTGCAGGCCCATCATGAAGGCATCGAGGTTCGGCTGGATCAGCTTGGCCTTGCCCTTGTACTGCTCGCCGAGCAGCGTGGCGATCACTTCCGGCTCGATGCCGAGCATCGCCGAGAGCACGCCGACGTAGACGATGTTCTTCAGCAGCTGGCGCTCGCGCGGGTCGTTGTAGCGCGTTGCGCACAGGTCGGCGAGCGGCACGCCGAGCACGTTGACGTCGTCGCGGAATTTGCTCGATGGCATCGGCTTCGAGCTGTCATACAGCAGGTAGCCGCCCGGCTCGATCTCGGCCAGGTCCTTGTCCCAGGTCTGCGGGTTCATCGCGACCATCAGGTCGACGCCGCCGCGCCGGCCGAGGTAGCCCTTCTCGTTGACGCGCACCTCGTACCAGGTCGGCAGCCCCTGGATGTTGCTCGGGAAGATGTTGCGCGGGCTCACCGGTACGCCCATGCGCAACAGGCTGCGCGCGAACATCTCGTTGGCCGACGCGGAACCCGAGCCGTTGACGTTGGCGAACTTGACGACGAAATCGTTGACCGCTTCGATGCGGGGCTTGGCAGTCGTCATCTCAGATGGCCCTCGTGGTCGACGTGCTCTTGTCGCGGCAACCGCGTCCAGCCTGTGTCAGGTCGATCAGGAACTTCTGCATGTCCCACGCGCCGGTCGGGCAGCGCTCGGCGCACAGGCCGCAGTGCAGGCACACGTCTTCGTCCTTCACCATCACGCGGCCGGTCTTCAGGTCGCTCGACACGTACAGCGCCTGGTCGGCATGGCGCGCCGGCGCGCTCAGGCGCGTGCGCAGATCAGCCTCGTCGCCGTTCGCGGTGAAGCTGATGCAGTCGGTCGGGCAGATGTCGACGCAGGCATCGCACTCGATGCACTGGCCGGTGTTGAACACGGTCTGTACGTCGCAGTTGAGGCAGCGCTGCGCTTCCTTCCAGGCCGCCTGCACGTCGAAGCCGAGTTCGACCTCGATCTTGATGTTGCGCAGCGAGGCGTTCACATCGCGCCACGGCACGATGTTGCGGATGTCGGGCGAGACGGCGTTGTCGTAGCTCCACTCGTGGATGCCCATCTTCTGCGAGACCAGCGTGACGCCGGGCGCAGGTCGCTTCGTCACGTCTTCACCGTGCAGGAACTTGTCGATCGAGATCGCCGCGGCATGGCCTTGCGCGACCGCCCAGATGATGTTCTTCGGGCCGAGCGCGGCATCCCCGCCGAAGAACACGTTCGGGCGGCTCGATTGCAGCGTCACGTCGTTCAGCATCGGCATGCCCCATTCGTTGAACGCGACGCCAGCATCGCGCTCGATCCACGGGAAGGCGTTTTCCTGGCCGACCGCGACCAGCACCTCGTCGCAGTCGAAAATCTGTTCGGGCTCGCCGGTCGAGACCAGTTGCCGCTTGCCATTCGCGTCGCGCTGCGCGCGCACCTTGTCGAAGCTCATGCCGGTCAGCTTGCCGGCGCCGTCGTGCAGAAAGGCCTTCGGCACCAGGCAGTCGAGGATCGGGATAGCTTCGTGCGCCGCGTCTTCCTTCTCCCACGGCGAGGCTTTCATCTCGTCGAAGGGCGAGCGCACGATCACCTTCACGTCATCGCCGCCGAGGCGCTTGGCGCTGCGGCAGCAATCCATCGCGGTGTTGCCGCCGCCGAGCACGATCACGCGCTTCGCGATGGCCGTGACGTGGCCGAACGAGACGGACGAGAGCCAGTCGATGCCGATGTGGATGTGCTTCGCCGCTTCATCGCGGCCGGGGATCTTCAGGTCGCGACCGCGCGGCGCGCCGGAGCCGATGAAGACCGCGTCCCAGCCTTCATCCAGCAAGGCCTTCAACGAGTCGATCCGCGTGTTGGCGCGGAACTCGACGCCCAGCTTCAGCACATAGCCCGTCTCTTCGTCGATCACTTCTTCGGGCAAACGGAAGCGCGGGATCTGCGAGCGGATCATCCCGCCGGCCTTCGTGTCGCCATCGAACACGGTCACCGAATAACCGAGCGGCGCCAGATCGCGCGCCACCGTCAGCGCCGCCGGCCCGGCGCCGACGCAGGCGATGCGCTTGCCGTTCATCACCTGTGGCGCACGCGGGAAGCGGTCGCTGATGTCGTCGTCCTTGAAGTCGGCGGCGACACGCTTCAGCCGGCAGATCGCGACCGGCTCCGGCTTCGCGGCCTGGGCCTCTTCGACGCGACCGCGTCGGCAAGCTGGCTCGCACGGCCGGTCGCAGGTGCGTCCGAGGATGCCGGGGAACACGTTCGATGCCCAGTTGACCATGTAGGCATCGGTGTAGCGCCCCGCGGCGATCAGGCGGATGTATTCGGGAACCGGGGTGTGGGCCGGGCAGGCCCATTGACAGTCGACGACCTTGTGGAAGTAGTCGGGGGTGTGGATATCGGTCGCTTGCAAGCCGTTTCTTTCCGCGCGCTCGTGCCGGTGGGCTTGCCACCCGGGGCCAACGCGCTGTTGCGCATCTTTCTGCGGTGCGGTCATGCTAGGCCGGGCATTGCAGGATGTCAGCGCGGGTTTGCGCCAGTGTGCCGCCGCAGAACCGATAAAACCAAATCGGGTCGAAGATTGCGCTTGTGCGGTTGAAGTCCGGCTCCTAAGATTTCGGCACCGGGCCGCAGAGTCCGGCTTCGCAACAACACAGGAGACACCGAGGGATGAGCCGTTGGGCGCAGCTGTCGGCGAACGAACTGAGCGTGCTGGAAGGCGTGTTCTGGTCGCATGGCCCGTCGCGCGACGCGCTCTCGTCGCAGCTCGAATTCTCGAAGACACGCGCCAACGCGGTCGTCGCCGGGCTGATCGAACAGGGCTGGCTCGATGAAGTCGGCCTGCGCGCTTCCTCCGGCGGCCGGCGCGCCGAGACCCTCCAGCTTCATCGCAGCCTCGGTGTGCTGCTGTGCGCCGACCTCGGCGCGACCAGCGTCGAAGTGGCCGTGCTCACGCCCGACCTGCAGGTGCTCGCGCGCCACGGCGAAACCATCGACGTGCGCGCTGGCCCCGCGGTCGTGCTCTCGCGCATGCGCACGCTGATGCGCGAGTTGCTCGCGCGCGGCGGGCTGAAGGCCAGGCAGGTGATCGCGATCGGTGTCGGCGTGCCGGGGCCGGTCGATTTCGCGAGCGGGCAACTCGTCGAGCCGCCGCTGATGCCGCAGTGGGACAGCTATTCGATCCGCGACGACCTGCGCGCCGACTACGAGGCGCCGGTCTGGGTCGACAACGACGTGAACCTGATGGCGCTCGGCGAGCTCTGGCGGCTGAAGCGCACGTTGCCGAACTTTCTCGTGATCAAGGTCGGCACCGGCATCGGCTGCGGCGTGGTCTGCCACGGCGAGGTGTATCGCGGTGCGAACGGCTCGGCCGGCGACGTCGGCCACATCTGCGTCGACCCCGACG
>Ga0307515_10018567_pt1 | contig 12570 bp, 1 predicted proteins | sample 17_EM_MG_FD_194513 | JGI IMG/M metagenome (GOLD analysis project Ga0307515, IMG submission 194513) | Populus trichocarpa ectomycorrhiza microbial communities from riparian zone in the Pacific Northwest, United States - 17_EM | ecosystem: Host-associated > Plants > Roots > Unclassified | place... | reverse complement strand
AGTAAGGTTAGTATACTAAGGATAGGGTAAGGGATAGGGGTAATAAGAAGAAGGTTGCTGTTTACTATAAAAAGGAGTTCGTGTATATGCGTTAAGTTTTAAAAAAGTATAATATAATATGTATTAGGTAGGTTACCCTTTAGGTACCTAGTAAATAGGTAACTAATAGTTGCTATAGTAAGGTCTTAGTGGTTCTGGACTATACTAGCTAGCTAATATCTCTATTTATTTTAGGCTTAAGCGTATCTTTATTAACTATAAGCTTACACTATAAAATTAGTTTGGACTAATATTAGTGTTAAGTATTTAAGAGTCTTTACTCTAGCTACACCTTATTATCCTACCCCTGTTTTTATACCTACTTATATACCTACTAAGGAATCTAAATCCCATTCTTGTTAGCTATTACTTAGTAGCCTAATAAATACTAATACTACTCCTAATAATAAGGCATAGTAGCTTTTTAGATTGGGCATTTATGGTTTAGACCTTTAGAATTTGTTTTTATATAGAGTAGCAATTAAGGACCTTAATTAGGTGCTTAAAAAGGCCTTATAAGGCTTTTAGAAAGGGCTTAGAAGCTTTAAGAATAATATTCCTAGTATAGATTAGTAAATAGGAATGCAATTTTAGCAAAATACCTTATTAACTCTATACTATATACGTAAAAAGGCTAAGGACCCGTCCTGCCTTGAGCTATAGCCCTATTCCTATAGTTTCCGAAACCTATCTATTCTATATCCAATTTAATCTATCTACTCTTTTTACGAGCTTTCTTTATAGGTCGCGATAATACTATAGTATTAGAGCGCTTTCTATAACTTATAGATTATAGACCTTAGTCCTAATATTCTTTTAGAATATCTTTATAATAATTAAGGTAATCCTCTAGTTCCTATATAGAGTCCTTAGTAGGCTAGCCTAGCTATTTAACTTTAAATTAAAGCTTGTTCTTAATAGACTTATAGCATAGTATAGCTTTAACCTTATACTATTCGCCTACTACCTTAAGGTGTTTAATTAGGCCTAGACGGAAGTTCTTTTTTAATAGTAGTCTATACTATAGCTCTAGTAAGTTTATATAAAACACTAAATACATATAGGCTATAGATAAAAATATCTATTCAAAGCAAAGTCACGCCTTCCCTCCGAACAGCAACATTAATATCTATTATAATCAGCCTTTTGGATTTTTTCGCTTTAAAATAAGGCTTATTTAATAGAGATTTTATTATTCATTCGTCTTATAGCCTTAATAATGCTATACCGTACGGTGTTATGTTGTCGTCGCGATAAAACGTCCCACCCCTTAGAGGATCGCGAAGTTTCGCGTCGCGTCTTTCCACGACAGCTGTTAATAAGTAGTCTTTCCTGTCAATTTTTCCCATAGGGTTTTTTAACAGGTTTTAAATTGACGCTTTCCAGCTTACTACGTCGTCGTTGTTAATAGCCTTTGATATTACCTACCCGAACGGTTTTTAATAATACTCTATGGGCGTAAAGAGACGACATATATTCCTACTCCTATATTGGTTATTAGGCGCAGGCCTTATACCGCTAGGTTCGTTGTTAACAGCCTTTAATATTACCTAGGTTCTAGGTTACCCAAACGGTCTTTTAATAATACCCTACGATTGCAAAAAAGACGAGATATATTCCTACTTCTATATTAGTTATAGGGCGCAGGCCTTGTACCGCTAGTTTTTAACGGTACGCGTTATTTGGGGCAATGAGTGTATAATTATCTACTACTGCTTAAGATAGTAGGGAACCTACTATGCAATACAGCAGGCTGAGATGATTACCCTCTCCTTGGGCCTATACCCCCTAATACAATATATTATTTAGAATATATCTCTATCTCTACGAGCAAGTAAATAGATAAAAATGTCTATTTAAAGCGAAGTTACGCCTTCCCTCCGAACAGTAACATTAATATCTATTACAATCAGCCTTTCGGCTTTTTGCTTTCCCACCCTCCACCCTATAGATAGATTTTGCAGCCTCTTAGGCTTGTGGTAGGCCCGAGGGGGGCAATGAGTGTGTAATTATCTACCACTACTTAAGATAGTAGGGAACCTACTATGCAATACAGCAGGCTGAGATGATTACCCTCTCCTTGGGCCTACACCCCCTAATACAATACATTATTTAGAATATATCTCTATCTCTGCGAGTAAGTAAATAGATAAGGGTAGTTAGAGATAATAGGCTAGCTTACTAATTTATTCCTTAACTTAAAAGGGACCTAGGTATTTTATATAAAGTTTCTTTAATAGTTAATAGGTCTTAATATTTGTTAAACGTAATAGAACCTTATTACCTACTCCGAAATGCTTATCCTAGTGCTTACGGTTATACTAAAGTCTCTACTACTCTTGGGTATCTTATAGGCTCTACTTTATATACTTTTATTACTCCTTCTATTCCTAAAGGTATCCTTATACTCTTTAGTGGATATCCTTAAACTTCCTAATAGGATCCTATAATTAATTATGCGGCCTTAGCTAGTAATTATTAGGTATACTATTAAACCCTAATAGTTAAACGCCGTAGGTAATCTGGATTAGTGCAAACTAATATAATAAATATTGTTTTAAATTATAAGCGTACTCCGTGTATTGAAGTAGCTTATACTAATTATTTTACTAGTAGTTTAAATATATTTATAAGTAAGAGTCTAGTTTCTAATTTTGGCGTTTTATTTATCCGTCTATCTATAATAGAAAGCCATACTATAATAGTGGTCTATCTTTAAATAGAAGTATAGGTCTAACCAATATTAGCTTATAAAGACGCTGCCCCTATTAGTAATAATAGAGTATAGCTAATTTACTTTAAGAAAGTATTTCTCCTTAATTATATTGGCAAGCTCTTATATATTAATTATTTTATTAATAAAAAGGTATTAGACGTACTTTAAAAACTTTTTAATAAGTATGGGGACTGAATTATATATTCATCCTTAGTTATCTTTAGATAGCAGGAGATCCGTAATAAAGTCTATAGCGTAATATTGCTATAGCTTACTAGTAGGGGGAACTAATTTAAGTAAACCCTATAGCTTATACCTGTGGATCTTATATACTTAATACTTCTTATAATAGCTAATATACTCCTTTGCTTTCTAATTAAGCCTTAGCTAATAGTATTTACGCTAAAGTAATTCTACTGTTTTTGCTTAACTATTGTGGCCGCCTAAAGGATTATCGTAATTCTTTATAAGAATCTTTTGTTATAGATTTACTTCTTATAGTACCTAAACCTTACTACCTCTATATAATAGGCCCATCGGGTTTAATTCCTAATAGTAACACCTAATAGCTTTCTTTCTATTACGTTTCTGGTCTACTTTTATATTAAGGATAGTATAGAAAGCGTCCCTTTATTACACCTTATGGATAAGGTTTATTAACTTTTTAAATAGTTCCTAGGTAAAAGCTATTTTATCCTATACTGCTCTAAATATAAGACTAGATAGTACTATAAATCTTATAAGTCTTTAATACGCGTATATTAGGAAGGCCGCTATAAGGTTAAAGTCCTTTAGTTATTATAGGTCTCCGAGTTCTAATTACTCTATAGCTTTATTATTAGTTTAAGGGGATAGCTTAGTAATTAGGGATAGTGTATTACTAGGTTCTAAGAATATATTAGGGACGTCCTATCTAGGTATATTTAGACCCTTATTAGTAATAGACTAGGTACTAACTAAAACGTTAGTAGAAACTAATAGGGCTTATACCGCCTAAGACTTAGTATATAGAGCTATAGGTACTTAAGCATTTTATACCTAAAGCTTATTCTATAATATAGGGAGTAAGATATCTATTATCTGTTTTCCTTCTCCCATTTTAAAGCCTTTAGTATAGTCTAGCAATTATAACGGTTTATTAGTAGGGTTATTTCCCCCTAGCATATATTTAATCTTAAAATTAAATTATATAAACTTCTCTGTCTATTTAGCTTATTAAAGTATAAGCTCCTTATTAGTTATAAAGTAGCGTAGATTATAGTAATCTAAGAGTATATAAGTGGTATAGCTTATATACTTAAGGTAGTATCGCCATTATTTAAAGTAGTTAATTATAGCTAGCAGTTCCTTATTATAGATATAATACCTAACTTTAAGTCCCTAGAATTTTCTACTGTAAAATACTATTAGTTTTTAATAGAGCTAGGTAGCGTCTAGATACCTATTAGGTTATAGTAGGATATTAATAAGGGTAAAATTTAATATATTAGTAATTATTATTAATAGCTAATTTAGGTTAAAATGCCGCAGTAATAGAGCTTCTATAAACTTTATATAAAGTTTTTAAAAGGCCTCCTAAACCTTTCTAGGCCATAACTATAGCTTATACTATTTAGTTGGTCCCTTCTTAGTTTTCTTTCTTACTGCCTTTAAGCTTTTTACTTCTTAGGTTAGGTCTTAAAAAGCTTCCGTAATATAGTTAAATAGGTATTAGGTAATATCTAAGTAGTTATAGATAAAGCGCCTATAGAAATTAGTAAAGCCTAGAAACACTTAAATATCCTAGTAGCTCTTTAGCTCCGGCTACTCCTAAATTATTTACACCTATATTAGGTTTATAACTATACCTATAGGCGTTATAATATAACCTAGGAACTTAACCTGCTTAATATTAAAGATATACTTTAACGCCTTAGCGTAGAGGCCCTAATTATCTAAACGTTCTAGCACTTCGCGGATATATTACTCGTATTAATCCTCGTCTTCTAAGTAGATTAAAATATTATCTAAATAAATAATGTATATGCGGTTAACTAGTCCCCCTAAGGCTTTGTAAATATATAATTAAAATATTATAGGCGTATTAGCTAGCCCAAAAGGTATTACCAGATACTTAAAGTGGCCGTATTAGGTCTTAAAAGCGGTCTTTTACTTATCCCCTTCTTTAATACGGAGCCTATAGTAGGCGTCTTATAAATCTAGCTTTATAAAGATCTTCGCCCTAGATAGTTAATTTAGTATTTTATTAACCAGTAGTAGTAGGTAACGGTTCTTAATTATAATCTTATTAAGACCGCGATAGTCTATATATAGCTTTATAGTTCTATTTAGTTTTAGAATAAAGAAGATTAATATACCTATTAGTAACTTACTAGGCTAGATTTACCCCTTTTTTAGTAACCTATTAAGGTACTCCTATAGGATCTTAAGCTCTTTACGCAAGAGGTTATAAATAGAAAGGTTTAGTAGTTATTTACCTTCTTTTAGATTAATTATATAATTATACTCTAAGTTCTATAGTAGGACTTTAGCTCTCCTACCTAAAAATACTCTTAGTAAGTCCCTTAGGCCTACTAGAATATTTAACAAATTAGGGTCGTGTTTATCCTTTGCGTTATTATTAGGTAAATCCTAAAGCTTCCTTAAAATACTTACGGGCAGCGTTATACGCTATAGTAGTTGCTTATATATGGTTACCACTATATATTATACCATTTTATACGGTAGCTAGTAGAGGGTAAGGAAATCCTTAATATAGCGCTTAAGATGCCGTAGTATACTCTCTATATATTGCTTAAGCTAAAGTAACCTATAACGGTTAAAGTATCTTATAAGATCCTTAAGATCGCCGCCTCCCTATAATATCTCTATAACCTATTTAGTAGTTCCCTATAAGGTCTCTATTATAAAGGGGTTATTACCTATATTAGACTCTATACCTATTTTACTACTAAATAGGGGTTAAATCTAATACTCCTTTAGGTATAGAGCGTATACTATTTTACTTAGAGCTATATTCTCTAGGATATCCTTTAGGCTTATTAGTAATATACGCCCTTCTAAATCTTTATTATTTTATTATTTAAAGGCTCTAGTTTTAAAATGTATTTTAGGATCTACTTCTATAAGCTAAGGGTATTTAAAAATAAGGTTATAACCTACAAAGTTAGCCGCCTAAAAAGGTTGTAGGCTAACTACCTTAGTGTAGTTATATATATTAGTTACTAATACTATAAGCTTATAGGCACTATATAGCTTAATCCAATACTTATCTAGAAAGCCTATAATAGGTTTCCGCCACCTTTATAATAGGATAAGTTTATACTCTTTTACTAAATTATATTATATAAGATTAATTTCAGCGCCGCTATTATATAGTACTTAGAACTATTATACTTTACCTATAGGGAGTATTATTTCTAGCTTAATAGTAATATAGAGAGTCTTTCCTTCTATATCTTACCCTAGTTATAGCTAAAAAAGGTCCGTAACTAGGGCTTTTTTTTTTAAAATTATTAGTATAGTTATTGCCCTACTTATTTTTCTAATAGGATCTACCTTTAGAGTTTTCTTTTAACTTCTTAAAGTGTTTCTGTAAAGGTACTAAACGGGTATTAGGTTGGCCCTAAGAGTCTTTTCCGTTATTTAAGGTTCCTAACTTTAACCCTACTAAAGTTCTCTTTAAGAACGGCTTCTTTAAAGGTTAGGTCTGCCCTATATTACTATTAGAGTACCTATACTTTTAGTAGCCCCCTAGCTTCCTACTAAAAGAGGTCTAGTTCCTTACTATATCTTTAGCGTTTAGAACTACTTGTTCGAAATCCATATATATAGTAATCCGTAATAGGGCTCCTATATATTTTATTTTATTATAAATTACTAGCTTAATTCTAGCCTAAATAAACCTAATCTTCTCCTTCTTATAAATGCTACCGTACTTATTTTTAAAGGGCTTTAGATCTATTTATTAAGCATAAGTTTCTATAAAGGTTATAAACTAGCGGAAGTTATGGCGGTTAAGCTATATCCCATTTTAGAATAGCTCTGTATTATTATATTATATAATATACAGATCTTAAGCCTATTTCTTTAGAAAGGGTTATAGCTATAGCTATATAGTAATTTGCTCTTTATTAAGCTAATTAAGTGCGATCTAGTTTAGTAATCGGTCTTTAATCTTACTAATAATCCAGTATATACGCTCTTTAGTATTATCTCGTATTATTAGCATCTTAAAGAAGTCATTTACTTTATGAACCTAATTGTCTAACTATTAGGCGTTAAGTCTATAGCGGAGTTCTAAACCACTAGAGGCCTTAGCCAGTTAGTTTATATCCTTTTTCTATTTATAGCGTAGATAACTCTCTAAGTCTTCTATACCTTAAGTAGGTACTAAGTAGCTCTTAAAAAGTCCTTAGCCTTAGCTAGGTTATAAAAGATTTTATTTAACCTAGATTAAGCTCTACTAGATCTAAATCTACCCCTAAAGGTTTTTAATATATTTATTAGTAGCTCCTTCCTATATAACTTCTAAGAGCCTTATAGTAGCTTCCTAATATCTATCTTAAAGAACATTGGTTTAGGGCTCTTAACTTTTTAACCTTAGCCTTAGGGAAGCTCCAGCTATAGAGATAGTATTAGTATTAATAGCTAGTATAGATTTCCCTATAAGGCTTAAGGCTTAAGTTAGTAGTTAGTTTAGATTACCTAAAGGGGTAGGCCTACTTAGCTGTTAGACCTTGCGCTACCTATATAGCGGTATAGGCTGTAGAGCTTATAAGGCATTCCAACCAGCAGCCCGTCCAGTCGCGAGACACTACTGCTATCTTTTTAGTTTGCATGGCTGAGTGGGTTGGGCTTGGGCATAACATTAGCTTATAAGCAGTCTATATACTACTACTATATTAATTATAAGCTAATAGTCTTCTAGGAGGGTTCCGGTTAGTTCTCTAGTTAGATATATTAATATATTTCTCCAGCATTTCTAGCTTAGGGGAAGATCTTAAAGTTACCTCTAGCGCTTAATCTTTTAATTGGCCTAGGTAGGGCTAAAGGGGTTCTAGCTGCTTTTTAGTAGCGTTATAACCGTTATAGAGGGTGTCTATGTTTTCTTTAGCGGTAACTATATAGGTATATAAGAGTCTTTAAGCTCCTAGAGCATCTAGGCATTAGAGCTTATTTAGCCATTTTACCTAAAGGGTTATATTATTATAATCTCTCGCTATTAGAGGGACCTTCCTACCTTTGCGCGACGGCTTTTTATAAGGTATCTATAGAGTTTCTATTTAGGTTATCGCGAGATTTTAAGGGAGGATAATAGTTATAAATAAAAAATATAAATAAATAATCTAGTCCTTAAAGCCGACTGCCCTTCTAAAAAAGAGTAGGAAGGATTTAAATATAAGGGGATCTTATAGACAGGGGGCTATAAGGACATAATTATAAAATAGGATAGATTAGTAAGAGAGATAAATCCTTAAGGAGGTAAGGCCTCTAGGATTATAGAGACTATATACTAGGGGCACGTGCCTTTAGTACGTAATAGGCGACCATCTAAGGGGCGTCTAGGGGTTGTCCTAAGGGCATCCTAAGGTGTTTGCAATAATATCCCTTACAGCTAGTTCTCCTTTAGAGAAGAATTAGTAATTAGTCTCTAAATAAAAGAGGTTAAAAACTATTTGTCCTTAATACGTAAAGCTTATTCTACCTTTAACTTACCTTTAACCCACTATTAACCCATAAGTAATATTATTAATTAGATAATTATACGTTCTAGTTAAACTAGCCTTTTATAATTTTAATCGCTTATAATCCGTTACAGAAGGAACGTATAGCTATTAATTAACAATAACGGGCTATACTTCTCTACCCCCTAAAATAACGCCCTTACCATAAGAGGCTAATAGAGTCTCCCTAGAGGAGCGCATTCCCTCTACTTATAAAGGAGTAGACTAGGAAACTACGGCTAGTTTATCTAACCCTATAAGACCCTTAAAAACAATTACCACTAGAAAGTTATTAGAGTGGTTACTATATAAGACCCTATAAAAAACAAAAGAGTTAGAGATACAATTAAGATAAGCGTATTAAAACTATTAAGAATGATTGTAAGGACAAATAGGGGAAGTATAAATACCCTAGACACAAAGCGGACTTAAAGGAGCAATACTACACTACACTATAGTGTTAGAAAAACCTAAATTCCGTATAAAGGACCCTAATAAGTATAAGGGTAATAGTCTCTAAAACTATAATTATCTTATCTATTAATATAAAACTGTATTTTAGCTAGATCTAAAACGTTACTCTAATAAGCAGAATTAGATACTAATTACTTCTACCTTCCTATATAGCGCTATTAAGAGTTTATAGATACGCTATAAGAAGTATTATGGGACTCACACGTTCTTACGTCTCTGCGCGTTTTAACGTTTATAAGGGCGCGAAGAGACTTTAGGGAGGATTTGAAGGAATAATATAAATTCTATCTAAATCTAAGGGTATATAGCTTTCGCTAAAAACAAGACATTGCGTAAAGAAGAGAAGGGAATAATAAGAGAATTATATAATTAAATAGTCAGGGTCTTAGTAGTCGATGCGTGCGTATATACGCATGCGGTCTTTAACGGACTTTAGTAAAATTTAATTAATATAGTAGAATTTAGTTAAAGCGTTAGAATTTATTTATTAAGTATTTTACTAAGACATTCCTACTATAACTAGGCTAGTCCCGTTATAGTACCCCTCCTTTTAGCTAAAGGTCTAAATAATTTAATTTTAGTTAATACTTATAAATTATTACGTGTCGTGTTTTCGCGTTAAGTAGTAGTATAGGGTTTTACCGGTTCTAATCGTTAAGTAGGCTAATTAAGATTTTCCATACCCAGTATAAAAAATCGCTATTAGCTTAGTTAAGGCGGTAAGCTAAACTAATATCTTTATAGTAGGTCTTAGCAAGGCAAATTTAACTAATTAGACAACTTCAACCACTGGTTAAAGTTCTTTAATATCTTATATATTACGTAATTATATTATAAACGTTATAATATATTTTAAGTTCTTTTTAATTTTAAGCTTCTTGCTATTATATTTTATATATTTATATTAAGTAGCAGTTATTTACCTTTATATTATATCTATCTAGCTAAAGCAGGCCGTAAAGAATAGTCTTTATAAAATTCTTTTACTAGGGAAGGCGCGTCGGTCTTAATCTAGTTATAGGTTTCCTAAGTTTATATTTTATATTTTTCCCACTTAATAAGAAGTTTAAATTATTTAGATTATATTTTCTATTATATATTATTAATTAAGTTAATAAAGTAAGAACTGTTACCGTTATTAACAATTATAGGAGGTAGTAGTAGCAATTTGCGAGTTATAGGTTTACCTTTTAAGGGTTATAGTAAGTTTACATAAAACGTTAGATATATTTTTATTTTAGTTAGTATTTTAAGCTTATAAGTATATAGGCTTAGTTTCTTCTTAATTTGGTATAGGCCCGTAAACTTTTAGTCTAGTTTCTTTAAGGGTTATTAAGTCTTTAGGTTTTATATATTTAGGTATACTATATTACCTTCCTTAAAGTCCTACGCGGGAGCTTGTCCTTTATTTATATGCTATTTCTATACTGTTTAAGCGTACGGTAATTTACTTTATAATAATTCCGTTAACTACTTTATTTAATTAGCGAAGTTATACGCGTTAATTAGTTAAATTTTCTTTATTATGGGTCCTGCCGTATTAATTTTAGGTTATAGTTTAAATCTAAGTTAAAAGTTTTATCCGTAGGTTGCGTAAAACGGCGTTACGTCTATTAATTTATTTCTTATATTATTCGCAGTAAACTTAGCTAAAGGTAGCCACTTTTCCTAGTCGTCTTATAGGTAGGAGTAGTATATTTATAGGTATTGTTCTATAATCGCGTTTATAATTTTAGTTTAACTATCTATCTTTAAATAAAATATAGTTAAGAGTCGTGTTTATATACTTAATTATTTATATAGAGCTTACTAAAAGTCTAAAATAAACTAGCTTCTATAGTTAGATATTATTAAATTAGGAAGTCTATATAGCTTAAAGACGTACTTAATAAAATATTTAGCTACTAATATTGTATTAATTAAGTCTATAGGAATTATATATCGCATTTTTATAAAACGGTTAATAACTACTATAATATTTATAAACCTATTACTGTTAGGTAGATTAACTATAGAGTTAACTAAGATATCTCGCTATCTTTATATTAGAATTAGCAATAGTTAAAGTACTCCCTACTTCTTTATATAAGAGGTCTTCCTATATACGCATATTTTATATACTTAAACGTATTTTTATATATAGTTATGCATTATGGGCTAGTAATATACTTATTAAATAATTTTATAGGTCTTTATATAGCCTAGATGCCCTACTATAAGGAAATCGTATATAAATTTGAGTATCTTTAATTATAAGGGTTTGGAGTTCGGGATTACCATCTTCTATTAATGGTATAACCGATTATTATAGATTTCGTATTTAGCGAGTGTAATATCCTTATATTACTATTTTTCTATTTAAATTGCTTTTATTATATCTGCTAACCAGGAGTTATTCTTATATTTATATTTTATTAATTTATTAATTTCTAATTTATTTCTATTAAGTTTCGCGTTTAGAAATATAGGGTGTAGTTTCTTAAAGCGTTTAGGGGGCAGTAGTATTTATAATTAATTTATAATCCGTTTATTAGAGGCGTTTATAGGTAAGTCCTATAATTATTATATTAATAAGTTAGGCTTCTAATTAAGTTTGCTAGGTTAGTATAAAATCTTAAAGTTAAATTATAAGAGGAATTTAGCCTAATAAATTTAGCGTTATATTAATTGCTTTATAGTTATAAAGTACTATAGGTTTTTATAGTCCATTAATACGCGTATTAGAAATAATAATCCTTTAAGTTTTAGACGCTATTATTTAAAGTATTTAATAATTATAAGTAGTTCCTTAATATATATCTTATAGTTTAATTTAGTAGGGGTAAGTTTCCGAGAAAGAAAGGCTACTAGGCGTAGCTTACCGTTCTTATTATATTGCAATAATTCTCCTTTTAGTATATAATTAGATAAGTCTATTTTAATAATGTATTTAAGGTCTAGATTAAAGTAGGTAAGAATTAAAGTAGTTATAAAACAATATTTTAGGTCGCTAAAAGCTTATTTATATTTAGTAGTCTATTTAAATCTTATATTCTTCTTTATTAAGTTTACTAATAGCTAAACAATTTTTAAGAAGTAATTAATAAATTAATAATAGAAATTTATAAATCCTAGAAATCCTTAAATGTCTTATATATTACTAGGACTTTTCTAGTTTATAATTACAGCAATTTTCTTAGGGTTTATTTTAATTCTATTACGGGATATAATTAGGCCTAAGTACGTAACTTTAAACACGTAAAACTTGCATTTCTTAATATTATATTATAAGCCCGCGTCTTATAGGCGTTTAAGGACTATTTAGATGTACTTTTAATACTTAAAAAGCGAAGATAAATAGATTAAGATATTATTAATATACGCGGTAATAAATATATTAAGGAATTCGCGAAGTATATTATTAATATATTACTAAAATATACTGGGACCGTTCTTTATACTAAATAGCATTACTAGGTATTTAAAAAGTCCTTATTATATACGGAAAGCTATATACTTTTTATCTCCTTTATAAACACGGATTTAATTAAAGGTAGTAACTATATTAAGCTTTATAAAGTATTATACTTTTACTAAGTAGTTAAGCGTTTCTTAAAGTAGAGGAATTAGATATTA
>Ga0307515_10018566_pt1 | contig 12570 bp, 12 predicted proteins | sample 17_EM_MG_FD_194513 | JGI IMG/M metagenome (GOLD analysis project Ga0307515, IMG submission 194513) | Populus trichocarpa ectomycorrhiza microbial communities from riparian zone in the Pacific Northwest, United States - 17_EM | ecosystem: Host-associated > Plants > Roots > Unclassified | place... | reverse complement strand
AATTATTAATTTTGCTTGATGCCCAAATTTGTACTTTTCGCACTCCTCTTCATATTTTCGTATCATGTACAGGCCCAAACCTGGGAGGTAGGCGGCGCTATTGGCGGGGCAGGGTATATTGGCGATTTAAATCCCGATAATCCGGTTAAAATAAGCGGAGCCTCTGCCGGCTTATATGTTAAACGCAATTTTGACGGTTACTTTTCGGCAAAGCTAAATTTCAGTTACGCTAAATTTGGCGCGGCCGACAGTACATCCTCCAGCCAGCAATTTCGTGACCGTAACCTGAGCTTTACCGATGGTGTAATGGAGCTTGCCGTTATTGGCGAATTTAATTTCCTGAAATATATACCCGATGCCGGCCCTAATAAATTTACGCCTTTTATATACGCAGGTATAGGTGTTTCTACATATGACCCGCGTACTACTTATAACGGTAGTACAGGATCACTCAGGCAATTGAAAACCGAGGGCCAGAAAACCCAGTACGGCGATAATACCATGGTAATTCCGTATGGGGTAGGTGTAAAGTACAATATCGGCGGCAAGTTTAGCCTGGCGGCAGATATGGGCTACCGATACGCCTTTACCGATTATCTTGACGATGTAAGCGGTACGTATGCCGATAAAAGCAAATTAACCGGTGTTGCCCGCGCATTATCTGATCGGTCGGGCGAAAAAACCGGCATCTACATAGGCTCGGCCGGCACCCAGCGCGGCGACCTTAAGCCACGCGACAGCTATTTTATAGTTGGGCTTACCATCTCCTATACTTTTGTTACCAAACGCTGCTATTTTCAAAATTAAATTTTAATTTAACAATATTTAACAAATTAAATTTTGTTAATGGCGCAATAAATGACTTTATAGTTCGTTTTGATATTAAAATCAGTATTTAATACTGGTTTTGAAATTTAACCTTAATCTATAATGTCATGGCCGAATTAACTGCTTCTCCCCAAAAATCTGGTGCAGCCCACGGGCGCAAAAAACAAAACCTCAGGATTGACCTTACCGCAATGGTCGACCTTGCTTTCCTGCTCATCACCTTTTTTATCATGACAACTACACTGGCCAAGCCAAGAGCGATGGATTTGGCTATGCCAGTGGACAGCCAGGAGCGGCCCATACCTGCCAGCCGGAGCCTTACTATCTGTCTTGGTAAAAACAACCAGGTTATGTATTACCTGGGCGAACTTAAGAATCCTGCAATAGCGCCCATAGTGGCAGGCTTTGGGCACGATGGTTTGCGAAAGGCGCTTATCGAAACCAATAAAATGATCCATGATAAATATGGTAAAGACATGATTGTTTTAGTTAAACCCAGCAACCATTCTGTTTACAGCAGTTTGGTGAGTACGCTGGACGAACTTACCATCACCAAAACAGACAGATATTCTATTGTTGATATTGCCACACCCGATATAGACGCCTTAAAGCAAAAAGGCATTTATTAAAATGATATTCAAGTAATTCCACCTAACCTTACACATATCCTTTTGACGGGCATCGCAACCATTTTACCGGTTGTTGATGCCCTTTTTTGCGTTTTGTTGATTTATAAATTAAAATAAACAGGTGCATAAAGTGCCATTCATGTGTTTTTTATGACATTTATCAGCATTATTTACAATAACATTTTCTTTTATTGCTGCATACTAAAAAAATACAAAGTAAGTTTTACCTTTGTACCCTGAAAAAACCGGCAACGTGGCATTTAACTATGGCTGTTGGCGGCTGATTTATAAAGCGGATTAGTCTAAAAAAACAAATATTTATTAGACATAGCATTGACGACATTTAAAACAAGCATGTCTTTTTTATAGCCATAACACCGGCTTTTGATAATGAGCAATATGGAATATTTGGATCAGATTGATTTGTTGAAACTACCTAAGCACGTAGCTATCATTATGGATGGCAATGGGCGCTGGGCCAAAGAAAAAGGCAAATTACGCGTATTTGGTCATCACAATGGTGTAATATCTGTAAGGGATGTAGTGGAGGGATGCGATAAACTGGGTGTAAAATATATCACACTATATACCTTCTCGTCAGAAAACTGGAACCGCCCTAAGTTTGAGGTAATGGCTATTATGGAGTTAATGGTAAGCACTATCCATAAAGAGATAGCCAGCTTTATGAAAAACAACATTAAGCTTAATGCCATTGGAGACCTGGATTTGCTGCCCGCCAAATGTTTAAAAGAACTTAACAACGCGATGGAAACCACAAAGGAGAATACCGGAGTGATTCTTACACTGGCTTTAAGCTACGGCTCGAGGCGCGAAATTTTACACGCTGCAAAAAATATAGCAGCACAGGTAAAAAGCGGCGAGCTGGAGATTGAAGATATTAACGAAGCTGTTTTTGAACGCAACTTATTTACCAACGATATGCCCGACCCCGAACTATTGATACGTACCGGCGGCGAGTATAGAATAAGCAACTATTTATTATGGCAAATAGCCTATGCCGAATTGTATTTTACAACCAAGCTATGGCCCGATTTCAGGAAGGAAGATTTGTACGAAGCTATACTCGATTATCAAAAACGCGAACGCCGTTTTGGTAAGACCAGTGAGCAGGTTAACTAAATTTTTTCTTTTAACAAATTTTAACAACTGTATAAATTAATTTTAGCCCACTAAAATATTCGAATGTATAAATTTCTTTTTGCTATTCTTTTCACTGTTTTTGGTACTGCGGTACTGGCCCAGGTTTCAAATGCGCCAAGGCCACAGCTCACCAAACAGATACCGGCCGATAGTTTAAGTTACCTCAATCCGCGCGATTATATTATTGGTGGTATTAGTGTAAGTGGCGTAAAATATCTTGATAAAGACAACCTGATATTACTATCTAAATTAACCAAAGGCGACCGTATTAACCTGCCAGGCGAGCGCAATGCCGAAGTAATTAAGAAGTTATACGAGCAGGGTTTATTTGACGATGTACAGTTAAATATTACCAAAATTAACATGGATACCGTTTACCTGGAGATTGTTGTTGTAGAGCGCCCACGTTTGTCGCGCCTGCATATTACAGGTATCCGCAAAGGCGAAATAGAAGATATCCAGAAAAAGCTAACCGATAAAACGGGTAAAATAGTAAATGAAAATTTACTGAGCACCACATCGGCCATCATCAAAAAGCATTTTAACGAAAAAGGTTTTTTAAACTGTACCGTTATCATGACCCAGCGTAAAGATCCGGGAGATGCTAACAGCGTGATATTGGATGTTAAAATTGATAAGAAAACAAAAGTTAAGATAAACGACGTTATTTTTGAAGGGAACAAAGCCTTTTCGCAAAGCGATTTGCGCGGTTATTTAAGCAAAACCCGCAGAAAGCACTGGTATAACGTTTTCGGATCAAAGAAATTTAAACAGGATAAGTACGAAGAAGATAAGTTGAACCTTATCGAAAAAATGCAAGCCAAAGGTTATCGTGATGCCGAACTGGTGAGCGATTCTGTTTGGAAGCACGACGATCAAACGGTTAACGTAAAAATAAAAGTTTACGAAGGCCCTAAATACTACTTTGGTAAAGTAACCTGGAGCGGCAACGCCAAATACTCTGCCGATATATTGGAGCGCATACTGCACGTTAAAAAAGGCGATGTATTTAGCGAAGATGAGTTAAACAAACGCTTAAGCGGCCCAACGCCAAGCAACGATGACGTATCATCGCTGTATTTAAATGACGGTTATTTAACCTTCAACGCCGACCCGGTACAAACAAGGGTTTATAATGATACTGTTGATCTGGATATTCGTATCTACGAAGGCCCGCAGTACACCATTAACCGTGTAAGCCTTAAAGGTAATGATGTAACCAACGATAAGGTTGTGTTGCGCGAAATCCAAACCAAGCCAGGCCAAAAATTCAACAAAGAGTTATTGATCCGTAGTGCGCGTGAAATTGGCCAGCTGGGTAACTTTGACGAGCAGAAGACAGAGCCTAAGCCAACCAACATCAATCCGCAGGATGGTACCGTAGATATTGTTTACAACGTAGTTGAAAAACCTTCAGACCAGATCGAACTTTCGGGCGGTTTTGGCGGCGGGCAGCTGGTGGGTACACTGGGGCTTACATTCAACAACTTCTCGTTACGTAATATTTTCAACCTTAAGGCTTACAAACCACTGCCAAAAGGCGATGGACAAAAACTAAGCTTACGTGGTCAGTCAAGCGGTCGTACTTATCAAAACTTCTCGTTCACATTCAGTGAGCCGTGGTTGGGTGGTAAAAAGCCAATTTACTTTGCTTTATCGGCGTATACACAAGGTAGTTCAACCGGGCAGTACTATGCAAAAACAAGCCCTTACTACAATAACCTGCGTATTAACGGTGTTGGTATTACTTTGGGTAAACGCTTAAAATGGCCTGATAACTATTTCCAGCTTAACTACTCATTAAACTTCGACCACTATAACCTGGATAACTATACCGGTTACCTGTTTAGCAACGGTACATCGTTCAACATCAAGTTAACACAGGAGTTAACACGTAACTCTATTGATGCGCCTATATTCCCTACACAGGGTTCAAACATCAAATTTACGGTACAGGCTACGCCTCCGTATTCCATGTTCAACAACGTGAACTATAAAGTAGCTACCCCGCAGGAGCGTTACCACTTTGTAGAGTACTATAAATTCAAATACGACGCACAATGGTTCAACAAAATTGTGGGTAAATTTGTGCTGATGAGCCAGGTAAGGTTTGGCTTCCTGGGTATGTACAACAAAGAAGTAGGCCCATCGCCGTTTGAGCGCTTCAAATTAGGTGGCGATGGTATGCAGAGCTACCAGTTTTTACAGGGTAGCGAGATCATCGGCTTAAGGGGTTACCAAAACTTCTCGATTGTACCGGAAGGTTCAAACGAAAATCAGAACACTAACACTGGTAGCACTATCTATAATAAGTACACTATGGAGCTGCGCCACCCGGTTATCGCCAGCCAGTCGGCAACGATATTTTTGTTAGCATTTGCCGAGGGTGGAAACGTTTGGAACAATTTTAGCCAATTCAATCCGTTTAACGTACGTCGCTCTGTAGGTGTGGGCGCAAGAATATTTTTACCTATATTTGGCTTGCTTGGATTAGATTATGGCTATGGATTTGATAAAATACCGGGCGCGCCTGATGCAAACAGAGGGCAGTTCCATTTTACAATTTCTCAGAGTTTATCCGGCGGATTTAATTAATTTGCACCGCGATATATGAAAAAGATAATTTTAGTAGCCTTTTTAACGTTAACTGCATTTGCTGGGGCTTATGCACAACGTGTTGCATATGTAGATTCGGATTATATATTGAAACATATGCCCGAATACGCGTCATCGCAAAAACAATTGGCCGCTTTGTCTGATCAATGGCAAAAAGAGGTTGATGGCCGTTTCCAGGAAATTGACCGTTTATATAAAGCCTACCAGGCCGACCAGGTGCTGATGACAGCCGATATGAAAAAACGTCGCGAGGCCGAAATTGTAGATAAGGAAAAAGCAGCCAAAGATTTTCAACGTCAAAAATTTGGACCTGATGGCGAGCTTTCACAAAAAAGTACCTCATTGGTTAAACCAATTCAGGATAGAGTATCTAAAGCTGTACAGGCTGTTGCCGAAAGCAATGATTTAGATATTATTTTTGACAAAAACAGTGAGGTAATTATGCTGTACGCAAACCCAAGGTTTGATAAAAGTGCAGAGGTGATAACCAAATTAGGGCTTAAGCCCGGCGTATTAGCCAAATAAATTTAAAAGTAAAATAAACAGAACAAAACTATTATTAAAACAGGACAAGAAAAAAATGAAAAAACTATTTAAAGTTGCTTTAGTTGCAGTAGGAATGATATTTGCCGGCAACTTTGCCAATGCGCAGACCAAAATTGGCCATATTAATTTTAATGCGGTTATTGATGCTATGCCCGAAACCAAAACCGTTTCGGCCCAGATTCAGGCTTACCAAAAAACCTTTATCGATGTACTTACCAACATGAACAATGAGTACACTACAAAAGGTACCGACTTTCAGAAAACCCAGGCTACTATGACAGATGCCGTTCGTAGCCAAAAAGGTGCTGAGTTACAGGATATGCAAAAACGTATGTCTGATTATCAAACAGACGCTCAGCAAAAAGTTGAAGCTAAAAAGAACGAATTAGGCAAACCACTTTTTGATAAAGCTACTGCCGCAGTACAAGCTGTTGCCAAAGAAAAAGGTTACGCTTATGTATTGGATTCATCACAGGTTAGCCTGTTGGTATCGCCAGATGCCGACGATTTGATGGCCGCTGTAAAATTGAAATTAGGTTTAAAATAATATCAACCTTTAGTCATTTATAAAAAAGCGCTCCGTACTACGGGGCGCTTTTTTTATGTTTGTATATGGACAATCAACCTATAGGTATTTTTGATTCGGGCTTTGGAGGCCTTACGGTTTTTAAATCAATCATCGGCCGCCTGCCGGGTTACGATTATCTTTACCTGGGCGATAACGCCCGTGCACCTTATGGTAACCGCTCATTTAAAACCATCCATGAATATACCTGGGAGTGTGTGCAATGGATGTTTGCGCAGGGTTGCCCGCTGGTTGTGCTGGCCTGCAATACCGCCTCGGCAAAAGCATTGCGTACCATACAGCAGCAGGATTTAAAAAACGCCGACCCTACAAAACGCGTATTAGGCGTTATAAGGCCTACTGCCGAAATTGTTGGCAACTACACCAAAAGCAAACAAATTGGAGTGCTGGGCACCAAGGGAACGGTACAGTCGGGCTCATACCTTATCGAGATACAAAATTTTTTCCCGGATGTGAAAGTTTACCAGCAGGCCTGCCCTCTTTGGGTGCCGCTGATAGAGAATGGCGAGTATGACCAGCCCGGCGCCGATTATTTTGTGAAGTTGTACCTTGATGAAGTAATGGCGCAATCGCCGGCTATCGATACTATCTTATTAGCCTGTACCCACTATCCTATTATCCAGGATAAAATTGAAGCGCAGTTGCCCGCCCACGTTAAAGTGATAGGCCAGGGTGATATTGTAGCTAAAAGCCTGGTTGACTACCTGCATCGCCACCCCGAAATGGAGAACAGGCTCAGCAAAAACGGCACCAATCAATTTTATACCACCACAGATGATACTGCCGACTTTGATCATCACGCCTCGCTGTTTTTCTCGCAACCGGTGAAATCGACGTTTATTTCGGCTAATGATTTGGTTATATGTAAGTGAGTGGTTGATTTGGTTGATTAAGTGAGTGGTCGGTGGGCCGAAATACTAAAAAAGATACATCATTGCGAGGTACGAAGCAATCCCCAACATGCTAATGGCGACATGCAAAGTTTGGTAATTGTCCTAAAGAGATTGCTTCGTGCCTCGCAATCACGGTTAAGGGTATAATTAACCACTCACCTAATCAACCCAGCCAACCACTCATCAATTTAATATACTAAACTTGTCGTCTAAAATAACTCAACATTTAGTAAGTTTGCAGCTTCATCAAAAAAGCGCTTGAATTATTATATCACATATTTTATTGTTGCTATAGGGTTGTTCAGTTTTTCGGCCTTTTTTGCGTTGTTTGGTGTTTATGCCGAGCGGAAGATCTCTGCATTTATACAAGACAGGCTTGGGCCTACCGAAACCGGAAAATTCGGCTCGCTGCAAACCCTGGCCGATATTATGAAGATGATCCAAAAAGAGCTGATCATCCCGGCAGCTGCCGATAAGTGGCTGTTTATGCTGGCGCCCGCGGTAATATTTATTGCGGTATACATGGGTTTTGCCGCCCTGCCCTGGGGGCCGGGACTTATTCCATCAAAAATAAATTTAGGCATCTACTATATATTCGCCATTATCTCTATCGAAACATTGGGTATCCTGATGGCCGGTTGGGGATCAAATAACAAATATTCAATATTAGGTGCCATGCGCTCGGCCGCGCAAATCATATCTTATGAGATTCCTGCCGGCTTCGCCATTATATCTGTTGTGATGATCGCCCAAACACTGGATCTGCAGGTTGTGGCCATGCAGCAAGGTGTGTTATCGCCAGAGAAAATAAAATTTGCCGGCTTTTGGGACGTAACCGCAACAGGTGGCTTGTTAAGCTGGAATATATTCCGCGCCCCCCATCTTATAATTGCGTTTGTAATTTATTTTATAGCCTCACTGGCCGAAAGTAACCGTGCCCCCTTTGATATTCCCGAGGCGGAATCGGAGTTGGTGGCAGGTTTTCATACCGAGTTTACGGGCATCCGTTTTGCGCTGGTTTTTTTGGCCGAGTATTCGATGATGTTTTTGGTGAGCATGATAGGGGTTATCCTGTTTTTAGGCGCCTGGAATACACCCTTACCAAATATGGGCCCGGTGCATTTGGCAACATGGACAACCGGTATGTGGTGGGGCATTTTATGGGTAAGCCTAAAAACGTTAGGGCTGGTAGCCATCCAAATGTGGATCAGGTGGACGCTGCCCCGTTTCAGGGTAGATCAACTGATGAATCTTTGCTGGAAAGTACTCACCCCGCTGGCATTTTTATGTGTGCTGATATCGGGCGTTTGGAGAGTGTGGCTGATGTGATTTCGGAATTCGGATGTTCGATTTCGGATTTAAGAAATTGAATTTAGGATTTTAACAATTAGGATTTAGAGTTTAGAATTTAGGGTTTAGAGTTTAGAATTTCAATATTAGGATTTGTTAACTAAGTTAATCAACGGTTTTAAAACGGCATGGAAAGGTTTAAGTCTTACCGTGAAGCATTTGTTTGCCAATAATTCTGCGCGGAAGATTACAACCGTAAGTGATAGTAACTACTTTAAACAGCTGGAAAAAGGCACCAATACCATCCAGTATCCCAAGCAGCAATTGCCGGTTCCCGAAATTGGCCGCTACCAGCTGGATGTGGAGATGGACGATTGTATTGTATGCGATTTATGCGCCAAAGTATGCCCGGTAGATTGTATTGATATTGAAGCAATAAAAGCTACGGAGGCCATAGGCCAAACATCCGACGGCACCACCAAACGCCTTTACGCAGCTAAGTTTGATATTGATATGGCCAAATGCATGTACTGCGGCCTGTGCACCATTGTGTGCCCAACCGAGTGCATAGTGATGACCAATCAATACGATAAAACCGTTTTTGAACTAAGCGACCTGGTTTACGAATTCTCGGATATGCCACCCGAGGTTGCTGCCGAGAAGCGTGCCTTGTTTGATAAGCAACAGGCCGAAAAGCAGGCCGCTAAACTGGCTGCCATGAAACAAAAGGAGGGCGGGGCATGAGCTTAGTCCGCGTGCTGTTTTATTTTATGAGTTTTATCGCAGTGGCTTCGGCATTGTACGCGGCATCAACCACTAATTTGGTACGCAGCATATTTGTATTTTTTGTAACCCTGTTTGCCCTGGCCGGCCTATACGTTTTTGCCCTGGCCGATTTTGTGGCGGTTACACAGGTGGTGATCTATGTAGGCGGAATATTGGTGCTCATCCTGTTTGCTTTTATGCTATCAGGTAAAGAAACGCTGGATGTTTTGCAGCAGCAAAAAGGTAAATTCTTCAGCATAGGCAAATTGCCTGCAATACTACTTGCGGCCTTGTTTTTTATCGTGATGATCAATATTGTATTAAAGGCCGATGTAAATAACTTAAGCTGGGTAAAAGCTTCTATTGCCAATAATAATACCATTACCCCAAACGCGGTGATGATTGACAATATAGGTGTTAAATTAATGACGCGCTACCTGCTGCCCTTTGAGGCTATATCTGTTTTATTGCTGATGGCACTGGTTGGCGCGGCACACCTGTCACGTAAGGAGGCCGGGGCATGATTACCTTAACCGACTTTTTGATTGTGAGTGTAATGCTGTTTTGCATCGGCCTGTACATGATCGTATCCAAACGCAACGCCATCCAGATATTGATCGGCATCGAATTGATCCTGAACGCGGCCATATTAAACCTGGTAGCATTTGGTAAACACGATGCTGCCAACAACAGCGGGCAAATTTTCGCCTTGTTTGCCATTGTACTGGCCGCGGCTACAACGGCGGTAGCACTGGCTATTATTTTGAACGTGTATAGGAAATATAAAACCATTGATCCTGGTAAGATTAATGATTTGAGGGATTGATGATGAAAAGAAGAAAAAAGATTGTCATTGCGAGGAACGAAGCAATCTCTTTAGGACAAGTCGCAAAATTGCATGATCGATTTGCATGTGCGGAGATTGATCAGTACCTACAGATGATGTACCGGGTATTTAAAGTGCGAAGGGCTGTCATCCTGAGCCCGTCGAAGGACGCGCGGAGAGGCCTTTGCCCACTATGCTTCGACTGGGCTCAGCATGACAGCCCTTTTGACGACATCATTTATCTCCCTTCGGAATTTCGCAAGCTTTATCTCTGGCAACGGCGCTTTAAAAACTATTTATATACAACCAAAGGACAATAAATATTGAACAACACACTATCCCATACCGATCTCACCCTCATCACCTGCACCCTTGCATGTGTAGCATTACCGCTGCTTGCTGCTTGGGTAAACTTTTGCCTGCCGGTAAAAAGCAAAGTTGTGGGTTGGGTATCTACCGTGGCTATTTTGTTGAGCTGTGTTTTGGCGGCCAAAGTATTTGCCGGGGTATGGAATAATCCGCAGATCCACGTAAAACAGGTTTGGTTTACAATCGGGCATACCGAGGTTTACGCAGGTATTTTGTTGAATAACTTGTCGGTATTGATGCTACTGCTGGTATCGGTTATCGCTTTGCCGGTACACATTTACTCTACCGCTTACATGAAGCAAGATGACAGGTATAGCCGGTATTTTACTTGCCTCAGTTTCTTTTGCTTTAGTATGCTGGCATTGGTAGTGGTGGATAACCTGGTGCTTTTTTATGCCTTCTGGGAATTGGTAGGTTTTTCGTCATATCTGTTGATAGGTTTTTGGTTCACAAAAGATAAAGCGGTACAGGCCAACAAAAAAGCCTTTATTATGAACAGGATAGGTGATATTGGCTTGCTAAGCGCCATTATTATCCTGTTTGCCATGTATGGCACTTTTGATATCAATGCGTTGTTTGGGCATGAGGGTATGCTAAGTATATCCGCCATAAGGGATGGGCAATGGGCTATACAGCCCGAGTTGCTGTCCAGGTCCTACGGATCAATATGGTTGTCTGGTGGGGCTTCTGGCTCACTACCCGCCATCTGGCAATACATCGCCGTTGCAGGTATCGTTTTAGCAGTCGCTGCTAAATCGGCACAGTTTCCGTTGCATACCTGGCTGCCGGATGCTATGGAAGGGCCAACATCAGTATCGGCGTTAATACACGCTGCTACCATGGTTGCCGCCGGGGTGTTCTTGTTGGGCAGGGTATATCCAATGTTTACCCAAACAGAACTTACCATCCTCGCCTGCATTGGTTGCTTTACTGCTTTTATGGCGGCAACTATTGCGCTTACGCAAAACGATTTGAAACGGGTGCTGGCATATTCTACCATATCGCAATTAGGTTTTATGGTTTTGGGTATGGGGGTAGGTGCTTACTCATCGTCGCTGTTCCATTTGGCTACGCATGCTTTTTTTAAATGTTTGCTTTTCCTGGTTGCCGGTATCGTGATCCATGAAATGCAACACGTTAAAGATGATAATAACCTCGATATCGATCCGCAGGATATTTCGTTAATGGGCGGCCTGCGTAAAAAATTACCTCTTACCTTCGTCGTTGCCCTTATTGGTGGTTTGGCATTAGTGGGCTTGCCGCTTACATCGGGCTACCTATCTAAAGATGGTATCCTGATCCAGGCTTTTGAATGGAGCGACGGCAAAGCTGCGTGGTTTAAAATTATTCCTGTTATGGCGCTGTTGACCAGCTGGCTTACCGCTTTTTACGTAGCAAGGCTCATCTTCAAAGTTTTCTTTGGCCAATTCAGGCTTCCCCAAATATATCCCGGTTTAAAAATACAAATGGGCGATGGCGGCTGGCAATACAAATTGCCGCTGGTTCTACTGGCCCTTTGCTGCTTGTTCCCGCTGTTTTCATTTAACCCCTTTGGGTACGAGCAGGCCTGGTTATCCAGCGGTTTAAGACTGCACGGCCTGGCTAAGTTCGAAAGCATTTATCACCTTACCATCCCCGCGCTGGTAAATATTTTCAGCTTACTGGTCATGTACACTGCTTATGCCATCTATGTAAAACAAAGCAGTTTTTCATTCCCGCAAACCGGGTTCTTTTACCGCTTATCGTACAACCAGTGGTACTTTGATAAAATTTACAAACGCGTATTTGTAAAACCCGTATTAGGGCTGGGTAAGTTTATGTACTGGTTTGATAAAAATATTATTGATGGATTTGTCCATTTACTTGCTGCTGTGAGCAGATTTGTTGCCGGTTTTGCCGCCTGGGCGGATAAATATATCGTCGACGGATTTTTGCACCTGGTGGCTGCCATTGTACAAAGTATTGGCAATTTTGCACGTAAATTCCAGGGCGGTAAAGTGCAATATTATTTGTTTAGCATGCTGGCCATTGTGCTGCTGCTGTTTATTTTAAAAATACTGA
>Ga0307515_10018565_pt1 | contig 12570 bp, 11 predicted proteins | sample 17_EM_MG_FD_194513 | JGI IMG/M metagenome (GOLD analysis project Ga0307515, IMG submission 194513) | Populus trichocarpa ectomycorrhiza microbial communities from riparian zone in the Pacific Northwest, United States - 17_EM | ecosystem: Host-associated > Plants > Roots > Unclassified | place... | reverse complement strand
AGCGGGATGGCCTCCTGAGGCACGAGGCCCGGCCGCGGTTCCGTATTTGGCGCTCAAGTTGCCGGCCGTTTACCATTCGCTAACCCCAAGGATTTAGCGACCGCAGCGCTCGTTTCCGGGATGGCGGGACGCCCGCGTCTCAACCGAAAGTTAGCGCCTCCCGCCTAAGCTGCCCCGCTATTGGTTCCAGCGCGCGGCTTCATGAAATTGCGGTTTCCCAGCATCGTCCAGATAACGATGGTCACGGCGAGTCTGGTCACCTTCGTGGCCGGCGGGCATTTTGCTGGGCGTGCCGTCATCGAGGGGCAGCAATCGCGGCAGCTCGAGGAACTGGCCGAAATCGCCTTGCGAAGGTCCGAAGTCACGGTGGATTTCGGAACCACCACGCTGGATGATCTCGTCAAACGCGGGCCGGTCAATTGCGATCCGGCGTCGCTGCAGGCGGTCCGGCTTCAGGTCTACCAGCGTTCCGCGGTCAAGGACATCCGCCTCGTCAATCGCGATGCATCGGTGATCTGCTCGGCCTATTCCGAGACGCTGGAGTTCGACAGTGGATGGACCGAGCGGTCCGACATGCTGCGCTCGCTGGACAAGGGCGTCCTGCTGTTCCGGGTCGACCAGATCAGTGGGATCGCACTTGGTGTCCTCAGGGATGTCGACGACAAGCATTCGCTGGTTGCCATCCTCGGCATCAACTCCAATCTGTTCGACATCATGCCGACCGAATTGCGCGGGCACAGCGAAGTCCGGCTGGAGCTGAACACGGGTTTGGAAGTCGGGCAGTTCTCGCAAAAGCCGCGTGACGAGCTCACGGATGTCGTCAGCTTTACCCATGTTTCCATGCGCCACCCGATACACGCGATCGTCCGTGTCGAGCGCAGCGTCTTGCAGCACTGGAACCATGAATCCTATTGGCCGACCTTGTTGATCGCGGCAGCGCTAGGCATGGTTTTCGGCCTGTTGCTAACCAGGACGACCGCAAGGATCGAGGGCCCGGTTGCCGATCTCGACAAGGGTTTGGCCCGGCAGGAATTCAAGCCGTATTACCAGCCGACGTTCGATTTGCGCACCGGCGACATCAGGGGATGCGAGATCCTGGCGCGATGGGTGCGCGCGGACGGCAGCATCGTTCCGCCGCTGAGCTTCATTCCGCTTGCCGAGACCAGCGGACGGATCGAGCCGATGACCTGGCAGATTCTGGCAACGGCGCTCAGGGAATTGCATCCCCGCCTTCGCGACGACAAATACTTCAAGCTCTCCGTCAACATCGTGCCGCGTCATCTGGTCAGCGACGGCTTTATCGAGACCTTGCGGCGCGTGGTGGCCGGAGCGAAGGTCTCCGCGCGGCAGATCGTGCTTGAAGTGACCGAGCGCGCCGAACTGCCCGATCTCAACAAGGCCGCGGCGATCGTCAAGGAATTGCGCGAACTCGGCTTCCGGGTTGCGATGGACGATGTCGGCGTCGGACACAGCGGGCTGTCGCAAATCAAGGGGCTTGGCGTCAACATCATCAAGATCGACAAGTTCTTCGTCGATACGATCACGCAGGACGACGCTGCCGTGACCATTATCGGGATGCTGGTGCGCCTCGCCCGGGATCTGCACATGGGCGTGATCGCCGAGGGTATCGAAACCCGCGAGCAGATGCAGGCGCTGCTGGCCTGTGGCGTCGAAGAAGGCCAGGGCTATCTGGTCTCGCCGCCACTGCCGTTTGCGAAGTTCGACGAATTCCTCGCGCGCCATCAGTCCAGGGCGTTGGCCGAGGATGCAGTTAGGGAAGCCGCCCGGGTCGCTTAGAGCGTTTTCGAGATCCCTTACTTCACCATCTGACCGCGCAACTCACCGCCCGGATTGGCCGCGGTGTGGATGTTGGCATACCATTTGCCGGCCACCAGATCGCTCACCTGCGTTTCGTTCAGCGTCGCCGTGCCCTCGATCGGGCTTTGCACGGTCTTGAAGGGGAGCGCGATGCCGGCGTTCTTGCCGGGTTCGCTGGGGCCGTGGAAATGCGCGCCCACGGCGGGACCGGTGAGATCCTTGAAGGTGACGGTCCACGTCAGAACCTTGGTCTCGGTATCGAGCGTCGCCTCGGCCGTTCCCGAGGCGGCACTGTTATTGGGCGGAACCTCGTTGGAGCCCTTCAGCTCAGCCTTCAGTTTAACCGTTTCGGCGCTCGCGGTTGCGATACCAAGGCTCGCGGTTGCGATGCCGAACCCGACAACCATGGTGATTGCGCCGATAAAACGAGCAGACTTGTTCATAGCGTCCTCCGAGCGATGGTTCCCCAGACAGTAACACCGGGTTTGGGCAATAATTTCAGGTTCTGCAGAACAGCGCGCGCTTGTTGAATGCGCCCGATGCCACCCCTAGCGGATTCGTGCGGAATCGTCGACATCTCGCAACCGCGACAAGCTGCCCACCCGGCACGGCTCGGCCATTGTGAAAAGGCCAGCCGGTGCGCTAGCTTCGGTGCCAAGAAAAGCCAAAGAGAAACGAAAGGGGAAAAGCATGGGCAAGAAAATAGCGATTGTCGGAGCCGGCGCGGTCGGTGGCTATGCCGGCGCTCATATGGTGCAGGCCGGCGAGGACGTGACGTTTATCGATCCGTGGCCCGAGCATGTCGAGCACATGCGCAAGCGCGGCCTGCGCGTCACCCACGCCATGGATGTCCCGGAATTCTCGGTTCCTGTGCGCGCGCTGCATGTCACGGACGCGCAGCAGCTCGCCAAGGAAGCGCCGGTCGACATCGCCTTCGTCTGCATGAAATCCTACGACACCGCCTGGGCCACCATGCTGATCCGGCAATATCTGGCGCCGGCCGGTTACGTCGTGTCGCTGCAGAACTGCATGAATGAAGAGACCATCGCCGGCATCGTCGGCTGGGGCAAGACGCTCGGCTGCATCGCCAGCAGCATCACGGTCAATTTGCCCGAGGCCGGCCACATCCACCGCGGCGCCGGCAAGCACGGTGCAGCCCACACGGTATTTCGCGCCGGTGAAGTGCACGGCCGCATCACGCCGCGCGCCGAGGAAATCTGCCGCCTGGTCGGCTACACCGACAGCGCCAAGGTCACCAATAATCTGTGGGGCGAGCGCTGGTCGAAGCTGGTCGCCAACGCGATGGGCAACGGGCTTTCCGCCTGCACGGGTCTCACCGGCGGCGAGATGCTGGCGAGCGAGCCGATCCGCCGCTTCTCCACCCGGCTTGGCAGCGAAGCCATTCGTGTGGGCCAAGCGCATGGCTATCAGCTCGAGGAGATCTTGCACCTGCCGCCGGAGGCGATCGCGCTGGCCGGCGAGGGTGATGAGGCGGCGATGCGCGCCTGTGACGAGCAGCGTTTTGCGGACGGCAAGCGCACGTCGTCGGCGCAGCGTCCTTCGATGGGCCAGGACATGCAGAAGGGCCGCCGCACTGAGATCGAATTCCTCAACGGCTTTGTGGTTGATGAAGGCGAGAAGGTCGGGCTCGCATGCCGCGCCAACGCCGCGCTGACGGATATCGTCATGCGCGTCGAGCGGGGCGAGCTGAAGCCCGATCCGCGGCACATCACCGAGCTGCGGTTGAACTGAGCTGCGGCCCGTGCGATGGCGGTCAAGTGCGGTCCGTCGCGGCGCTGGACCTACCCCGCGCCAGCCATTAAGTAACTCCAATGGACATTGCATCGGACGCGCCGCAGTCGCGCTATTTTCAGTCGCAGGGGCTCAAGCTTCATTTCACGGATTGGGGTAACGCGTCGGCACCGCCATTGCTGCTGGTGCATGGCGGGCTCGATCACTCCCGCAGCTGGGATCATCTGGCGCAGGCGTTGGCGGCGGATTTCCACGTCGTGGCGCCGGACCTGCGCGGCCACGGCGATTCCGGTTGGGCCATCGGCTCCAGCTACAGCCTTGCCGACCACGTCTACGATCTGACCAATTTGATGAAGTCCGAAGGCTTCGACAAGGTCGCCATCGCCGGCCACTCGATGGGCGGCATGGTCAGCCTGACCTATGCCGGCGCCTTTCCGGAACGCGTATCGAAGCTGGTCGTGCTTGACGGCGTCACCAATTTTCCGGCGCGCCGCCCCAAGCCCGCCGATGTCAGGATATCGGACTGGGCCGGCGATCTCGACAAACTGGCGCAGCGGAAAATCCACCGCTATGCGACCGTGGCCGACGGCGCCGATCGGATCGTCGGCCGTAACCCGCGGCTGACGCGCGCGCAGGCATTGCATCTCGCGACCCACGGCATGAAGCGCAACGACGACGGCAGCTTCAGCTGGAAGTACGATCCCTATTTGCGCGCGCGTGCGCCCTATCGGCTGTCGCTCGACGACAATATCGGGCTGTGGTCACGCATCGCATGCCCGACGCTGCTAGTCGCTGCGAGCGATAGCTTCCTGCCCGATCCCGAGAAGGCCGGCGTGATGTCGCATTTCAAGCACGCTGAACTCGCCAAGATCGTCGGCGCCGGCCATTGGCTGCAGCACGACAGACCGGATGAAGTGCTCGGGTTGATCCAGAAGTTTCTTGGCTAGCGTGTAGCAGCGTAGCCCGGATGAGCGAAGCGATATCCGGGATTCTTGTTTCCCAAATCCCCGCATGTCGCGTTGCCCATGCGGGCTACTTGCTCACGTCGAGGCGATAGGAATGAGCGATAAAATCAGATCGGTTAGGTGGGGAAAGGGTTACACCCAGACCGAACTCGATGACGCGCAGCAGCGGTTCGGCCTGGTTTTCCCCCCAGACCTCGTGGCTCTACTAAGAGACAGGCGGCCAATCGATGGACACGTCTGGACGGATGAGGCCGCGATCAGACGCATGTTGGCCTGGCCCCTCGAGGGCCTCCTCTTCGATGTAGAAAACAATAACCTTTGGTGGCCGGAGTGGGGAATAAAGCCCGCCGACCCGGACAGCCGCGCGGAGGTTCTACGGTCGGTCGTCTCTCGCGCGCCGAAATTGATACCGTTGATCAGTCATCGATACTTACCAGAGGAACCGCACGAGGCAGGCAACCCGGTTTTCTCCGTCTATCAGGCTGACGTAATCTATTATGGGACGGATTTAGAGGACTATTTCGAGCGAGAGTTCCTTGGATTTACCCATCGACCATGGCCGGATCAAATAAAGCACATCCCGTTCTGGTCTGAACTTGTGGAACGCAACGGCTAGCTCAAACCCCGCATGTCGCTTTGCTCATGCGGGCTACTTGCTGCTGATTCAATCAGAACCGAACAGGCTCTAATGCCTGCTCGTGTGCGCCGTCTCCAGGCCCTTCAACAGCAGGGCGGGCATGGTCTTGGCGTACACTTCAATAAACGTCGCATCGCCGCAGGCATGAGGGCCATGTACAGCTTGCTCGGCGATACGTGCGGCCTTCGCTTCGCACTTGGCGAAAAGGTGCCAGAACCACTCCGGCCTCTTGGCCATTTCCGCCTTGTGCATCTTGATCACCGCGGCGCCTACTGCTGCCATGGCACTTATGACGCCTGGGCTCAGCGCACTTAGGGCGGCTGGGCTCATGATATCTTCTCGCGTGTCGGTCGCGGCGGCCCGTGTTTTTGTCGGCATGCTCGGCTCCCTGATGTATATCGAGGAGCGTAGCTCGCGGAGATTGACTCGCTCTGAATTAATGAACCTAAATTGAGTCTTTCGATTTCGATCGGCAATTCATGAAATCTTAACTCTGAATGCGCCTCCGACCCGCCGCTGAAAGGCCTGCGCGCCGCGATCTCGCCGGACACGCCGACGATTGCCGAAGGCGGCGTCAAGGATTTTGACGTCCGTGTTCCGCTAGGCGATCTTCAGGGCTGGCGTTACCAAGCCCGGCTCTTCGTCGATTTCCTGCACACCCGCAGCCGTTCGGCAGATCATCATCGCTTCGCGTAAGGTCCCCGCTGCGATGTCGGCTTTGGCGGCCTCGCGCAATTCTTCCAGCGATTCCTTGTCGAGGTTCTCGGCCCAGCAACCGAGCATGATCGTGGCGTTCGGCAATTTGCGACGAAGGCGTCGGACCGAGTAGCGCATATGGGCGGGACTGCCGGCGTCAAGGTAGGAAAGGCAGACGATCGCGACACCGGTGGAATCCAGTTGCACGAGTTTGGTGGTTGAGAGCGCGTCCGCCGGCTCAACCCGTGCGGCCAGGCCATGCGCATTGGAAAGCTGTGCAAACAGCACCGCTGCGGCTTCGTCGAGCGGGGTGCGTCCGGCCAGACACAACACCGGAGCTTCTCCCTGCCAGTCCGGCGGAAGATCGGCTTTTTGCACGACCGGCAAATTGCTGGAAATCGCTGCATCGGGAACGGTTTCGACCGCGGCCGCCGCCTCCGCGTCCATGGTCGGCGAGGTCACGTCGGGTATCGAATCATAATGGGTGGAAAGATCACTGGCGAACTCGGTAACGGCGTCGCGAATCTTGGTCATGCGCGCCTGGTCCAGCGCATCGCGCTTGGCGTCTGCCTGGGCCAGTTGCAGACCCCGCAGCGCGACCTCGTCGAAATACGAAGACAGCGATTTCTCCTTCAGGAACTCTTCGGCCTTGCCCGCCGCCTCGATCGGATCGCCGGCCAGCATGCGCTGGTAGAACATTTCCGGGGGCGACAGCGCAGGGCGGTCGCCAAAGATCACGTCGAGAAATTCGAGCCGCTCGACATGACGTCCGAGGACGACGAGGCAAACCGTCAAGGGCGTTGCGAGGACGAGCCCGATTGGTCCCCACAAAGCGGTCCAGAATGTCGCTGAAGCGACGATCGCGACGGGAGAGAGTCCGGTGCTCTGGCCGTAGGCCAAAGGCTCCACCACCTGGCTGATGATCGGCCCGACGCCCAGGAACAGCACGATCGTCCATACCAGCATCGACCAGCCGGGATCGACGGCGGCCGCCAATGCCAGCGGAAATGCTGCCGAGATCGCGGAGCCGATGTAGGGAACGAAGCGCAGCACGGCCGCCAGAATGCCCCAGAGGATTGCGCTGGGAATGCCAATGAACGTCAGTCCCGTCCCGATGATCACGCCGAAAGTGGCGTTGATCATCAATTGAGCCAGAAACAGCCGGCTGAGGCGCGTCGCGGCATCGTCCAGCGCCGCCGTCGTGCGTTGCAGATCGTGCGAGCCCGCAAGCCGTATCAAGCGATTTCGAAGATCCTCGCGCTGGATCAGGATGAAGATGACGAAGATGATGATGATGCCGGTGGTCGCGAGCGGATTGAGCAAGGGCGCGATCAGGGTTCGCAGATTTTCCAGGGCTCCCGGATCGGGCTGCCGGACTTCAACGGGGATCGGCAGGGTCGTTCCGGCAGCACTTGGAGCGCCGAGACGCGGGAACGCTCCCCGGACCGATTTGTCGTCTTTTGGCCGGTCGAGCTCCCGGCTCAACTCCTGGAGCATATCGGCTGCACGTTCGAGGGTGCCGCTGCTTGCCGTGACGCCGCGCACCGACTTGATCTTCTCGCGCATCGTCGATTGATACACCGGCAGATCTCCTGCCAGCTGGGTCAATTGATTGGCGATCAGGGTGCCGAGCCCGAAGATAACGGAGAATGCCAGAAAGACGACGCCCACGACCGCCAGGCTGCGGGGGACGCGGGCGCGCTGTAGCAGTCCGACCGGCGGCCCGAGCACAAAACTGAGAAGAATGGCGAGCGCGATGGGTACGAATATTTCCCGGCCGAAATACAGCGCCGCAATGAACAATGCTGCCAGGATCGAGCATGCGACCGCGCTCAGCAAAGCCATCAGCTCGTCCGTCGTGCGGCCGTTGTTGACCTTTCTGGTAATCAAACTCATCGAGACTTTCGAAGACGGGGATCGATGGCGACGGATATGGCGGCTGGTGAGATGTCGCAGCACTTCAGGCTTGTTCTCCCGTGAACCAAAGCGCGACCGGCACATAGGTTGCACCGGTTAAAGGCAACCTATTCACGGGGAATAATGGAACCTTTCGCGAATGGTTAGAACCAGCCTTCATCGAGTGCATGGTGGGAGAGGCCATTGCAAACCGGCGCGCCGCCTGATGTCGAACAAATTCCGCAGCAACGCGTTGTTCCCGATGCAAAAGCGCAAACCGCGATACGCCGGTCCAATGAACATGCAGCCCGTCGATCACGGCTCGACGATGCCGGCGCCCTTGCTTCCTGCCATGCCCGGTTCGAGCGACGCTGATCGTCTGAGAGCCGCATCGCCGAAGAAGAAACCAACCAGAATGGATGCGGTCCGCGTTGCGAAGGCAAGAATCATCCGGCGCAATTCGCTACGGAAGCAACGGCAGGCGCAACGAGACAAAACCGCGTGAGAACTCAGTTTCTGGAGTCGATTTCCCGATCCAGTTCGCGAAGGTATGACAGCCCATGCACCGTCAAGCGGTGTTCGTTCTTTTCGCCGTCGATGTATAGTTTCATCAGATGCCTCGAAAGGCGTTCGCGGACGCCCTTCGTCTCGGAACGGTCCGCAAGAGCGCCGTAGATGCTCAGTGCGCGATCAACGGGTAGGGTATGCATGGGGGCTGGCTCATCGGTTGAGTTCGATCTCTGAAGAGCTAAAGCCCAGCGCTCCGTATCGTTCCGTTGTCATGTTGATGCAATTACAGGCGGGGGTATTTGTCGCCTAATACCCCGCCACCTGATGTGGCTTGAACAGCCGGCCTTTTTCCACGAACAGCACGACGCCCAGCGACGCCAGCGTGCAGAGGAAAAATCCGGTCGCGAACGGCAGCAGCGTGCCGTCGTAATCCTGACCGATCGTGGTGCCGATACCGATGCCGAGCAGGGTGGTGATCGAGCCGTACAGCGACGAGGCGGTGCCGGCGATGTGGCCCTGCGGCTCCATCGCCAGCGCAGTGAAGTTGGCGATCATCAGCCCGAACGAAAACATCATCAACGCCGCCAGCACCATGAACAACGGCAGCGGCAGCATCTGCAATTTCACCGCCAGCAGCATGGTCCCGGATATGACGACGTAGCCGAGCAACGCGGCGTGCGAAATCACGCGCATACCGAGGCGGTTGACGAAGCGGGAGTTGACGAAGCCGGCGATGGCGGTGCCGATCGCAATGCAGGCGAAGGCGATCGGAAAATAATGCCCGAGCTTAAAGATCTCGGTGAACACCTGCTGCGAGGTGAATACGAAAGCGAACAGCGAGCCGAGCACACCGCCGGAGACCAGCGCGTAGCCGAGTGTCTGGCGGTTGGTCACGGTCTGGCGAAAGGCGTCGAGCACGTCGCGGACGGCCAGCGACCGGCGCAGCGGCACTGGTAACGTCTCCGGCATGCGCCACGCGCTCCAGATCAGCGTCACCATGCCGTAGGCCATCAGCACGATGAAGATGCCGCGCCATTGCGTCAGCAGCAGCACCGCCTGGCCGAACGACGGTGCGATCACCGGCACCGCGATGAACACCATCATCGCCAGCGACATCACGCTCGCCATCCGGCGGCCGGCGTAGCAATCGCGCACGATCGAGGTGGCGATGACGCGGGTGGCCGAGGTGCCGAGGCCCTGCAGCGCGCGCGCCAGCAATAATGTCTCGAACGAGGGTGCGGCGATCGCAAGCAGGCTGGCGATGAAATAGACGCTCATGCCGCCGAGCAGCACCGGCCGGCGGCCGAAGCGGTCCGACAATGGGCCCATCACGAACTGGCCGACGCCGAAGCCCAGGATGAAGATCGACAGCACCATCTGCGGGCGGTTGGCGTCGGCGAGCTGGAAGGCAGAGCGGATGTTCGGCAGCGCCGGCAGCATCATGTCCATCGCCAGCGGATTCAGCGCCATGATGGATGCGATGATGACGACGAATTCGGGGAAGCCCATCGGGCGGTGGCCTGAGGAAACCCAGGCATTGGCATTGATTTCAGACACTTACGACCTCGATTCAGGGCGCAATTCTAGCGATAATGCTGCGTTGCACAATGCCTAATAGGGGATGGCTGACCATCGGGTAATGACGGGCGAAGATCGCGGGTTTTACGTCATCCCCGGATGTTCGCTCGGGAGGTGCGAGCGTAGCGAGCCTCGAAGGAGGAATCGGCCCCAGGCGGGCCGTCGTCCTTCGAGGCGCGCAAATGCGCGCACCTCAGGATGACGGGATCCAAAGTTGTGAGTGGGCATGCGGGCTTGTCCCGCCGTAGCCCAAAGGGCGAAGGCGGATTGTTTTGCGCCCCCCTTTGCTTTAATCCCCGCTCTATTGATCGCCTCGAAACGGAGACCTTGTGTCAGACCACCCCTTACGCATCGGCACGCGCAAGAGCGCGATGGCGCTGGCGCAGACGGATGAGGTCGCGCGGCTGGTGCGGGCCGCCAATCCGGGGCTGAATGTCGAGATCGCAAGGTTCGAAACCCGCGGCGATCAGGACCAGACCAGCAAGCTGCTGCGCCATGGCGGCAAGGGCGGGGCGTTCGTCGCCGAAATCCGCCAGGCCATGCATGCCGGTGAATTGCAGGCCGCGATGCATTCACTGAAAGACGTCCCCGGCAACGAGGAGACACCGGGCCTCGTCATCGCCGCGACGCTGCCGCGCGATGCCGCCAATGATTCACTGGTGTTGCGTCCCGGGCTGTCGCTGGAAACTTTCAGGGCTTCACGCGGCAAGGGTTTCAAGGTCGGCACCAACGCGGTGCGCCGCGCCGCCTATCTGCGCCGGCTGTTTCCGGACGCCACCGTCATCCATTACCGCGGCGCTGCCGACACCCGCATTGCAAAGCTCGATCGCGGCGACATGCAGCGGCTGCCCGGTGGCGGCGAAGTGGGGCCGGCGGATGCGCTGGTCATGGCGCGCTCGGGCCTCGAGCGCATCGGCATGACGTCGCGTATTGTCTACGATTTTTCCGTCACCGAAATGTTGCCGTCGGTTGGCCAGGGCATCGTCGCGGTCGAATGCGTCGAAAAGGACTGGCTCACGCGGGGGTATCTGGCCAAGATCGAGGACGGGTTCTCGCGGCTTTGCGCCGAGGCCGAGCGCGAGGTGCTGTGGGTCTTGAACGGCCATTGCAACTCGCCGATCGCGGGTCACGCGACCATTTCCGGCAACGACATGACGCTGACATCAGCGGTGCTGGACGAAACCGGCGAGCGTTTCATCGAGGCGTCGCGAACGGCCGCGGCGGATCGGCCCCGCGAACTCGGCCGCGCGGTGGGTCTGGAATTGCTCGACAAGGGTGCGGCCGAAATCATCGCGCGCAACCGGCCGGAAGAGCACTAAAGCGTTTTCGAGCGAAGTGGGTACCGGTTCGCGTAGCAATCAAGTTTACGCAGATTGCGTAGACTTATCTGCGGTAGAAAACGCGTCAAACAAGAGTCTAACGCGCGACCTCGCTCCACTCCGGACAGGTACGCTGGTCGACCGGCACCAGCCAGGCCTTGTAGTTGGTTTTGTCGATCACCTCGGCCGGCAGCATCACCTTCTCCGGCAAAGGTTCGCGCTTCAGATGGCGCATCGCCGCCCGCGTCGCGGTGCAGCCGATCTTGAACATGTTGAAATCGACGCTCGCGAGCATCCCGCCGGCTTCGATCTGCTTCACCGCCGGCAGGATGCCGTTGATGCCGATTACAACAGCTGTGCGGTTGGCGGCCTTGAGTGCATCGAGAACGCCGAGCGCCATGCTGTCATTGGCTGACAGAACCGCATCGATCTGCCGGTGCTCGGCCAACAATTTCTCCATCCCGCGCTTGGCGTCGGGGGTCTGGTAATTGCCGACCGCCGAGCCGAGCACTTCGATGCCGGGAAATTCGCCGAAGGCGCGCTGGTAGCCGCGCAACCGCTCGCGGTTGGTCGGTGCGGCCGGCGTGCCTTCGATGACGACGATCTTGCCCTTTCCGCCGAGATGTTCGAACAGATAACGCGCCTCGCGATAGCCGATCTCGAAATCGTCGGCGCCGACATAGGTGACGAAACTGCCCAGCAGCGGATTGGAAACCAGCACCACCGGAATCTTGGCGTCGTTGAGCAGCTTCACCGAAGGGATCATCGCGACGTCGTCGACGGGAATGAAGATGATCGCGTCCGGCCGGTCCTTGATGACCTGTTCCACCATCGCCTTCTGCTCGTCGACATTGTCAGGCTGCTTCGGCACGAAGTGCAGGACTTTTGCGCCGGCGGTCCGCGCAATCTGGTCGGCGGCAATGCGGAAGGCCTCATAGGCCGGATTGGTCGAATTCTTGGTGAACACGGCGATGGTCATCTTGTCGTCGGCTGCGCTGGCGTCGTGTATGAGCAAGGCCATTGCGCCGCTCATCACCGCCACGATCAAACGTCGCATCGTCGCCTCCCTCAATGTGATCCGAAATATCAACCGCGTCATTGCGAGCGAAGCGAAGCAATCCATACCGCCGCTTGCTGAGAAATGGATTGCTTCGTCGCTTCGCTCCTCGCAATGACGATCGGTCACAGCCATAAAATCTTCTTGCGATACTCAAGATCGGTCAGCAGCGGCGCGGCCGGGCCCTGATGGAACACGGCACCTCGCTCCAGCGCGAAGACGCGGTCGGCCAGCGCCAGTACCAGATCGAGATTGTGCTCGACGATCACGATCGACGTGTGCCGCCGCAGCTGGTCGAACACTTTGAACAGCTCGAGGATCACGGTCGGCGCCAAGCCTTCG
>Ga0307515_10018564_pt1 | contig 12571 bp, 6 predicted proteins | sample 17_EM_MG_FD_194513 | JGI IMG/M metagenome (GOLD analysis project Ga0307515, IMG submission 194513) | Populus trichocarpa ectomycorrhiza microbial communities from riparian zone in the Pacific Northwest, United States - 17_EM | ecosystem: Host-associated > Plants > Roots > Unclassified | place... | reverse complement strand
ATTGTCATCAACTTGTAAAGCTCTGAAACAATTTGATCATCAGTGGCTGATGGAGAAATGACACTCCGGTACGGTACACGAGCATCAACTGCTTGCAGAGCATCAGTTAAATAAGGTATCACTCCCTGTCCATACTCATTGTCAATGTAGATGGGTACTGCTTCTCTCCATCCAAAGGCTTGAACTAATGCACTTATAGCATTCACCTGAGTTGAGTCATTTTGGGTAGCTCGGAAGAAGAAGGGACTCCTGATGGAAGTGAGAGAAGGACTTGATGCAGAAAATGATATAACGGGCACCCGAGCTTTTTCTCCAAGTTCAATAACAAAATTGGCTTGCATTGATGTTGTTGGGCCTATGATTGCTTGCACTTCAACATTTTTTATCAGGTCCAGGGCTGTACTTGTAAAAGGATTAAGAAAACAATTACTCGTATAGATCAATTATTTTCAATAATCAGTAAAGATCAATCAGAGAGACTTAATTATGACTTTATTGCACTTTATATTAAATTAGACTTCTTATATATCATTAATTTAGTGGTTATGCAGAGAAAAGCAAGGAATGGATTATACTTTGCATTTGGGGTTCTCCTGCCCGTCCTAAACAAAGATAAGACACAGCAACCTAAAAATCAACACACGTCATCTCCTTTCATTGATGTGATGTTGGATATCTGATGCATCTGAGCTTCTATGGAAATTGAATGAATATATTGAAAGCCTAATAAATATTTTTATAAACTATTGATCCAGATTCAAAAGAAGATTTAGTTGTGGCAAATTAAATTAGTAGCTTAAAACTGTGATAATTAGAGATTTATCAGTTGGATAAAGCTCAAATTTCTCCAAATAATTTTACTAAGTAGTTTTTCTATATAAAAATATTGTTTTTTATCGGACCATTTGATCTCCCAAAACTAGGCGTAGAAATTACTATTTAGACTAGTTTTGTTATTTTTCCTATGAATTTTTGGATTATTTATTTATTTATTTATCTTGTTTTAATTCTTTTTATGCCTTTAGATTTTAAGTTGTTTCCTGATGGAAATAGATTTTCTGATGTATTTAAAGGAGGGTCACCATATATTTATTTTTCAGGAAATAAAACTGTAAATTAAAAGTTCATAACTTCAATCCTTTTTACTCATTAAAACTTTTATGTTTTTTTTGTGTTATTATTTTCTTATTAGCTCCCGCCTGGATCAATATATTTGAGATAAATATTAAAAATTTAAGAGTTTCTTCCTTACAGTTTTGTTGTGTGTTATTTTAAGGATTTTAAGAAATAATAAACCTTGTTTCTTGTTGTATCCTGCATCACTACTAATCCATTGCTTTATCATGTCCACTGATCTCAATCCCAGCTGCGCTAGTTGTTACTGATTTCCCTTCTCGTACTATCAGTTCAAATTCTAGGATAATATGAATCTAAGTTTTTCTCCTTTTCACCCACCAATAATTTTGCTCAAATAATTAAGATTTGGCGTAGCATTTGAGGATGTAGCTACTGATGGCTACAGCACTCCAAAACAGCGCACAACCTCTATTACATCAGCGTTGCTGCCGACAACAATTAGCAAAATAATTTATTAAATGAGTTAGTAAATCCTAAATTATTATCCAAGCAAAAGCTAAACAAGTGACTTCTTTGGCACGGATTATTCAATTACTAGGTAGCTTTTAGTTACTGTTTTAAGAAAGAAAAAACAAAGACATAGGGGACCAAAAACATGTTTTCATGTCCTTCATGTTTTTGAAAACTCTAAAATTTACTCTAAAATTATTATAGAAACATATTTATTTGTGTGTCCTTCTCTATCCTTCTAAACATGTATTTGTTCTTTCTATATTTTTATTTTTTTAATTTTAATGTTGAAGGATGAAATAAAAAAAATCAATTAAAAAAAATGACCTAAGTAAACCCAGATAAACTACTAAACTCACGACCTTGGTCATGAGATCTAAATAATCCAATAGAAAAAAAAATTAAAACAAATTATGAAGCTCAATCCCCAATCAACCAAGTATTGAAAGATAAAATTGAAAAATATTTAGATAAAAAAAAAGACACAAAAAATACTCGAGTCAACCTAAGTTAACCTGTCAAATTTATTACCCAAGTCATGAGATGAAAATAACCTCATAGAAAACAAACTAAAACAAATCTTGAAACATAACTCACAATTAACCCAATGTTAAAGGATAAAATTGAGAAAAAAATTCAATTAGGAAAAGGGAAAAAAAAAACTCAAGTCAATCAAGTTATCTCGTCAAACTCGCAGCCCAAATCATGAGACTGGGATAACCTCATAAAAATTAAATTGAAAAAAATTATGAATAAACCTAATATGGAAGAACGAAATTGAAATTGAAAAATCCATAAAAAAGGATACAAATAAACAACTCGAGTCAGCCCAAGATAACTCGTCAAACTCGTGACCTGAATCATAAGATAGGAATAATCTTATAGAAAGCAAACCAAAACAAACCACGAAACTTATTCTCAATCAACCTAATATTGAAGGATGAAATTAAAAGAAAAAAAGTTAATTAGGAAAAGGAGAAAAAAAACTCAAGTCAACCGAGTTAACTTGTTAAATCCGTGGCCTAGATCATGAAACTAGGATAACCTCATAAAAAATAAATTGAAAAAAATTATGAAGTTCAATCCCTAATAACCCTAATATTAAATGATAGAATTGAAACTAAAAAATTTATTAAAAAAACATAAAAAATGACTCGAATCAAACTGAGTTAACCAACCAAACTCATGACTCGAGTCATGAGACAAGAATAACCTTATAGAAAGTAAATCATGAAACTTAATTTTCAATCAACCCAATGTTAAATGATGAAATTTAAAGAGAGAGAAAAAAACCAATTAGAAAAGGTAGAAAAAAACTTGAGTTAACTGAGATAACTTGTCAAATCCAAGGTTCAAATTATAAGATTAGGATAACCTTATAAAAAGTAAATTAAAACAAATTATGAAGTTCAATATCCCCAATAAACCTAATGTTGAAGGATGGAATTGAAATTGAAAAAAAAAAGATTATATTATAAAAATAAAAATAAAAACACTATATTTTGTGAGAAAGAGTAAGTAAAATTCCTTCTCTTTTAGTTTTTTTTTTAATGTTTTTCACATTTAATAATATAATAATTATTATGAAATGACATAATTAACAATACAGCAATTAATAAAATGATGTGGACAAATATAATGATATATAATAATTTTATTAGCTCGGTCCATAATCATATATAGTGAACTAAGGCTTAATTAGATAACAAGCATTAAATCTTTAGGTGTTGGCTGAGGAGGTGTTGGATTTGCTCTCCACGATATCATTTTATATATATATATATATATAATAATCGAGATGTATTATTAAAACAGCACCGTTAAGGTCCACGATATCATTTTAGATTTAATGAGAGATTGTGATACAGAAGTTTCTCATGAATCATCCGTCTAAATTTAACGGACGAGGGTTTTAACCTTAGTGCATACATAAAACATAGTTTGAGCAATGATATATAACTGAAGCAAGCTGACTACAGAATCAAGAAAGAGGAGGGAGAGAGAGGGAACCTGCAGCAGCTGCACCAGCAACATCGTTCTCGGAGTCCCTGGTGACGAGGACCAGCCTGGTTTTGTAATCACCATGAGTATCATAGAAGTCTGAGAGGGACATATTGATGCAACTCAACCCAGTCTTGCCATCCAAGTCATTGTCCAAGTCAAGAACCACACCTACATTCACTGGGATTATAGATGTCGAGTTCTTGGCCATTCCCATTTCAAAGAAGAAAATCTTCAAATAAAGAAGGGAAAAGAAAGAGAGAGCAGGCTTTGAAGGGTACTTTTTCCTGATCATATTGTTGTCTACTTGTGGTTGAGCTGATTCCAGTTTGTTGGTTTAAGCTTGAAAGAACTCTCTCTTATTTATATAAGGCTGTGGCCTGTAGGGTACTTCAAATATGTGGATCCTTAAAGCCTAGAAGAAGATCTCAGAACAGTGGGTGGAGAGGGCCCAATCATTAATTTAAGCTTTCAAAAACAGGAGAGGTTTACTGAGTTTTGTTGCAAGGAAATTTCATGCTTTGAAATTTCCTTGAAAACTATCCCTCCGAGGGCCCAACCATTAATTTAAGCTTTCAAAAACAGGAGAGGGGTTTACTGATTTTTGTTGCAAGGAAATTTCATGCTATGAAATTTCCTTGAAAACTATCCCTCCCCTCATGAATTGTAATGTAAAAGAAGTCCAAAACATGGAAGGATGTTGGGATATGGTTAAGTAAATTAGATTTAGAAAAATATCAAATAATTGCTTAACATATATAGTTCCTAAAACATTGGAAGCAAATCACACTTCATACGAAAAGAGATTGAGAGGACAGGAGGAACAAAAAGTCATTTCCCTTTTCTTATTTTTCTTGTTATACATGTCAAGATGACAAGTATTTGTATGACTTTTCCCCCTGGCTTGTCTGCTGTTACCGATCAAATATGTTCCTTGTCTCTGATTTCACTATCGGTTACCTTGACTAATTAAATCAGTGGACGTACGTATGGTTGCTTCATACTTGTTAGACTTTTTGAAGTGTTGGCTTAAATGATAAATATTTTTGTTTTCAGGATTATTATTTTCAATTCAAATCTAGAAAAAATTGCAAAAATAAAATAAAATATGAATACTTCAATCCGACTGTGAATAATTTATTTAAAACTCGATTGAGAGGGAGAGCTGACAGAGAGTGCCCTAATCATGCCTATAACAACAAAACAAAGAAAGAAAGGTATCCGATTCCTTATTCCTTATTGCAGCCAAACAATAGCTTTTATGGGAAAATCTAATTCAATAAATTAATTATCATCCCATTAAGTCTCAATCCTATTATATTATTTTATGCTTAAAAAACACTAATGTGTTGTCTAGCATGCATTTTCTCCCTTGCATCATCATATTGTTTTGGATCTTTTCGAATTTTTTCTTGTCAAACAAGCATCAAACAGTGCACGCTTGATTTTCTTCGATTCAAGACAAGATTTGTATATGTAAGTCGTCTATTTCACTTACAAAGATGATGAATAGCATCCTTTCGACGAAGCATCCTTTGTCATGTCACAAATTTGCTTTAGACACACTGCGCCATCTCAGACTTGAGGTGTTTCTAAGCGATGTAGTAGTTGTTTTTTAAAATATATTTTTTTAATTGTATCAAAATAATATTTTTTATTTATTTTTAAAAAAATTATTTTTGACATCAGCACATCAAAACAATCTGGAAACACCAAAAAATTAATTTGAAGTAAAGAAAAAAAATCAATTTTTTTCAAAAACGCTTTGAAACACAAAAACAAATGGGGTTTATACTATCACCTACTTCTTGTTTGCTATCTAAATCTAAATCATCCATCTTCTAAACTAGCTTAAGATATTGAAATACTTCATATGAGCTCACATTAAGTATGCTTATAAGTTTGTAGTTTATATATATATATCATATATATATTTCTAGACGCGACTCACAGGTGGGTACCCATGATCGATGACCATTTCAAGAGCCAAACCACTAGAAAGAGCCTGCCAACTCGAGGTCCCTAGTCAATTACACACTTACATGTTGGTTGGGAAATTCAAGTGGTGGGATTCAAACTAGGGATGTCATCTCCTCTTAGTTAACTCTTTACCAATTGAGCTACTAGCTCACTTGCAGTTTGTAGTTTAATTGACATCCATTTCTCCTTTCTATCATGAGAGACTTGGGGTTCAAGTGTGTAAGAAAACAATTAAGAAAAAAAAAAGTTGGATAATTTGTATTTTCATCTCAACTCAACTCAAGTTATTAGATGAAGTTTTAAAATATTATCATCTCGCTCTCTTCTTTTCTTCCTTCTTATCATGACCTACACCCATTTACACAGAGAGATTTTCATTTTTAAGCTTTAGTTTAGTTCAAGAAAGGTTGAAGAAGCAAGTAAGTGGTTCCATCTCATATTATTTTCGATTATGGTTTGTTTATGGAAGAATTAAAAAAGAGATTAGGGTTTTGTGATGATTTTGATGAAGTGTTATGGGTTGAGAAATTTGTTTCAACTTTGGTGGAAAATATGGACATAATGCTCTGGAGGTTGAGGATAAAAAATTTAATTTTGATCCTTGATTTATGAAAATTTCTATTAATCCCTAAACTTTGGAATATTATAATTTGACCCTTGAAATGTATTTTGAAATTATAGGCAGTATTATTATTAGGTTAATGGTGATGAATCTCATTTTGATAATTGATATATGGAATTTACAATTTAGCCCCTCAATTTTGGAAATTTACAATTTAGTCACTGAACTTTGGAAAATTTGCAATTTGGTCACTGGAATGTAAATTGAGATTCTGGACCGAGTTGAGGATGGACTATAGGTGAAATTTCAGTATGGTTATGTATTTACAATTTGGTCCTCCAATCTTGGTAAAATCACGTTTTAGTCCCTATTTTTTGGAAGTTTGTCATTTTAGTCCCTAAACTTAGGAGACTAAACCTGATTTTCTTTTATGCATTAGAATCTTTTATTTGTGTTGTTTTTTAGTTTATTATGTATTTTTATTGTAGGTTCTTCTAACGATTTCAATAGAATTTTCGGGTCTTTCATCTAATATTTCTTTTATTTCTATATTTTTTTCAGGTGAGTAGAATAATATTTAATATACATGTAATATAAATAAATTATGCATGTTGATATTCTTGAATATATATATATATATATATATATATATATATATATATATATATGTTTATTTATTTTAAAAGAAATAAATATTTTATTGAATATATATTAAAAATAAATTATATTTTATATAACATAAAGTAGGTTTGATAATTATATGAATATATGTTATGTTTGGATATCGAACTTGTCTGTAACTCCATACTAACAGAGTGTAGTTAGTCTTTGTGCACATCGTATCTGTATTCCTAGCTGGTGAGAGAGGCACCAGCCTATGCACGACTAATTATCCTAAAGTGGTCACCTTTTATGTCATCTGATTATCTTCGGGTTTCATCTGATCTCTGACATGTATTTCACTACTATATTAATATGCTTAGTATATATGTTTATATCAAGATATGTATGACTTACAAATTATTAATATCTAAGATGTATATTAAATGTTATTTCCTCACTGAGTTGATTGAACGCACCCCTCATTTTATATTATTTTTAGGTTTTTAGTTTATGTTAGCAGGTTGACCTTGTTGTTTGTTTCAGCTTCTTCACTTTTGTTTGGCATGTCTTGCTTGTTTCCGCAAGGTTTACTTTTAATTTGTCTTAGAGTGCTCCACTATTACACTATTTTATTTAAAGTTTGGGTTTTATATAATGTAACACGTATTACAAACCCTCGTTTTGTTTTTATCTGATGAAGAGATATTTTGAAAGTTTATGAAATGCTATATATTTTATATAATTTGTTTTATGATATGTATGTTCTGAGATTTGGCGTAGGTGTGGTGTCTTGCTGGCACCACTCTTGCATTGCCAGTCATGGATCTGGAATTTGAGTCGTGACAAATAGTTATGCCTAGTAAATTAGAGTGGTTAATTTATGATTAAATCCATGAATTTTCCTTTTATGTTGAACCATTGAAATTAGAGCCCTAACTATTGACTGTTCTAAGGGAGATTTTAGGAAGGAATATACAATATAAAATATGCTAGATTTTTTTTTACTTAAATAGAAATTAAGAATAAAAAAATTGAAAGTGATTGATGTCTAATCTCCAACTGACAATAGAGTTAGTGTCATAGACTCAAGTTTTTTGAAACAACACCAAATAGATGGCTATTAGATGATTGACCAGCGCTACACTACGGGTCAAGTAAATTTTTTGTTGAACGTAAAAACAAATATTCAAATGTTGCTAATGTTTTTTTCCTAGCAGAAAAAAATTAAATTGTGTAAGGGTTTACCCGATGTAACCCGATTGACTTTATTAGGCCAAAAACAACCCATACAACTCGTGAAAACAAATTTTGACTAAACAAAATTTTAAGATAATATCTTTTCTTACTATTAAAATAACAATATGTTGGATTGACCTTGGACAACCCAGGTTAACGTGTTAAATTCATGACCTGGGTTATGAGACTATGATAACCCTATAGAAAGCAAATCAAAATAAATTATTAAGCCTAATTTCCAATCAACCTAATATTGAAGGATGAAATTGAAAAAAAAATCAATTAAAAAGAGGACCTAAAAAACAACCCGGGTTAACATGTCAAACTTGCAACCCGGGTCATAAGACCGAGATAACCCCATGAAAATAAAATAAAAAAAAATTACAAAATCCAATCCCTAACCAACCCAATATTGAAGGATGAGATTAAAAAAATCAATTAAAAAAAGAACATGAAAAACAACCTGAGTCAATCTACTAAACTCATGACCTAGGTCATCAAACTAAGATAACCTTATAGAAAAATATTAAAAACAAATTATCTGATTTAACCTGGATTAACCTGTTAAATCCGCGACTTTGATCTTGAGACCAAGATAACACCATATAGAGAAATTCAAAATAAATTATAAAGCTCAATTCTCAATCGCCCTTGTACAACCTAATGTTGAATGATGAAATTTGTAAAAATCTTAATTAAAAAAATGACATAAAAAATAAGTCGAGTTAACCGTTAAGCACTATTATCGAGTCATGAGACCAGGATAACATAAAAAAACAAACCAAAACAAACCATGAAGCCTAATTCCCAATTAAACACAAAATTAATTGATGAAATTGGAAAAAAAAGTCAATTTAAAAAAAATGAGTCAATTGGGTTAACCCGCCAAACTCATGACCCAAGTCATGAGACGAGGACAACTTCATAACAAATAAGTTCAATGTTGAAGAACTCATGACCTAGTTAATGAGACCGATATAACCTCTCAGAAAGAAAAAAAAACGACTTGATTTAATCAGGGTTAAAATCTCAAAACTCGTGACCTTGATCTTAAGACCAAGATATTCTCACAAAAGCAAATCAAAATAGATTATGAAGCTCAATTCTCAACTAACTTAATGTTGAATGATAAAATTGAAAAAAAAATAATTAAATAAAAGACACAAAAAACAATCCGAGTTAATTCGGGTTAATCCGTTAAGTATTATTCTCGTGTCATGAGATCAAGATAACCTAATGAAAACTAAATAAAGCAAATCATGAAATTTAATTCTCAATCAAATCAATATTAAAGAATGAAATTAGAAGAAAAGAAATTAATTTTGAAAAAGAAAAAAATCTGAGTCAATCGAGTTAATCTGTCAAATCATAACCCATCAAACCTAAAATCAATATTATAAGAGTATGATAAATAAATAGAAAAAAAATCAAAATTAAACAAAAAAAATATTAATTGAAAAAAAAAACGACAAAACAAAACACTAGTGATTTGTGAGGAGGCTGGGTACACTAAAACCCCCCTGCTTTTTTTAGTTTATAGTTAATTAATATATGAAATGAGAAAAGCCTTGAACCAGATGATAACAACAACTCGAAGGGGAGAATTTGTAGGAGGTTAAAACACCTGGAAATTGGTGCACAAAAAGGTTCTTATGGGTCAAAATCGTCTGATTGGTTGGTGCATTTGACCTGTAATGGATGGCTAATGTGATTAGTTGGGTAAGGAACCAGGTCCGTGCTATAATTTCTCACCGCTAGCTAGAACATAGAGAGGAAAAGGTCCATATGCACGTTATTGGGTGGGGACTCAAACTTCACCTTAGTTTACCAGCTCCTTCACCATACAAAAACATGCATTGCAAAATACTCTTGGTTGTTTTTTTTTTTTTTAATATCATGGGCACATTTTTGGACATAATCCATTGGTTATAAATAGTTACTTTCAAGAGCCAAACCATGGGAAAGAGCACACTCACTCAAGGTTCTCAGTCTATCACACACTTTCGATTGAAATATACAAGTGGTAAAATTCAAATTAGGAATGTTTTTTTTTTCCTAGTTAACTCTTTACTACTTGACTATTGCTTGCGTAGCTACTAGCTCACTTACCAGTATTGGTTCTGATCAAATATGTTCCTTTGTCTCTCATTTCGCAATCGGTTAGACTTTTTGAAGTGTTGGCTTAAATGATAAATAGTTTTGTTTTCAGGATTATTATTTTAAATTCAAATCTAAATAAAATTGCAAAAACTTTTTTTTTTATATGAATACATCAATCCGACTGTGAATAATTTATTTAAAACTCGATTGAGAGGGAGAGCTGATAGAGAGTGCCCTAATCATACTTATAACAACAAAACAAAGAAAGAAAGTTATCTGATTCCTTATTGCAGCTACTTTTCTGGGAAAAATGCTAATTCAATAAATTAATTATCATCCCATGAAGTCTTAATCGATCCTATTATGTATGCTTAAAAACCTCTAATGTGTCATCTAGTGTACATTTTCTCCCTCACATCATCATATTTTTTGGATCTTTTCGATTTTTTTTCTTGGCAAACAATCATCAAACAGTGCTCGCTTGATTTCCTTCGATTCAAGACAAGATTTGTATACGCCAGTCGTGTATTTCACTTACTAATTAAGATAATGTAGAGCATCCTTTCGACGAAGCATCGTTTGTTGAATGGCCACTGTGGTGCAATATGTGCTGGAAATGACAATTGTCAGGAGATGGAAATGGGAAGGCCTATATATCTGTAGTAAGAAGCAATAAAGTTGAAGATAATATTAACAACCATTTCTGTTTCTTTTGTTGCAGAAGCAACTTCAAGTACATGTTGTTTTCCATTTTTTAACTTCGTTGACTTTAACTAGTTTGCAGTAGCAGTGGTTTGAGTATAATTCAATACCAAGACGAAATCTCATATTTTTAAGGGTTAACATCAATCTTTTATTAAAAAGTCAAAATCAATGAAATTTTTTATTTTTATTTATTTTTATTAAAAAACCAAAAGCGATAAAATATTCTATTTTTAGGGATTAATGTCTAAATGTTTTTATTAGAGAAACCTAAATCAATGAAATCTCTGTAGTCTTGTGATTCCTGTAGTTCAGATTACCTTGATTACTTCTGTTTTTGTGTGCTGAATTTGTTAAACTCGAAACCATTTGGTTGTTTATCCTGCCTTTAACAGGCTTTATTTTATTTATAAAAAAAAAAAACGTAGCATCCTTTGTTATGTCATAAAATTTGTTTTCAAGACACAGCACCATCTCATATATATCAAGTTCAAATTATACTGCCACCTACTTCTTTTTTGCCATCTGAAATCCCAATCCCAATCATCTATCTTCTACAATAGCTTAAGATATTGAAATACTTCATATCAGCTGACTTTAATCAGTACAGGGTATGCTAACGAGTTTGTACTTTAACTGGCATCCATGTCTCCCTTCTATCATGAGAGAGTTAGGGGTTTTGAGTGTGTAAAAAATCAATTAAGAAAAAACAAGAATATAGAGATAATTTGTATTAGATAACAAGGTCTAGTATACTATTTATATTATTTTATAACACCTTGAATGTTAAAATTCAAGCATTAGCTGGCCCTTGATTATTATTATTATTTTTTAATCAAGCTAGGGTCAGACTTTGCTTTCATGATATATGGATATCAAGATACGATGACTATTTATTATTTTCATTTCTTTAATCGTAGCTAACAGGAAGATAAATTTCCCATGAGCTTATATCAGTCTATCATTCATTATATATTCAACTCAGTTGTGTGTAGAATGTTTAGAGGGCAAACAATTTCCCATGAGCTTTCCAAATAAGTCTACATCTAGAGCAAATCAACCCCTACAAGAGATACATACAAATATATGTGGTCCTATTCAGCCATACTCATTTGATAAAAATCTATATTTTCTATTTTTTATTAATTATTATAGTAGAAAAATATGGGTATATTTCTTAAATGAAAAGTCTAATGTATTTAATTATTTTAAAAAGTTTAAGGCATTATTTGAAAAAAAAAAGTGGTTACTCTATAAAATCACTTAGGACAGATAGGGGGTGAATTTTGTTCTAATGGGTTTTATAAAGCTCAAGTTATGAAAAGACTCCTAACAGTGCTTAGATCCCTACAACAAAATAGTGTGGTGGAGAGAAAGAATAGAAGAATTCTCAACATGATGAGAAGCATGCTCAAAACTAAGAAGATGCCTAAGAAGTTTTGGGTTGAAGCTGTAGATTATGTTTTTAATTGTCAAATAGGTATCCTACGAAAGGCTGGAATGGCATGACTCCACAAAAAGCATAGAATGGAAGAAAGCCAGTCAAACATGATGTTTTTGCCAAGACGAGAGATATGCTAGTAGTTATAAAGAAATCAAGTTTAAGGAGGGATGTTGAAAGTAGTTAAGATTAGAGAGATAGTCTTTTGTATAATTGTGATGAATGATTGATAAACCAACCATCCCTTTGTATTTATACTTTTAGGGTTGTATACAATACAATAGTGGAATGTATTACACATAATAACTATCCCTATAATGTATTTACATATAAACTGGACTCTTTCCTTAATACACCCC
>Ga0307515_10018563_pt1 | contig 12571 bp, 14 predicted proteins | sample 17_EM_MG_FD_194513 | JGI IMG/M metagenome (GOLD analysis project Ga0307515, IMG submission 194513) | Populus trichocarpa ectomycorrhiza microbial communities from riparian zone in the Pacific Northwest, United States - 17_EM | ecosystem: Host-associated > Plants > Roots > Unclassified | place... | reverse complement strand
CATAAAACTTCCATGTCAAGGCAGGAAAAACAGACCTCGATCAAGCGTTAAAACTTTCTCCACCTCTCCACCTCTCTCTCTCTCTCTCTCTCTGTCTCTAAAACTGTCACTGCAAGGGTAGGGACGAGTCGATAAGCAAGGTAAGCATTATGAAGACATGTATAAGAAAATAGATAAATAAAATTCTGAGTTCTTGAGTGAATATACCCGTAATTCAAACCCTATATATATATATATATATTGGTAAATTGAAACCCTAATTTTGCTCATAAATTCTTTGCACTGAAAAAACCAACATTGAATTTATATATATATATATATATATTGAATATTTTTAAGTGCAAAGAATGTTTTTCATTAATTTTGAAGAGTTTCATCCGTTTTATATTATAGACAGACATGGTTTTTTTCTTCTTCTTCTTAAACTTCATAGTTTATATTTTAAAAGAAATATTGATAATTAAAAATTGATTAATTGATATACCACTATATCTATACCTTTATCTATACCCATATCCATATATATTCTTTTCTTGCTATGCTATTTTATTTCCTTCTTGGATTGGCTAGCTAGTGTTTTAATTATGTGTTTGGACTTAGGAGCATTTCCTCAATCTTCTTGTCACTAAATATATTTAAGTACATAGTTTTTACATGGTTTAAACTGAGAAAATATATAATATGGCACCTAGATTTTGTACCGCTTGGAGGAGATTGTTGTTGTTGTTGTTGTTGTTAGCTAAGTGGACCGTGTTTGTTGTACTTTGCCCCAAATGCCATTATGGTTCTTCATGATTAACACATATTGATTCTTTGAACTACACTTCAATGATTAAATCTATCTGTATGTATAAAAATATTGAGATTCCACTCGTATTATGTTTGCCTTTTGCTTTCTTTTCTGGTACCTATCTCTTGAAAGAACTTCAAATTTGATGACTGACTTTATACCATCAACACACACCCGGCCCACGTCCCAGTGGTGCTTGCATTACATACCACACTTTTGAACCTTAAACCTGGTTTTCCTTCATTTCTTTCGAATATATATGGACCCTTTCTGATCAGATATGTTTTTATGCAGTTTTTTCCTCCTTAGAATATGATTGTAGTCGAGCACTGCTCGGGTACTCGCCCCCCTGTTGTCTAGAAACTCCTGCTCTTTTACTAGGTCTTGCAATATATGGACCCTTTCTGAGTTAGGATTTTAAAACTATAAATGTCACGTTGTGCATATTGCTCCGCTTCTGTTTATCAACATCTTTCATTTTGTTTTTTTATTCCTCCGATTTCAGATTCCTCACACAAATAAAGACCCTTTTACCTATCTCATGCTCGTATTTTGTGTTTCTGTAATTCCACCCATTTCTGAGTTGTTCAATAGCTAGTAATTAATATTTAATGTGAGTAACAAGCTTGCGAGAGTGATAGTACTTGAGTAACTACTTTGTAATTCTGTAATTCCACCCTTTCTGTAGATTATGGAGCAACTTTTGCAGTAATAAACCATGCATGAAACTATTTAAGAGAACTAGTTACGTTTCAGTTACATCACAAAAACCCACCTCGATGATCAATAAAGCTACAAAGACACGCTATATTAGTTAACCAAACAACTTTAATCCATATAAATCTGAACCGCGTAATAATTTTCAGATCAGTAGTTGGCTGCTCATACATAGCTCGTCAAAGGAATATGAGTTTTAAGAAAGCAAGTGCGAAAGTGTTTTTCTTTTGATAGATGCCAAGTTTTAAGGTTACTTTCAATAAGTTTCGCAATTAAAAGCTTTAGATATATGTCAATGAAGAAGCGAAGTTGATGCGTCTTTCATTAATCTCACAGGCCTGGGGCAATAAATTAATAGCACAGGAGTTGATATATGTCAATGGAAGAATAATAGCCATGTCCAATCACCTTAAAAAGAGGTGTAACTATATAAATATCCCGTGAGCAAAGGAGTGTCCTAATGTCCTGTGAAGATCAGGAATATATATGTTCTTTTAGCTTCAGTACAGTATGTTCTTTTGATTTAAATTAACCTTAAATTCCTTTGTCTTACAAGTGCAACAAGCTCTTAGAGTGAGTTCTTCAACGGATAAGTAAATATAATGATAGTTTATTGAAGTCTTTGTTGGAAAATTAATTTGGTCAAGAACATGGTTAATAGGATAAAATTAAAAGTGAGGTTCACTCACTTTTAGGTTTAGATTTTGATAGAATTTAATCTTTAATATAAATTTTTTAATATAGAACATTAACATATTTTAAATAAATTATGGATGAATGAAAAAATTAATCTTAAAGAATTCTTGGTTGATATATTTTGATGAAACTCAAAACCCCTAATAAAATTATATTCCAAATATAAAAGAAACAAAGCTTTCTTGATATTTATAAAGTTAAAATTGAACTAAAAAAACACCCAAGCTTTTAGAGAGAAGAGGTTCTAAGCAAAATAGGTTTTGGGTTTAAACCCCCTCGCTCACAGGCTCGAGCTTGGGCTTTGGATCGGTCCTAGGTTTGGGTTTAGTTTGTTATAAAAATAATATTTTGAACTACAAAAGATTATTTTTTGCAACTAAAATTTGAGTTTGGGCCTGATTCATTGAGAATTATTTCTTTCAACACATTGGTTTGTCCATTCCATGAAAAGAAAAATTTGATCAGTTTTTTCAAAACTCTTTCAATAGTACCCGAACAATTTTTCCAAGTCAGAATTTACTTGATTTAAATCCAAAAACATTTAGTTTTAATTCTAGTTTATTGTGAGTAGTCAAAGTTGTTAGTAGAAGAAGTCCATCAACTTTTGAAGCTTAAAATTCTCTATAAAAACAGGTTGAAAAGGATTGTTTGGGGTTGCTAAATTCTGCATTATTTCGATAGAATTTGACAGTACTCCTCCTCATTTAATTTCCCAACATTCCTCTTCTGGTTTTAAAGTTTCATTTTCTCTCAAAATTCCTTTTAATCTAGAATTTAGATTCGGTCCTTGTAGATGGATAATTGAGTACTATTTTCTTGATTTGTTAGATCTTATTTAGAAGTGCACCTAAACAAGATGGTGATGTTGGAATCCTGAAATACTTATGTTGTACCAAGTGAGGAGCAATAAATCATTAAGAATAAATAATTGATCCCTGACAATAACAAAAATTAATCAATTTTAAAGTGTTTCAACAAATAAATACTATTTTGATTTTAATTTGTTTAATTTTATACATTAGTACTAATGCATGTTAAGATTTAGATTCTATTATTTATGCAATATTATATATATTTGTTTAGTAAATATGTCAGTCTTTTTGTTATTGTAAGTAACCATAATGTAATACTTATCAACTAAATATATTTTTCGCACTTGTCTAATTTTAATTGTGAATTTTTAAACTAAATATCTCTATCTGCTTCTTCTTTTTTTTTCTTTTACCTTGAAAGATGTCCTTACAAGTATCTGAGATAAGTATTTAATTTCGACATTTTTTTCTTTTCTAGTTTTAACTATAAGGGTATTCTTTGACTTTTTGTGTATTGAGATTTTTTTATCTCGATCTTAAAATAAGTCATTCACGTTTTAAAAAAAAATAGATCAATTAATAAGATAATTTTTTCCACGGCTCCTCTGAGGTGTCAAATCCTAGGCGGTGATTTGGGAATTAACCCACTTATTATCCTAATTCCTATTCAATTAATTAAGCCTTTCTAGAGGATTAATTATCCTATAATAATACCGGAGAGATAGACCTGTGTTTTTTTTTTTTTCTCGTTTTTGTGAAGTAAATGAGACCTTATAAAGAATATACACAGAAAGAATGTTGCTAGCAATAGCATTTCAGGGAATCACATATATATATGCCATGAAAGCCTAATAACAATGAAGCATTTGATAGAACCAAATTATCGATTTGGGTTAAGAGGGAACCACCACTTTGAAGGTTTGTGAATTGAGATTGGTGATCGTTAGTGTTGGGAGTTTGCTTCAAGGTGGTGCCTGGTGGGCTGGTGGCTACCAGCACGGACTACTGACCCAGGCAAGAGTGGGTCAGAGTGATCATCAGCCTGGATCCGGTAAATTTTGTGATTTAGGCTCTCGGTCGGCCGTATGAGAAAAGGAGATGCTTTTTTACTGGTCAGTGGGAAGGAAAGTGAAACATTGAGGGGCTTACGCGGCTTTAATATGACCAAGTAGGGTTACCCTGCAAATTCGTAGTTGAGACTCGAGGGATTTCCATTTTTCAAAATTATATGGAGAACTTTTCCTTGAGAAAAACTCGGAAGAAAAGGGATGTTTTGTGTTTATTTCATTGGTAAAATTCATTAACCTTGACCTCACGTAAGGTTCTAGATTGATTTCCATTTCCCTCTCCTGTAGACTCTAGCACGGACTACAAAGCAGTGTCTGGAGACAAGGATCTGTAGTCTCACCATAACAAAGCTGACCAACTAATATTTTCATTGCTGGTAAATAATGTGAATTTACACACGGTGAAGTGCGGCAGGCGTCCCTTGTCCTACGGGACTTCAATTCCAGTTACAAAAGTTTTTTCTTTTCTTTTCATGATGGCTACGAGTCTATTCTCATGTCAGAACTACCATTTCCCGTCTTTTCCCTCAATCCAGCTACAAATATTAATACACTAGCACAAGACCGATTGTAATCCCCCAGTCTCGCCTCTTTACACAAAAAATGCGAGAGTATTCCAACTGACCAAGTAATTATTCAGTGCAAAGAATGATGCGTGATTCTTCACCAGTCTATACAGCAACCAGAGAACTGGCTTGGCCCCCAGATATGGATAACAAAAAATTAGCATGTGGTCAACACTCTATCCGTAACCGCCGCATTTCAGACCTGAAGGTGGAACTTGAATTCAAAGTCCGATGAGCAAGAGCCCTTATGTCCTCTCGAGAACAATAACGTGAGATACGAACTAGCTCCCAAAGTGCACCTCCACTGATCATTTCTTTTGCATTTACTTCTGAAATACAAGTTTGACCCTTCAAGGAACATGTCAATGGGAATTTTCTCGATCAAAATGAGGAAGTGGCACTTACCTTGCTGAGCCAGGTGACATAGAGCAAGCTCAATGTGGCGTCTGATTGGTGCAGCTTCATTATTAGCATTTTGTACAATCCATGGAAGTGCGCCGTCTTCTATAAGAAGAGATCTGCCACTTTTTAATCCTGTGGTAGGCCAACATAATGTTAACATTAAGAATATAGATTCATTCACGTCTTCCCATACAAATATGTTCATGGCACAGTCCATGAACTATCAGATATATTCGTAGCCAGTATGCTATTGGACATATGACACATTATCAGACATATACTTGATCGAGGAATCTGGCCAGAATGTGAGAGCTGAGATCATTTAATAGAATTGCTTAACAAATTTGAAGGTGCAATAATTACCTTCTCAACCCTAACACTTGCCCAAGTGCCCCCACAACAAAAGAAATAAACCCACATGAACAAAACCCAAGAAAAGCAGTAAGCAGATACTTCAACCTAAAATCAAACATATATTTTCCGAAGCAACAAATGAAAATAAAAACTTTCCCTAAACACACATTATGAGTTTCCATTTTCTGATTTGACAAACCACCACAGAGATTGACTGTAATATCAATTGCCATTAAGGTCCAGATATAGCCTGTTTGCAGGCCTTAGATACAGAAGTTCATGGTCAAGATCATATGCGACTGAAAACTAACCTTGAGTAGATGCCCGGGACTCGCATTTTGCAAAGTTAGCAATCCCACGAGCTACTTGGGAAAGAACATCAGGATGTTCACACCTCACCATTCCTAGCAGAGCTCTTATCCCACCTTCAGACCTCAGCTTCATTTGTAGCTTATCTGTGAGACAAAAAGAATGTAGTATGTCAATACCGCACAATAATTTGATATGACATCCAGTTTAAAACATTGAAAGCATACAATTTTCATTTGAGACTTAAATCCATAGCGGAGGCAAATTAACAGCTGCAGCAAATGCATTTCTCTCAATGGCATCTTTTTAATACAGCATATTCACTGAAGCAAAGCTAAAGAATATGTATATGGCCTTCGGAAATTATTAAATTGACATTTCTTTGATGAATGTGCTGCAATTTTTATTAAGTTGGATTGACAAAGGCGAGACTCAAACCTGAGACCTCACCCCTCTTGCTCATGCAAGAGTACCACTACGCTATATGCTCATTGGCATGTTATTAAATTAACAATTCATCAAGAATCAATAATGACATTCTTGTAGAAATACTCCTTAACTGAAATGTGTTCTAGATTTTCATTCTAGCAAGATTCTTGATGACATGCTGTTAGAAATACTCCTTTACTGAAATGAGTTCTAGATTTTCATTCTTGCACTCCTGTCTTGATGAAGGTCTAGTAACCTTTCCATGGCTTCTATTTTACAGCAAACTGAACCTTCTTATAATGTTAATAATGGCCAAAAATATATGAAGAGGAAAGAAACACTAGCATGATGCAGCAGAACAAGCAGTATACCATTTCCACATAGATTTGCAATAGCTCCAGAAACCATGCGTAGAGTTTGAGGATCCTCAGCATCAGCTGCTGTCATAGATAACAAACTAATCCCCCCTTGAACCATGATTAGTTCTTGATTGGCTTCTGAAAGAAAGGCAACAATACACAAAACCTATATATTTAGGAGCTGATTGGTGTTGGAACCATTAAGCAATAATTGTGAAGATGACAAGAGAGAAGTATGGGTGACAATTACCATTCATTGCAAGATTGGCAATTGCACCTGCTGCTACTCTGCGAATAGTTTCATCCTCAAAGCTTCTAAGGACCATCAGCAAGGAAGTAAGACCACCAGATTCAACAATCCTTTCTTGATTTGCTTCTGCATGATATACAAGGTGAAACACAAATCAGTTGCATGAAATAAAAAGAAGAATAACAAAGTACTATAGTTTGAACCTCGGATCTACCACAACCCAGCTCATCCATTCCAGCTATAAATGAGTACTGACCTTCAGCTGCTAGATTAGCCACCACTTTTACAGCATGTATTCGTACATTCGCATCTTCTGACTCAAGCAGTGACAAAATCTTTTGCAATCCAACTGTCAAATACATTGATCATTAAACTAAAAGAAACGCATGGACCAAACATGGTTCATGATTTTGTGCAAGAATTTTATTACCGTGTTCAAAAAGTGAGGCAGTCGGAGCCTTCTGTCCATTCATAGTCTCTTTAAATTGTGAATTCCTAGCTTGCGACATGAGAGAATCTACACCACTGAAACCATTTGCGGATCCACTTCTTTCAAGATACCTTTTTGCCTACAAACATCGAGGGTGTAACCAGGTTAAAGTTATAGATAATATATGATTTTGTCTGTGATTAAGGCTGGGGATGGGCAACTGGACAAGGGCGTTGCTTCTTGTAACAATTAAAGTTAACTTAACCTGTGAATTAAAAGCATAGTTAAAAATTAAAAAGTTCCCTTTAAATTATGGTAAGGTGGTAAAAAGGTTGAAAATTTACGTTCATAATTTTTCACCCCTTTACTCATGTTTGGTATATTTTTTAGAGGGAAAGATTTAAAGGAGGTTGACGTTCAACCCTCAAAAGGGGGTCAAATGTAAACCTTTGAGAGGTGGGAATAGATGGATTTTTCAAGGGGGGGACTTTGAATTTTGTGTTTTGCCCTCTCTTTATTTAATTTTCACCATTTTTTCCCTCATTTTGATCCCATCTCAAAATTCGGACAGCAAATATTTATTATTTTAATATTTCTCATGATAATATTTAATTTAACATTTGGTTTAATTCAAGCGCGACCCACTATCACACATAATTTTTCATCTTTTACCAAACATCCTTAACATTTCACCTTTTAACATTTTTTTACACCCTTAACACTTAACCATTAATCTTACTTCTTAACATTTTCCCTCCAAATTTTAACCTAATACCAAACACAACCTAAGAGCAAATGATCATGGTTTGAGTGATTGATGGTGGAGGGAAAAAGAAAACTGCCCAATATTTCTAAATTGAATACCTGATCAGCTTCAAAAGTCAACTGCAACAACTGACTTTGTAGGATCACAACTTCTTCTTCCAGTTTCCTTTTCTTATAAGCCTCATCCTCCAATATCTTGTGAAGCCTTATGATCTCTGTATCTCCACCAGCCTAGTGCATAAATAATCCACAACTTTATTCTTCTTTTTTTTTTGGTTGGATGTGGATTGATGGTGGAGGGTTTGGGAAAAGTGCAGAGAAGAAAGGCAATACAAAGCTTAATCCTTACCCCTGGCTGCATAAATTGCTCAAATTGTCCCTTAAGTTTGTTGATCTCATCTTCAGCCGCCTTTCTTAACTGAATTTCATTTTGAAGCAACTTTCTGAGATCAGAAACTTCCTCAGAAACAGGGCCCAGCTCCTGAGAAATAGGATGGAAAAGGGAGAAAAGGCAGGGTTCATATTGAAAAAAATTGGAAAATCAATTTTTAGAGAAAAGATAAAATGCACTGGCGAGGGTCAAGATATATAACAGCAAAACATTCATTGTAACACGGTGCCATGAGTAAGTACATCGTAGTGCCAAGAGATTCTGTACTGAACTATAAGTGCATCATCATAATTAGCAGGGATATGCCTGTCCTATAATCAAATATTATTTTTATCAAAGGAAAAATTTATACAGCAGCTGGATATAATATAAAGTTTGAGAGAGGATTGAATCCTAACTGGAATTCATAGATTTCAATCTGACAACAGTCATAAGACTCCATTCTCAACAGCAACAAGTGCCACGGAAAGATTACCTCTCCATTGCAATTATCATTGATGAAGTCATCACGGCCATGCCTTTGCTGATTTGCTAACAATTTTTCCTCTAGCTCCTTGACAGATTCCATGTATTCCATCTGACACTTTAGCCTCTCCTTCTACAAAAAGCAACAGGAAACTTAAAGGTGTTGAAAAAAAATATTATAGTAATTGAAACAATAAGACTCCAATTTCATGTTAAAAGGTAGCAAGGAATGAAAGGAGTAGACTGCCACGAGTAAATTCCTTCCCAAGGCATTTTTAGTCCCTCAACTTTCATTTCTCTTGTTCTTTCCAAGATCTAAACAAAAACTAAACCCTGAATGAGAGTATAAGATAAACTGCATTGACAAAAAAATGAGTGCCATCCATGACCATTACAGCCTGGGCTCTTTCCACGTTTTGTACAAAAAGAAAAAACAGAGAAGTAAATGAACACAGTGCTATTGTTTGCAAGTAACATGCAAGGCTCTTCTTTACAGGAAATAATCAATAGCTGAACTGACCTCTAAGGCTTCTGCAAAGTTCCTTTCCACCTCAGCAATACGATTTTGTGCTTCTTGATTTACTCTTTCAACTTCATTGTCAAAGGCTTTCTGCTGCCTTTCATTTTCTGCAATGAGCTTGTCTACTTGTATTTCAAGCTTTCTAGATAAACTTTTGTAATCAAACTCTTCCTTTATTTTCAGCATGTTCTCCACCTTCATTGCCTAAAGACAGATGAAGTATTTACAATCAGTTGATTATTTATGCTACATCAATATGTAACATATACTTTAATGGTGCCATCATAAATACACTATGCATATTAATAAAACTCTCATTAAGTAACAGGGATGCCAAATAAAAGCAGTATGAAGTCATGATGTAAAAAGGTAGAAATACACATTTCACAATAGCATTTGTAATTTGTACATTATAACAGAGGAGAGAAAAAACTGTTTGATGGAATGTACTGCAAAAATTCAAGGCATGACACATGAATCAACAGTGCTCACCCTTTGTCCAAACAATATAGTGCTCGAAGTCTCGCCCCTGTGGCATGGTGAAGGGCCAATGGTCACAATTAAAGAAGTTCTTGCAGTTCCTGCAGTGAGATGACATGTGACCAAAATATGAACTGGCGTTTTTTTGCAGAGAAATCTAGAATAAGAAGCCAGTTCATTTATGAAAATAAACCTTCATTGAATGGTAAATTAGTAAATGAATTATTCCTCTCAAGAAACAACAAGGGTAAGGTAATGGTTCAAATGATCACTAATTTGGATCTCACCAATAACATCTAATTAACTGATCCAGTCAGATCGTATCAAAACCTGAGAAAAAATTAACTTACATGAATAAGAATGGCAACTCACCTCCAAATGAATCTTTAAGCAACCTCGTAAGTTTTGAATCGCGAATTGGAACATGAGAACTATTCTCAGCCAGTGCATTTATGCACTTCCCTAGTGCACTCAGTGAGAGATTAATAGACTTAGCTTCCTCTAGCATATGTCCCTCGCTTCCTGTCAAATGAGGAAAGAGCATATGTTAAGAACCTACTAACTCATAAAAACATGAGGAAGAGGTTTAAGAAAGCCATGATCGTCAGAAACCACACTCCACCTCATATATATCCACACTTATATTCCAATGGATATAAAGAAAAAGTAACATCTTCTGATACGCACCTGACTTGTGAACACGTTCTGAACCAGCCAGATCTACCAAAACCAGCTTGCTTTTCCGAACAATAGGTTTTGAAGGTTTGACCAAATGAGATGAATTATCAATTTCACTTGAAAGAGCATCTTCTCGTCCTGTAAATGACCTCTTAACCTGAACCTGCACTAAAATATGCAACTATACATCAAACAGAAAACTGAATCAAGAGCGTCAAAAGTAAAGAAGAATTATTCACCATTAGAATAGCATGACTACGAGAAGATTCAGTATTCAACTTCGTATTCGCAGCAATTCTATGAGCTTCCCCTAATCTTAGCAGTTCCACAATACTCTGCTGGTCCCTGATTTCTGCAACAGTTGCCCCAGGTACTGAAACATCACCAGTTTTTGGATCTTCCACAATAGAAATATTATCGTTTGCCGGAACAAGAAGGTCCTGGACAGCCTCCATATAAAGCTATACGTGTTTGTAAAGAACAAGAATGTTAGGTAAGTTGTGAAGACGCAAACTGTAACAGAACAAGATCAAAGTGAACATGGTGAAGTTCAGAAGTAATTTCATTCAATTTGTCACTAAATAAATGTAAGAAAAACAAATAAAAAGAGATCATGCAATGGTACAACCATCTTTCACCTAACGTGAGCCCAACCTGCAAATATGATACTGAGACAGAATCAGTCTCTGGAGAGATTTTTGCTAAAATATCCTCCATTGCACGAACCATGATCCCACGAGAAGAAGTATCATCCTCTCCCAGGTGTCCAAGAGTAAAAGTTTTCCCAGTACCGGTCTGACCATAAGCCATCACTGTCCCATTGTAACCATCTAAAACACTCTAAAAAATGAAAACTCACATCAGTAAAACTTTTAAATAAGACCCTACAGATAACATATGAACATCCAGCGTGGCATTATAACCCATACAAACAAAACGGAAGTTGACAGCAACGTTCAAGGATTTTAGGATACGCCACGCCCAAAACATTATGTTTAGTGACAACAAAGCGCCAGCATCGTTGCTCAATTCAGCAATGTACACAATAAATAAACCAAAAGTAACCAACCTCAACAACAGGCTTAGCAACAGCTTCATAAACACGCTTCTGAGACGCGAATTCAGTAAGCACGTCATCGAACTCATATGTATCCGCATCCCAATTGTTTTTTCGAAGCTTCAACCTCTTAAGCTGAGATTGAACAAAAAAAAAAGCCCCCAGAATCATTAATAACACCACAATCAAGCTCATAAACAATACTCTAATAATGGCACATTTAGACCACCTCAGGCTGCAATTCAACATAATCGGCAAAATCCGCATCTGCTGCCAACTCCTCCGCATTTCGCGGCCGCAATCTCACCGCCACTCTAACTCTTCCCGGCACTGTCAAAACCATTAAAACATTTTGAAATCCACAGCACAGAATGATACTCCTTCACAACTCAAACAAAGATCCATTGCCGGAAACCTAAAACCACTATAAATGTTTTCTACTAGTGATCAACATAGTTCGCGATGAGTCAAAATGTAGTAAGAGAAAAGGAAGGAACTCACCTCCGTCGTCGGAGGCGGAGAAAGTGGAAGGGTAGCTGCGGCGGAAAGATGGGGGAGGAGCGTGAGAGGGGTGGACTCTGGATTTGAAAGAGGAAGATTTGAGATTAGAAGCAGTGAGGGGTTTAAGTGGCCTTTGAGCGCTGCTGCTGCCATTTCGAAAAGCACTGCTACTTGACGATGATGATGATGCCATGTGATAATTACTTATCCTTTTCAGATTCTCCCGTTACTTTTCCGTTGATTGGTTGCTGTTGTTGTTGGCGGGGCGGAGTTGAGTGGAGGAGAAAAGGGCCAGAAAGGGAAGGATTGATGTCCGGTTGTGGAGGTGTAATTTGGGGGGTTCGGGTGGATTCCAAGTTGATGGAGAATGGGGTCCACTTTTATTTGAAAGAGTTGCATAGCAAGATACAAGATGGGTCATTCAAGGCAGGTTCATGGGTCCCACATCCCGGTCGGTTCCTTCAATTTTTACGATTTAAAAGTCTTTGAAATTTACATTTTCCTTTTCTTTTTTAAAAAACTTTAATTTGAAG
>Ga0307515_10018562_pt1 | contig 12572 bp, 9 predicted proteins | sample 17_EM_MG_FD_194513 | JGI IMG/M metagenome (GOLD analysis project Ga0307515, IMG submission 194513) | Populus trichocarpa ectomycorrhiza microbial communities from riparian zone in the Pacific Northwest, United States - 17_EM | ecosystem: Host-associated > Plants > Roots > Unclassified | place... | reverse complement strand
GTGCGGACGAGCTGGCATGTAAGCCGGATCCTGTTCCCCGGTCGCCTTGCGGCTCGCGGGGCGGCGGTCATCCATCTCGGCCTGCCGTCGCCGGCAGGCTCCAGCGGCCTACCCGCAGACTCGGACGGGCCGTCCTCGAGCGTCTGCGCAGGAGCCGAAGCTCCCTCTTGGCCTTGCTCCGGGTGGGGTTTACCTAGCCGTCCCGGTCGCCCGGGACGCTGGTGGTCTCTTACACCACCGTTTCACCCTTACTCCGGTCCGAATGAAGCACAGACCGGAGCGGTCTGTTTTCTGTGGCACTTTCCCGCGAGTCACCCCGGGTTGCCGTTAGCAACCACCCAGCCCTGTGGAGTCCGGACTTTCCTCGAGCCGGGTCTCCCCGGCCCGCGACCGCCCTGCCAGCTCGTCCGCGCGGAGAAGCGTACCCGCGCGGCTCACCACCCCGCGACAGCACTGCGGTGATCGTGGGCGGCACCGTGGCGCGGGCGGACGATCTCGGGCGCGGGCCGGGGTTCGGCTCCGGGTACCCGCCGCTGGCGGGCGAGCTCGGCCGTCCAGTGCAGGACGGCGGCGGGGCTGTCGAGGCCGATCAGGCCGACGAGCACGCCGCCCCGGACGAAGCCGGTGATCGGGCGGGTGCCGGGGGCCGGGGACTCCAGCAGCACGGTGTCGGTGCCGAGCATCGGGCGGCCGGCGACCTGGATGCGGACGCCGTGCTGTTCGGACCAGTAGCGCGGCACCGGGGTGAACGCCGGCGAGCCCTGCGGCCCGGCGAGCAGGTTCGCGGCGGCCGCGCGGCTCATTTCGACCGCGTTGAGCCAGTGCCCGTCGCGGTGCGGCACCGGGCTGAAGCGGAGGTTCGGCCAGCGGGCGACGTCCCCGGCGGCGACGATCGTGTTCGAGCCGACGACGTGACACGTCGGCCCGCAGACGACGCCGTCGTCGAGCGGGAGCTTGGCGCCGCGCAGCCAGGACACCGCCGGGACGCTGCCGACGGCGACCACGACGCAGGCGACGTCGAGAGCGCGGCCATCGGCGAACTCGAGGCCCACGGACGCGGGCGCCGGGCGCCAGCGCCGGATCGTCGTGCCGAGCTCGAGGCGGACGCCGCGAGCGGTGTGCAGCGCCGTGAGCCATTCGCCGATGTCCGGGCCGAGGACATCAGCCAGCAGCGCGCGGGACCGTCCGAAGAGGACGACGTCGCGGCCGATCTCCCGGAGGCTGGACGCGACTTCGCAGCCGATGAGGCCGTCGCCGACGACGGCGACCCGGCCCGGGCTGGTGAGGAGGGCGCGCTGCAGGGCGATCGTGTCGGCCAGCGTCCGGACGACGACGACCCGCGGGTGGCCGTGCGGCGCGCCCGGCAGGCGGCGGGGTTCGACGCCGGTGGCGATGATCAGCCCGTCGTAGCGGAGTTCCTCGTCGGCGAGGTGGACGACCTGGCGATTCGGCGACAGGCCCGTGACGGCGGTGGCGAACCGCCACTCGGCGTCCACTTCCAGCGGATCGGCCAGGAGCGTGTCGGCGCGGCTGACGGCGCCGGTGAGCAGGCTCTTGGACAGCGCCGGGCGGTGGTAGGCGATGTCGGGCTCGGCGCCGATGACGACGACCTCGCCGTCGAACCCGAGTTCGCGCACCCGCTCCGCGGCGCGCAGGCCGGCGAGGCCGGCTCCGGCGATGACGATCCGTTCGGTCATCGGGTGGCTCCCAACAGGTGGATGGCTCGCATGGGACAGGCGCGTGCGGCGGCCCGGACGTGGGGTGTCAGCCGGGCCTCCGGCCGTTTCTCGTACTCCAGCCGCCCGTTGTGGCCGAGCTGGAAGACCTGGGGTGCCTCCGACTGGCAGACGCCGTAGGAGTGGCAGCGGTGGCTGTCGACGTTGACGCGCAGCGCGGCCGCGCTGTCTTCACGAACGACGGGGCCGACGGGGGCGGGGGCGATCAGCCCGGCGCGGACGAGCGCCGCCGCGGGCAGCACGCGCAGCGCCGAAAGCACTACCGGCGGGACGCCCACGGTGATCCCCGCGAGCCAGACGACGGCCAGGTGCCCGCTGGAGATCGCGCCGAGCCAGGAGTGCACCGCGAGAAGGCCGATCGCCAGGTAGCCGAACTGGTGGAAGCGGAGCCAACGGCCTTCGCGCGCGCCGTGGCGCAACCCCGCGGTCACCGACACCGCGACGACCAGTTCGAGGCCGACGATGCCGAGCGCGTGCCGCGTGGTGCCGTCGTAGAACGGGAGGAGCAGGTCGGCGACGCCGAACGCGTCGTCGTCGAGGAAGAGGAACGTCAGCCCGTGCAAGGTGCCGGTGGCGAGGGTGAACGCGGCGAGCACGACGTGGCCGGTGCGCACCGCGTCCTGCCCGCTGAACCGGCGCACCCAGCCCGCGGCGGCCAGGACGCCCCAGCACAGGGTGAGGCACATGCAGAGGTAGGTGAGGCGGCCGGACAACGTGGCGGCCTCGGCGATCCCGGCGTCGTGCGGCGACGACACCGTTGTCAGTGCGACTGTCAGCGCGGCTGGTACGGACATGGAACGGCTTACCTCCGGGTGCGCGGCTGGGTCCTGCCGGGGGTTCCGAGCAGGTGGAGCAGGCCGAACGTGGACACGGCGGCGAGGGCGACGAGGACCGCGCCGAGCGCGACGTCGCCGCCGCCGAGCGTGTCGTCCTCGGTGGCCGAGACGAGCAGGGACGTCGTCTCGGCGAGCCCGGTGCTCTCCAGCAGCGTCAGGTGCCCGAGCGCGGTGTCGACGGCGGTCTGGGCGAACGCGCGGACGTCGTCGTCGCGGGTGCCGGCGCGGACGTCGGAGGCGAGCGCGAAGAGACTGCCGTACTCGGCACGCAGGCGGTTGACGTAGGCGCGGTCGAACTCGTCGCCCTGATCCGCGGCGATCTCGTCGGCCCAGGCACGCTCCTGGTCGGTCGGCTCGGCCGGCAGGGTCACGGCGACCCGGTCGGCGGCCGCGCGCAGGGCGACGTCGAGGCGGGCCTCGTCGGCGGCGATACGGGCGGCGACGTCGCGCACGCGGCGGTTGGTGGCGCGCTCGGCCGCCAGCCAACTGGCCGGCACGGCCCACAACGTGTGCTGCTTGAGCCGGGTCAGCAGGGTGCGGTCGTCCTGCTGCAGCTCCCCGGCGGCGGCCGGCAGAACGGCGCCGAGCACCAGCGCGGTCGTGGCCGCGAACAGCGCCACGAATCGGAGCGGCATTCCGTGTCCCTTCGCGAAGGAGTCCTTACCGGGAGTTACGCGCGAAAGGTGTGACGTGGTTCTCGCCGTCACCTTTTAGTGACTGTGACGTGCATCACAAGACAGTTTTTGAACCGGCCGCGCGCACCCGCCGTAGCGACTGGGAGCCAATTAGCCCGGGAAACTAATGCATATGGCCTATTAAGTGTTTCTGCGCTACGCTCTGCTGGCGCATAAGTCCGCCAGTCAGGTGAGGTTGCGAGCTTTATGGAAGCACTGGGCAGAACAAGTCTCGGCCACACGGGCTACCGCTCGTCCGCCACCGCGGTCGACTTCGCCGTGGACCCGATGGAAGACCTGATCCCGTTGCTGTACAAGAACTTCCGCGCAACTCTGTTCAGCCAGGTGTTGTCCCTCACCAACTATGACCGACAGTGGACCGAAGATGTGGTGCAGGAGACCATGATCCGCGCCTGGCAGCACTCCGACACCCTCGAACGCGAGCCCGGAATGCTGCGGGGCTGGCTGCTCACGGTGGCTCGCCGGATCGTCATCGACGGCTGGAGAAATCGCCGGGTCCGCCCGCAGGAGGTCGCTCTGGAGATCCCGGATAACGCCGAGACAGCCGACCGAACCGACAGTTCGTTAGCCGCACTAACGATTTCCCGGGCATTGTTGGATCTCGACGAGAAATATCAGTCGGTGATCTCCGAGACGTACCTCGCCGGAAACACGGTTCGCCAGGCGGCAACAATTCTCGGAATTCCGGAAGGAACCGTGAAATCGCGGTTGTACACGGCGATGCGGCAATTGCGGAAGGCGCTCGGGGAAGTGGCGGTGCGATGAGGGAGGGGAACGGGGTGCATCAGGACGCCGCGGCCTACGGGCTCGGCGTCCTGGACGATCCGGGGGAGTTCGAGGCGCACCTGAGCGGCTGTGCCCGCTGCCGGGTCCACGTCGCCGAGTTCCGCTCGGTGACCGGCGCCCTGGCGCAGGCGGTCCGGCTCGGCTACCTGCCGCCGGGCGACGGGACGGCCCCGCGCCGGAAGTCGTGCCTGTTCGGCGGGAGGCTGCCCGGCTCGGCCACGGGCACGCTCCTACTGGTCGCGCTGGCCATCGGCGTGACGGCCCTGTGCGCGACGGGCCCGGCCTTCGGGAAGGACCGGTCCGCAACCGTTGCGTCCATCGTCTCCCCTGCTCAGGTCGTGGCCGGCACCGGCGCCCACCTGCGGGATCTCCCGAGGCCGGCCGGTTTCCAGTAGTCTGCCCGAACCCAACATGAAAGTCCTTACGGTGGATACCGAAGTAAATCCCGAGAACCCCGTCAGCGGGGCTTCGGTACCGAAGCGTCCCGCTCCGCGGCTCCCCGGCCGCGAGCCCGAGCTCAGCCGCCTGACCAGGCTTTTCCCGGTCGCCCTCGGCGGCACGGCAGCCAGCGCGGTGCTGGTCGGCGAGTTCGGCATGGGCAAGAGCGCCACGCTCCGCGCCGCCGCGGCCCTGGCCGCGGACGCCGGCTTCGCCGTCGCGATCGCCACCGGGTCGCGGCTCGAGAGCCATCTGTCCGGTGGGCTGGCCCGGCAGCTGGCCGACGCGCTGGACGACCTCACCGCCGACCCGGCGTCACCCCGCCCGCGGACGCCGCACGCCACCGAGCAGTGCGGACCGGCCGGCGAGAGCGAAGCGCTCGAACGCTTCTTCCGGATCGTCCGCCACGCGGCCGAGCAGGGCCCGCTGTTCCTCGGCATCGACAACGTCCACCTGTCCGACGCCTGGTCGATGCGGTGCCTCGCCTACATCCGGCACCGCGTGCTCGACCTGCCGGTGTTGATCATACTCACCTCCCTGATCGGCCACCCGCCGCACAGCGAGGTGGCGCTGCTGGAGATGGCGGGCTGCACGCCGGCCACGATCACCCTGAACGGCCTCGGCGACGCCGCCGCGGCGGAGATCCTCGGCCTCGCCCCCGGTGAGCTGGCGTCCACCTGCCGCGAGGCCACCGGCGGCAACCCGTACCTGCTGCACGCGCTGCGGCCGCGGCTGCTGCCCGGCGCGGACCCGCACGCGCTCGGCTCGTCGCTGATCGGCCAGGTGCTCCACACCCGGATGCACGAGTTCCCGAACGCCCCCGCGATCCTGCAAGCGGCCGCCATCCTCGGCCCGGACGCGGGCTTCGACCTGCTGGCCCAGCTCGCCGGCATCGACGAGCTCGACGCGCTGCAGGCGATCGACACCATGGTCCGGCTGCACGTGCTCGACAACAGCAACCAGCCGACGCTGTCCTACCCCTTCGTCCGCAACTCCGTGCTCAAGGACATGCCGCAGACGACGCGGGCGGTCAGCCACGCCCGGGCCGCGAAGCTGCTGGCGGAGACCGGCGCGCCGAGCGAGCGCGTCGCCGCGCACCTGCTGGACGCCAACGGGGTCCGGATCCCCTGGGGCGTCGACGTGCTGCGGATGGGGGCGCGCAACGCCCTGTTCGCCGGTGAGGCCGAACTGGCCGCGCGGTACCTGCGGCGGGCGCTCGACGAGCGGCTGAGCTCCGGGCGGCGGGTGGCCGTACTGCTGCAGCTGGCCCACGCCGAGTTCCAGCTCGACCCGCCGGCCGCCGCCGTGCGGGTGCGCGAGGCCGTCGACAACATCGGCCGCCGGGAGACCGCCGCGTTCATCGCCACCGCGATGCTGCTGTCGCTCTGCGGCGGCCAGGACGCCCGGCTCGCGATCAGCGCGGCCGGCCAGATCGCGGCGCGGCTCGACGCCGGCGGGCCGGACGCCGTCTGGCCGCTGCTGTGCATGACCTACCTGGCCGAGGCCGGCAGCAGGCTAGGCCCGCCGCCGGAGTTCCGCGACTTCGAGGAGCAGTGGGCCCCGCTGACCGACCCGGCCGCGCGCCGGAGCCGCTCGGCGCTCCTGGCGCTCGACGCGGTCCGCAGCGGCGAGTCGGCCCAGGACGCCGTCGCGCACTTCGCCGACGCCCTGAGTCACACCGAGGCTCCGCCCCGGGTCGAGGACTCCGCCACCCGGGACCTCCGAGAGCCGGGCGACGGCGACCTGTTCGAGCAGCACTACTTCTTCACGCTGGCCACCTCGGTGCTCGCGGACGAGCCGGCGCACGTCGACCGGTTGTGCCGGATCCTCGACGTCGAGCGCGAGCCGTGGGACGTGCACATCCCGCAGGGCGCGCTGCCGACCCTGGCCCGCGGGATCGCGCTGCAGGCCAGCGGCGACCTGCAGCGGGCCAGCGTCCACTTCGAGTCGCTGCTGCGCCGGTTCGACGAGCGTGGCGCGACGACGACGTGCCCGGTCGGCGTGCTGTGCGCGGCGAAGCTCGTCGAATGCTGGGTCGACCTGGGGCGGTTCGAGGCGGCGACGTCCCTGCTGGACCGGATGGACTTCGTCGCCAGCCAGGGCCTGTTCACCCACACCTACCTGCTGTACGCGCGCGGCCGCCTGCGCGTCGCCACCGGGTACACCCGGTTCGGCTTCGAGGACCTGCTCAGCTGCGGACGGCGGCTCGCGCACCACGGCATGCGGTTCCCCGGGTTCGTGCCGTGGCGCGCGCACGCGGCCCGCGCGGCGCTCGCCCTCGGCCAGGCCGACGACGCGGCCCGGCTGGCGGAGGAGGACCTGTCCGCGTCGACCCGCTGGGGCGCGGCACGGCCGCTCGGCACGGCCCTCACGACGCTCGGCCTCGTCCGCGAGGACGACGAATCCGAGCGGGCGCTGAACAAGGCGATCACCGCGCTGCGCTCGTCGCCGGCCCGGCTGCAGCTGGCGACGGCCCTGACCGAGCTGGGTGCGCTCCAGGCGCGTCACGGTCAGTCCGAAAAGGCCATCGAGACGCTGCGCGAAGCGGTCGAGCTGAGCGAGCACTGCGGCGCGCGTCCCCTGGCCCGCCGCGCGGCGGAGGAGCTGCGGTCGTCCCGGCGCGCGTTGACGCCGGCGAAGGACAACGAGCACGGCCTTACGCGGCAGGAGAACCGCATCGCGGTGATGGCGGCGCAGGGCCTGACGAACCGCGAGATCGCGACGGCGTTGCACCTGACCCGCCGCACCGTCGAGCTGCACCTGTCCGGGGCGTATCGCAAGCTGGGCATCCCCGGGCGCGCGGAACTCGGTGGTGCGCTGGCGAAGTCCCAGCGCGTGGACACGCGTTGACCGTCTGCGACGTCGTTGCTCTACTCGGGCCATGGCTTCGCTCGAAGAACCCCTGAAATTCGCCTACTGGGTCCCGAACGTGAGCGGTGGGCTCGTCACGAGTGACATCGAGCAGCGCACGGACTGGGGCTACGACTACAACAAGAAGCTCGCGATCCTGGCCGAGGACAACGGGTTCGAGTACGCGCTCTCCCAGGTGCGCTACACGGCCAGCTACGGCGCCTCTTATCAGCACGAGTCCACCGGGTTCAGCCTGGCGCTGCTGCTCGCGACGCAGCGGCTGAAGGTGATCGCGGCCGTGCACCCCGGCCTGTGGCACCCCGGTGTGCTCGCGAAGTTCATCGCCAGCGCCGACGTCATCTCCGGTGGCCGCGCGGCGGTGAACGTCGTCAGCGGCTGGTTCAAGGACGAGTTCACCGGCCTCGGCGAAGCGTGGCTGGAGCACGACGAACGCTACCGGCGTTCGGAGGAGTTCATCCGCGTGCTGCGGGAGCTCTGGACGAACGACCACGCCGAGTTCCGCGGCGACTTCTACCGGATCCACGACTTCGACATCAAGCCGAAGCCGGTCGCGGCGCCACACCCGGAAATCTTCCAGGGTGGCAACTCCACGGCGGCGCGCAAGCTCGCCGGACGCGTCTCGGACTGGTACTTCAGCAACGGCAAGGACTTCGACGGCTTCAGCGAGCAGGTCTCCGACGTAACCGGGTACGCGGCCGAGAACGATCACACCGTCCGATTCGGACTGAACGGCTTCCTCATCGCCCGGGAGACCGAGAGCGAGGCGAAGGCCGTGCTGCGCGAGATCGTCGAGAAGGCCAACAAGGACGCCGTCGAAGGGTTCCGCAACGCCGTCAAGCAGGCCGGTAAGTCCACTTCGGACAGCAAGGGCATGTGGGCGGACTCGGAGTTCGAGGACCTCGTGCAGTACAACGACGGCTTCCGCACGCGGCTGATCGGCACGCCGGAGCAGATCGCCGATCGCGCCATCGAGTACAAGCGGCGCGGTGCGAACCTGCTGCTGCTCGGGTTCCTGCACTACCTGGAGGACGTCGAGCACTTCGGCAAGCACGTCCTGCCGGTGATCCGGGAGAAGGAGCGCGAACTCGCCCGCGGCGCGGCGACCCCCGAACCGCTGGGCGTCTGACGTTCCGTGAGGGGCACCCTCACGGACTTAAAAGCCATGAGGGTGCCCCTCACGGTGCTCGGCTAGCGTGAGTGAGTGAACTTCTGGGCAGGGGCGGCAAGCCTGGTGCTCCTGGCCGGGGTGCTGGTCTTCGCGATCCTCCGGCCGCGCGGCTGGCCGGAGGCGGTGGCCGCGGTGCCGGCGGCGGGTCTGGCCCTCCTGCTCGGGCTGGTGCGGCCCGCCGCGGCCGGGCACCGGGCCGCCGAGATCCTGCCGACGCTCGGTTTCCTGGCCGCGATCCTCCTGCTGTCCTTTTTGGCCAGTGTCGACGGCGTGTTCGCCTGGCTCGGCAACCGCCTCGCCGAGGCGTGCCACAGCAAGCCGCGGCGGCTGCTGGTGCTGACGTTCGCCGCGGCGGCGGGCGTGACGGCCGTCCTCAGCCTGGACGCCACGGTCGTCCTGCTCACCCCGGTGGTGCTCGCGACGGCGTCGAGCCTGAAGATGCCCGCGCGGCCGCATGCCTATGCGTGCGTGCACCTGGCGAACTCGGCGTCGACGCTGCTGCCGGTGTCCAATTTGACCAATCTGCTGGCCTTCGCCGCGTCCGGGCTGACGTTCGCCGGATTCACGGCGTTGATGGCGCTGCCGTGGCTGGTCACGATCGCCATCGAGCTGGTCGTGTTCCTGCGGTTCTTCGCCGCCGACCTGAAACCGCGGGAGACGGCCGAGCCGCGCCGGCACCTGGAGACGCCGACGTTCGCGCTGGTCGTCCTGGCGTGCACGCTGGCCGGCTTCGGGCTGGGCCCGCTGGGGCATGTCGAGCCGGTGTGGATCGCGGCGCTGGCGGCCCTGGTCCTCGGCGTGCGGGCGCTGGCCCAGCGCAAGATCAAGCCGTGGCAGCTGGTCAGCGAGGCGGCCCCGCAGCTGTGCCTGTTCGTGCTGGGGCTGGCGGTGGTGGTCGAGGCGGTCTCGGAGCACCTGCTCGGCGGCCTGCTGCGCTCCCTGCTGCCCACGTCGACGGGCCTGGTCGACCTCCTGCTGGCGGCCGGGGTGGCGGCCCTGCTGGCCAACCTGGTCAACAACCTCCCGGCGACGCTGATCCTGCTGTCGGTCCTGGGCCCGCACCCGGTGCCGGGAGTCCTGCTGGCGGTACTGCTGGGCGTCAACATCGGGCCGAACGCGAGCTACCTGGGGTCCTTGGCGACACTGCTGTGGCGCCGGGCGCTCCCCCGACACCCGTCGGCCCGGACGTTCCACACGCTCGGCGCGCTGACGACGCCGTTGTGCCTCGCCGCCGCGACGGTGGCCCTGTGGCTGGGCCTCACCGTGGCGAGCTGATCAGTTGTTCGGGATCGTCAGGGTCTGACCGGGCTTCATCGTGGCGCCGCAGTCGTCCAGGGGGCCGCCGAAGCGGTCCGCGGCCACCGCCGGGATCGTCACCTTCGCGTAGTCCTGAGCAGCCTTCAGCTTGGCCGGATCCGTCACGGCGTCGCGCCGGACCCAGTCGCCGTTGCGCAGGCCTTCGATCGGCGACGAATAGATCACGACGTAGTCGCGGTCCAGGCGGGGGTCCAGCGCGATGCCGTTGCCCGCGGCCCACGGGCCCCACGAGTGGATGAACGTCGGCTTGACCGTGTCGAACACGTAGTCGCGCAGGCCCGCCAGGTTGTTGTCGTGGACCAGGTCGGCGATCGGCTTGTTGACCAGGCCCGCCATGTCCACCAGCTCGAGCCGGCTGGTCATCGACGAGCCGCCGAGGTCCGGCAGCAGCAGCGACGCCTTCTGGATGCCCAGGATGTCGGCGTAGGTGTTGAAGCCGCGTCCGAAGCGGTCCGCGACCAGGCACGCCGTGATGTTCGGGTTCTTCGCGAACTTGTCCGCGGCCTGCGCGAAACCGACAGCCGACGGGACGAACGCGCCCACCAGCACCACGACGATCCCGATCCGCAGCAGCGCCCGGCGGTGCTTCAGCAGCTCACCGGCCGCGAGCGTGCCCGCGATGGCCGCCAACGGCCAGATCGGGCTGGCGAACCGGTGCTGGTACATCCAGTCGGCGACCATCACGCCGTACGCGACGATCCCCAGCCCCAGCGGCACCAGCAGCGCGATCAGTGAACGCCGCCACGGCGCCTTGACCAGCGCGAACACGATCACGAGCAGCAGCAGGACCACACCCGCCCAGCCCGCGTACCCGGCCAGTTCGAGGGGGCGTTTCACCGCATCGATCCCCGGCAGGCCCTGCTGCTTCGCGACCGACGGGTTGGCCAGCAGCCGCCCGAACTCGGAGTATCGCCAGACGACGTACCCGCCGAACGGCACGGCGAACGCCGCCACCGACAGCAGCGCCAGCCGGAAGCTCTTCCAGAACAGGCCCGAGCGCAGCAGGAACAGCGCGGCCAGCGGGTACGCGCCCGCGTAGATCAGCCCTTCCGGCCGGGTCAGCGCGGCGAACGCGACCATGACGCCCGCCCACAGCGCGACCTTCGGCGTCAGCAGCTTGTCCCGCTTCACCGAGACGAACAGCGTCACGGCCAGCGTGACGACCACGAACGCGAACAGCGAGTTTTCCAGGCCGGACACGACCCAGATGACGAACGACGGGATCGTCGCCAACGTCAGGCCGACGACCAGGGTGACCAGCCACGCGAAGCGCGTGAAGATCTGCTTCGCGGCGATGTAGCACGCCGTGAGGATGCCGCCGGTGAACAGCAGGCCCAGCAGCTTCGGGAACAGCACGTAGTCGGGCAGGCCGAACAGCTGGCCGTGGTCGAAGAGGCCGACGAGCTTGCCGACGCCGAGCAGCACCATCCAGGTCGGGTCGGAGAAGCCCTCGACCGGCGGGGCGCCCGGCTGCAGCACCGGGCCGAGACCGTCGGCGAAGCTGCGGGCGTAGGAGAACGTGATGGCGGCGTCGTCGACGATCCAGTGGCCGTAGCGGGTGGCGTGCGCCGCGACGGCGGCGACCCCGGCGAGCACGGCGAGCACCGGCGCCAGCCGCGCACCCCAGCTCCTGCTGGTGGTGGCGGGCGCGGGGTCCTCGGGGACGTCGCTCTGGGAGGTCTCGCTGAGTGCGCTAGCCGTCATTTCCTCGTCACTGTTCCGCCCGCAGGCCTCTGCCGGTGGGATACGCACGAGCTGGCGCCCCATGAAGCGCACCCGAGGCCGGGCCCGCCACCGCGGCGTCGCGGTCGAGACACTGTAGCCAATACCCCATCGGGGGTCGGCCACGCGTCGCCATTGAGCGTGATCCACCCCACATTCCCTGGTCAGCTCTGCCCTGGTCAGCTCAGGTGCGAGGTGTCGTTCACCAGCCGGACCGACGCGTTGCCGTCCGGGTAGAACTCGACGATCGACAGCGACGCCAGGTCCAGGTGCAGCCGGAACAGCAGCGACGGCCCGGCGTCCAGGCCCATCCGCAGCAGCGTTTTGATCGGCGTCACGTGGCTGACCAGCACCAGCGTCCGCCCGCCGTGCTCGGCGATCAGCTCGTCGCGGGCCATGCGGACGCGCCGGTGGACGACGTCGAAGCTCTCGCCGCCGGGCGGCGGGACCGAGCTGTCCCCCAGCCAGGAGCGGTGCAGTTCGGGGTCCCGGTCGGCTGCTTCGGCGAACGTCAGCCCCTCCCACTCGCCGAAGTCGGTCTCGATGAGGCCGGGGTGGGTCTCGACGCGGCCGCCGAGCGCGTCGGCGACGGCCTGCGCGGTCTGCTTCGTGCGCGTGAGCGGCGAGGAGATGATCGGGACGGCCTCGCCGTCGACGACCAGGCCCTCCATCGCGGCCAGCCGCTTCGCCGCCGCGGCGGCCTGCGCCCGGCCCAGTTCGGTCAGCGGGACGTCGCCGCGGCCGGAGTAGCGGCGCAGCGCCGACATCTCCGTCTGGCCGTGGCGCAGCAGGAGCAGCCGGGTCGGCGTGCCGCGCGCGCCGGTCCAGGCCACTGTCGCGCGGTCCGGGCGCCGGGTCGGCAGCTTCGGCACGGCGACGGGCTTGCCCGCGGCCGCGTCCATCGCCTCGTTGGCCAGGCGGTCGGCGTGGGAGTTCTCCGCCCGCGGGATCCAGTCGTACTTGACGCGGGAGAAACCGGCGGCCAGCTCTTTGGCCCGCTCGG
>Ga0307515_10018560_pt1 | contig 12573 bp, 12 predicted proteins | sample 17_EM_MG_FD_194513 | JGI IMG/M metagenome (GOLD analysis project Ga0307515, IMG submission 194513) | Populus trichocarpa ectomycorrhiza microbial communities from riparian zone in the Pacific Northwest, United States - 17_EM | ecosystem: Host-associated > Plants > Roots > Unclassified | place... | reverse complement strand
ACTTACTCATTCTCACTCTCACGCATGACCATCAGGTCGAGCCTGTGCCCGCCCCAACCTCGATCGTGCCCTTTCTCTGCGCCGGCTGCCTCACCCTCATCTTCACCGTGCTCTTCGTCCTACTCACAGAAGACGATTCAAGCGGCAGCAAGGCGCTTGGCGAACAGCAGTCGCAGTTCGCCAACCACCAACGGCGGTTTGTCGGCTTGAGTGAGAAGAAGCGCGAATCGTATGCGTTCGCACTCGAGCTACTATAGCCATTCTCCCGCCCAACGAACGTTGTGGATTCCCCAGCTTCGGTCACCGTTACTACCCGGATCAAGCCAAAGCGCCTCCAAAGGGTTATTTGGTGCGTACCTATCGCTCTGGCCCCCTCATCCTCACCTTGTCTATGTGCTCCTCGGCTGTCCATCTTTCTGATACTCGATCTCAGAGCCTGCCTACAAGTCCCTCACCCAGACAAACCTCATCGGCCGCACCCATGCTATTTATCGCGAAGCCGACCATGCACCTACATGTACGTATCGACTTCTTTCGCTTCCCATTTGTCCACTTGACTCACATAACATTGCGCCTTCCCATTGTTTTTCGGCTTGTTCCGATGGCGCTCTGAATCCAGCTTGCATTATCAACTCCGTTGCGTGCTCGCGTCGACACGCATTCGTCGCCGGTGTCGCCGTGTCAACCTCCTGCCATCATTCTTCCTCTCTCCCTCCAAACACCGCCCACTGTCCACTATTAATTGACCACCACGGATGTAAGGCCGCCGCTGTCATCTATATTACGTAACCAGTCCCGGCTATATAGAGTCCCGATCTCGATTATTTGTTGTTTCATCGTTCTTAACTCCATCCTCCCAAACGTCTTACCTGACCACGCATACCTTGTAAATCCCGTCTTTAATACAGTGACGAGATACGAGGAATCTGTGCGATTCTAAAATTACAAGAGGCTTAAAGAACGAGCTAATTTTACAACGGACGACAGGACCAAGCAAATCGCCGAGCACGTCGAGCACGTCGAGCACGCGCACGACACCAGCACTGCGACAACTATATCTCCGTCAGGTGTCGCTTGACCGCCCTCATCGTGAGCCACGACAACTCTACATCACCTCGAATAGACACCCTACGCTCGCTCGACATTTTTCGATCACCAGAAGTATGAAAGACGACACTATGCTCCATGGTGTAATGCGGAGATGTCCGTACCGCTCATTGCGAATCAGTACTGGCACGACTCAGGTCCTTACCGACGCTCCCTCGTCCGCCCGTCCGCTTGTGTATATACTCTATTGCCTACAATCAAGCGATACACCCTCTCGTGTTTCCTAGCTCTGCTCATCGTTGCTGGGCGCTCAGACTGTCCTCTTGGAATCTGATATCTGGGTAGCCCGACTTATATTGATTTCATGTCCTAATGCTACTGTGTTATTTTATAGCTCCCCTTCCTGTCGCTTATGGAACCCTTGGCCCCCTTGATGATAGTCCCGAGTGCTGTAATCTGCCGTTTGCCCAGCGTTCACGTTCACTTGTCATGCGATCAAGTTGGCTTCCCTTTTTTAATCTTAAGAGATGTAACGCTCCAAGTTGTATTATGTTCCACGCCTGAAGTCATGCCTGTCTTTCATTTTTTGAAGTAGAGGATTTGAAGGGGCGATCTATTCAAGAATTAGCCGTGGGCTTATTGCTGATCATAGGGTGTGCCAAAAGTCCTCTTAAAGGTCAAATTCAAATACCGAATAATCCAAATGAAAGCGAAATGTACGCCGACTGGCAGCCAGTCATCGACCTGGAGGCGTCTAAGTCGCAAATCCACGAGTCAGTGATGGGCGATGGACCAGTGAGAGAGGCCGTAACCACTCCAGCTGACTGCTCTGGGGCATGAGAAGCGGCGGAAATGGGTGGGCGCAGTGTTGGAGCTGGAGGCCGAGGTAGCAGGGTACTGCTTTTATCTACGACGACCTCCTGGGTGGGAGGATGTGTTACGCTTGGCAATAAGATCCCTTGCGTCCCAGGATGGGGGCAGTCACGAGAGATCGACGTGCTCGTGGGAGTCGTATTTCGAGCAGAAGAGGGCCCTTGCTGCTTTAGCAGAATCAGGCTTCTGCCAAGTGAATCTTCTGACAGGTGTCGAACCCAACACAGGCCTCAGTAGCCTTTGCGAGTGTAAGGTCGGACTGGGTGGTGAGGGCCTGACGAATGTCGTCGTCGAAAGGTAGGCCAGAGAGAAGAGCGAAGAGGCGCTACTCAGCTGTTCGGCCGTCCGGGGTGGCACGTTCGATCTTGGCGTACAGTAACCCGGTTCTATGCGGAGGACTTGCGAAGCGCGAGGAAGTCAAGCCAGGCCTATTTGGCATAGACCGGGTTACCAGACTTCTGGTGTCGCAGTATAATTTCCAAATGGAGATCAGCCGAGGGCCTCCCGCTCGGAGTATCGCACTTCGCCTCTTCTTTCGGACGACACGCGCAGGTGGAGACAAAGCGACCAAGGTTCAACATCAACCCAATTATTTCTTACCTGTCGATGGCGCCTTGACCACCTACTATGACCACCTGAACCGCACTTCGTGGCTGCTACTCAGCCAGCAAGAGTTCCACGACATCCACGCTGGCAGTGACAACGACAAGATCATGTTTAGTGTCATTCGCCGAAGCACGTCATCTCCTTGGGATATAAATCAACGTGATATACTCTGCAAGCTGTGCTGATTCGACTAAGACGCTACCCTTCCCATTGCCCAACGGCATGCCCACCCTTGCAACTTCTCATCTCTAGTCCATCGTGTCTTATCGGAAATCCACACAGGCAATCGAGTCTTCAACACCATCGAAAGCACCTCCACCAGCTCAGACTAGAACCCAGACCGACCTGCCTTCCACATATCAAAACCATTTCTCAACCCTTGCTACTTCTGTACGCGGTTCTTCGATGCTACTTGCAAGACCCGTTCCCTCGCACTTGAGGGCAACGACTCGCGGACAATCGGCGAAACCGAGATCTCCGTCCACCATCTCCGCCTTTACAACACCCACTGATATCCTCTGTACCCGTCTCTTTTCTGGCCTTTGCAATCGTTGCCTCACCAACCTGCTGGGCTGTCTTGTACCAGACCACGGCCGTTCACTCGTGATGATATTCTCGAGTCTTATATCATGACGCACCCGAACACGCGTCATGCTGTGGGACTAGTGGCGCTGACTCGCAGGTTCTCGCCATTCCTGAACGCCGTAAGTAGGTCTCCATTCATCACAAGGTTGCTTCCCATTGACTTCCACTCTGAGCTGACATTCTATTCAGAGAGTGGATACTGTTATAATCTCCTGTTCCTCGCCAATTGCAGCCGCATTTCTGACAAATACGTACAACCCTCGTCGTACATCGCCACACTTCGCGATATCCTGCGCAGCGAACTATCTTTCCTACTGGCTTAAAGCCTTTTCCCCCAACACGTACCAGACCCACCACTTTAGGGACCCGCAAACATGTACGGCTGTCGATCATTCTCTGCACTCGATACACCAACTCGATATACCCCATGCATTATATCACGCAACCTTTCTGTGCTCCATTTTTTCACGTATGAGTTCATGTGTTCCGCTTTCGGCGTAAGCCGGTGACCACTCAACGTATATCCATCGTGCTTTCGATGACACAAACTGGTTCGAAAGTGGAGATCGTGTCATTGCTCCGCTAGTCCCACCCTCACTGACCTATTCAGTGTAGAACGGCTTCGAAACTAGATCTCGAATGGGAAATCGATGAAACGGGCATCTTGAGTGGCTTATTCCTTCAGTAGTTCTTTGGAGGTTGGTAAGATGAGTTAGGTACGGTGGTTCTTATCATGTACAACATGTGATCTCTCTTTCACCTCATCGCTTCCGTCGCACGGTTGCCCGGTACGTTGCTCGCACAAACCGGAAAATGTACAATTGACTATTTGAACAAGGTGCTTCTTCTCCCTCCCTTTCCCGGTACCTACCGTGGAGCGGTGATCAGCCATATGCCGGTTCAAGATCCTCTATCTTTCTCGCTGGCGACACCATCGGAGTCTTAATAATTCTCGAAATTTAAGTTATACATCGTCGTCACGGCTATGATATCACCCCATTTGCCGTTTCGTTGACGGGGGGCACGGATGCGAATCAGAATGGATTTGATGGATACACAGTCGGGACTGCATATGTCCGTTTGCAATTTGAACGGCGCTTGACACAAGAGCAATTGGAAGTGGGGAAAGCAGCCAACCCGTGTTCAACTCAACACACAAGCGCCGTTATCTTTCAATTTCCAGTGGCCCGTATAGTTGCGCGCCGGTCGAATGAGCCGAAGATGTCCGCCTTTATGGTGCACATATTACGATTCTCTTTTCCCTTGCCGGGGGAACTATGTGCTAATCAGGCTGGATTTCTAGGAATCTCACCACTCAATTACATGGCGCGTTGCACACCGGCGAAGGTTCCCTTTTCTCTGTCATCATTTCCGGCTTGAGAGAAGACATCGACATACCGACTACTCGAACAAGCGGTGCTCTCTTGCCTAGGCGCTGTGAGCAGATCAATTATCTAGGTTGGGTGCGTGTTATTATTTTCCTCTTTCTTCTGCTGAATAACGAGTATTCGCATTTCGCTCTCTTGTTCCATGCACTCGTCTCTTTTGCGTGTGACCTCTCAACCACACTCTCACTCACCTGGTCGACAGCAACCTACTCGATTAACGACTCTACTTACTCATACTCTCGCCCACGATGATCAGGTCGAACCCCGACGTACCCGGCGACTCTTTGGGACCTCGTACCCTTCTTCTGCGCCGGAGATCTCGCCCTCATCTTCACTGCGCTCGCCCTACTCGTCGAAGACGAATCGAACGATAGCAAGGCGGGCAGCAGTCGCAGCTCACCAGCTATCAACGGCGGTTTGTCGGCCTGAGTGTGAAGGAGCGCGAATGGTCCATGCGTTCGCAATCGAGCTACTCTGGCTATTCACTCGTCCAGAGGGTTCCCCAGCTCTCGGTCACCGTTACTGCGCACGGTGTTTCCAAGATGGTTATTTGGTGCGCACCTATCACGCTTGGCCCCTATTCCTCATCGTATCTATGTGCTTCTCGACCGTACATCTCACTGATGCTGGACCTCACAGCCCTACCGTCCCTCGCCTACGAGTCCATCACCCACACAAGCTTCGTCGACAACACCCATGCTATCTACGGCGAAGCTGGCCATGCACCAACATGTGCGTATTGCCTTCTTTCGTTTCCCATTTGTCTGCCTGGCTCACATACCACCACGCTTTCTCATTGCTATTTCACCATGGCGCTCTGAATCTACCTCGCATCGCATCCTCGCCTCTGCCGCGTCGACACGCATTTGTTGCCGGTATCGCTATCTCAACCCCTGGCTATCATTTTCCCTCTCTCTCCAAGCACCCCCTATGTTTGTCCATGACGGACGACGGGAACAAGCTACTCGCTGAGCACGTCAAGCACGTGCACAACGCCAACAACCAACAGTGAAACAGCAACCTCAACCCCAGTCACACTCACCAGCATCATTACGAATGCTGCTACGACTATGACCTCATCAAGTTTCGCTCGACCGTTGTCGTAGCATTGTTTGCGTACACCATCATGAGCCACGACCGCTCTACAGTCACCTCGAAATTTACACACTCCGCTCGCTGGATATTTATCGGTTTCCAGAAGTATGGGGGTGAAGTGAAGGCAGACACTATGCTACACGGTGTAAATACGGAGGATGCCCGTACCACCCACCGCGAGTCCAGTACCGACCCGATTCACGTCCTTCCTACCGACAGTCCCTCGTCCGCCCGTCCGCCTGTATATATACTTTATTGCGTACGAACGAGCTATTCATTCTCTCGTGTTTCCTAGTTTTGCTCATCGTTGACGGATGCTCGGAATGTCCTCTTGGAAACTCAGTATGCTTACCTGTGACCATACGGTTGGCTTCGTCTTATACTCGTTGCATGTCCTAACGTCAATGTGTCATTTTTTTCTCCTCTTCTTGTCGCTCACGGACCCCTTCCCCCCTTGATGACCAGTCCTGAGTGCTGTAACGTAATACGCCACCGTCCAGCGTTCACCTTGATTTTTTATGTCGTCTAGTTGGATTCGCTTCTGTTATCATTGATAGATATAACGCTCCAAGTTGTGTTATGTCCCATGGCTGAAGTCATGCTTGAAGTAGATGATTTGAAGAGTCGACCTGTTCATGAATTGGCTACAATAGTTGGAAGCTTATTACTTATCATAAGGTGCGCTGAAAGCCCTCTTAAAAGTCGAATGAAAGTACCGAACAATCCGATTGAAAGCAAAGTGTAGTATTACAGCTGAACGGCAAAGAGTGCTCCTGATTTACCATTTGTACAAAACCACTCACATAGATGCAGTGATTCTGACCGTTGTAAAGTATTTAATGGTGACTGTGAACGATTTCCACCATTTCTCATAATGCGGCTGGTGTCCAACTATCTGGTCCAAGAGGCGAGATGATTCTGAGTTGGTATCACACTCGATGTCCACTCCCACACTCCTGATATCTCTCCATACTCTGTGCTCTGATGCTCCACAAAAGACAAAATCAATCAAGGAATCTGTCCCCAAACCCTGGGGAACCAAAATATCAAGGTTTTGCAAACAGGAAAGATTGCATAAGAAATCATGTAATGAATTGAACGCTGCCAAATCGAAGATGGTCTGGAATGAGCGTTGGTACCAACAAAAGATTTGGACATCTGAACAGGAGAGGAAGCGAAGATAGTCGATTGGACAGTACTCCAACTCCAATATTGTGCAGGCAGGCAAGTCCACCTGCAGCCCCTCATGCCTAGATTGGTTTTCGGGTTCGTTTGGAGGTATAAAAACCCTGAACTCTCTCAGGGCCTTGAAGGTCCTCCCAAGCATCCAAAATAGTGTTAGAAAGCTCAGTTCAAGCCACTGGAGAGTATGTGTCAATGGCAAGTCAAGGTTCAAGGAATGTTCAGAAATGTATCCGCGCGAAATTTCCAGCCTCTCGATTTGTTCCAGGTATTGCAAAATAAGGATGCTATGATTAGAGTTGCATTTGAGCTCAAGATGCTGGAGCTGCCTAAAGAGGACAGTGGAATGGAGTGGGAATAATGGAGTATCAGGAAACTCAATGGCCAGACGTCGTGTGACTCTTGCCCTGATAATTGTTGTGTCCCATTCTTTACTTGATATTCCAAGATGCTTATATAGATAGCCGGTGGAAGTGTAATCAACCGGAATGTCATTCGTGCCTCCTCTCCCCTCCCACACTTTCAAAAGCTTCAAACGGGGAGTCAGATATGCCCTAGTCCATCCAATAGCTCTAAGTAATGGGAAATTTTCAAGGCGCGCAGACTGAGAAAAGCCTTTGGGGCACTGTATGCCCAGGTATTTCAGGTGCGGGAGGACACTGGCATGCCAGGTTTGAGAGGAGCACCACTCCTCCCACCCTTCATGATAACCTATCGATAATAACCTTCCAGGCCATTCATCTGTAGATGGTTTCGCAGCCAGTGACTCAAGAAAGCTTTGGAAGGACGGTGAAGGATAGGCAATGGATAAGGCCAGCTCTTGTAGAGGGATCAAATACTTTAGCACCTTCATTAACGCTTGTTCACTGCACTGAAATGTGACGTGGAGAGTAGTAAGGTTGGAAATCCTTCTATTTACTCTGAATAGCGGGCGTAGGTGTTGATAGACCCGCAATCATGAGATCTGAGGTCCATTGCTCTCAGTTCGGGAACATGGAAGTATTGAGCTGTGGTCATTGAATGACCATAATAGGTCAATTTCTCACAGGATGGTAATTGCACCTCATGCTGCTGAATTTGCTCCCAATGACGAGGAAGGAGGATTGCACACTCCTCAAGGCATGGGAATTGTCTCCCAGCCATCCATTGTACTGAGCAGGCTCTAAGCCGCAGCTTCCGAAGAGTACAGAGAAGAGGCAGAGTGGTATTGGGCTCATAAAATGGGAGAGGAAGACAGTCAGCCTCGAATGTCTGAAGCTGGGTAAAAGTAGAAAGAAGCTCAAATGGCTCACGAACGTCTTTGCCATTGACAATAAGCACTATGAGATTCCGCAAAAGCGGAAGCCAGTAGGGTTGGAGAAAGTGGGTGGCAACGAACGGGGAATGGAGTCCCATCTCACAGAGAGGACCTTCGATTGGAACGAGATTGAGCAGATGAGCAAATGAGTGAGAATGCGTACATCCAGCTTCTGCGTGTAGCACCTTCAACACATTCATTGGGCTCGCGACTTGGACGCCAAGCTGACTGGCCAAGTTCTCAGGAGGAAATGAGGAAATAGTAAGCTCATTCCACTGGCCGGTGCTTGTAAGAGAACTCTGGAGTGCAGCAAACATTGGAGCCTCAGATGGGCTTTGGCTATCTCTCTGGGGGTCAATGATAATCTTCTTCAAATATGCCCTCTGTAACCAAGTCACGACCTGTTCCGTCTCAGTCCAGGTGCCAACCCTCAAGGTGGACCATAGATGAGACATTGTAGTGATACCAGACCTCCAGTAGCGACAAACAGAAGCCAATTGGCCAGCTTTCATTTCATTTGATTCAATGCAATATAGAAAGATCTCTTGCATAAGTTCCATAGGAAGGCACGTATTAATGGTTTTTCCGGAACGCCAGAATCGGAGCATACGTCGCTGGGCATGCTTTTCAGCATTAATGGCCGAGTTACGATGGTGACGGTCAATGATGGACATATCCTGAGCGTAGATGGGTTATTTTTCGAGTGAGATAGCGGCGAGGACACGGTTTGAAGAGGAGGAATTGATCGCGAGGCGCTGAAGTTGGGCGGGGCAATTAATTGGGACTAGATCGATGACTCGAGGGCGGCGTGCAGCGTTTCGAGAGCGAAGTAGTCAATGGCTCAGGGACTGACCAGCGTGGTGGTGAGAAGCGAGATTCAGGGTCTGGTCAGCTGACTGCTCCAATGGAGCGCTACGTGATTGGCAGACTATTCGGGCCAATCTGAGTACAAGAATACGCGATAGTTTTCTAGGTGTATATCCTTCAAATGAATTGTGCCCAGCTACCACGATCGATGAGGTGCTTGGATGCGATGTCAGTCTACCCAGCTTCAAATTTCTTGAGGGCGATCATCGATCATCGATAACAGAAGGTGATACACTTAGCCCGCTACAAGATGGGGCCAAGAACATTCCAGAGAAATGATCGAAGCAATAACAATCGCGCGGCGTGTGGCTAGCTCCCCATGTTCTCCATATTTGTCATCTCGAGATGAACACCGGGACGGGCTGATTCTATGTGTTATCCCACGATAGTTTGTCAAATAAATTGTTGTCTGCAATCACCCCCCGATGTGGTGGAGACAAAGCATCCGACCTTTTAACGACCGACCCAGTTACCCGTTACCTGTGATGGCGCCTCGATCATCTAATACGACCAACTGAATTGAGTTATGTTTCTGCCGCTGAGCCAGTAATGACCCCACCATATCCTCACTGCAAGCGACGACAAACAGAGGTCATGCCCGCGGTCGTTCGCCCAAGTGCTTCACCTCGTTGGGTCATAAATCGACGTTGTTATTTCACAAGTCGTGCTCGTTCTTCTGTCAAGGCGCTAGCTTTTACATCGCCCAACGGCATGCCCATCTTTACGCTCGTTCTGGACAATCACAGCGTTCATGCTTAAAGTGGTTGCTCCTCGTCTCTCTAGTGCATCGTGTATTATCCTAAATCCACAAGGCTATCTAGTCCCCAGAAATCGAGAGAACCTTCAGCAGCAGCCCGCACTGGAGTCCAGCCCGACCTCCCATCCATGTAGTAAACCATTTCTCGACCCTTGCCAATTTTCACGAGGTTCTTCGATGTACCGCGTTCTCTCGCATGAAGGCAACGACGAAGCAGGCACCTGTCAAACCCGGCATCTCCGCTCACTCACTCCACCTCTACAACATCTACTGGTACCCGCTATACCCTCCTCTCCTCTGACTATCACTGCAATGGTTGCCTTACCAACAAGTTCCCCTCTCCTCCCTCGTCATTTTCCAGCTGGAGAGAAAAAAGGCACCTACCGACTACTCGGACAAGCGGTGCTCTCTCCCCACGGCGCTGTAAGGAAATCGACTCTCTAAATGGGTGTGTGTCATCCTTTCTCTCTTTCCACTGCCAGACTAACAAGTATTCGCAGTTCGCTCTCCTATTTCGACAGGATACTGGCGTATTCCGTCACGGCATTGTGTGATTTCTTCAATACCTCCTAGTCTCCCGCTTACAGCTTCCCTCCATGTCGTTTCCTCTTCACCTTCCAACTGCGGCCGTCTTCCGCGGTAACCTTCGACCAGTTGCACACCTGCCCTGATGCACTCACCTTTCCTGACCACTACTCTCGTCTACTGCGTACTCATTGCTCTTAACCAGTACTCCATTCATCTAAGACGGCCAGCTCGCTACGCCACACGCACTCGAGAACGAGACCATTCTCCCACTGATCAGCCAATATGAATATCCTCGATACCTGCCCTACTTGGGCACTCTCACCTTCGCCCACGATGATCAGGTCGAGCCTCTCCTCGCCCCCTGCGTACCCGGCGACTTTCTGGGACCTTGTACCCTTCCTCTGCGCCAGCGGTTACGCCCCCAACCTCCCTGCACTCCTCGTCCTATTCGTCGAAGACGATTCGAACGACAGCAAGGTGCTCGGTGAGCAGCAGTCGCAACTCACCAACCACCAACGGCGGATCGTCGACCTGAGTGAGAAGGAGTGCGAATGATCCATGCATTCGTAATTGAGCTACTATGGCTATTCTCCCGTCCAGAGGAACGTCACGGGTTCCCCGACTTCATTCACCGTGACTGCCTGGCCAAGCCACCGCTGTTTTCAAAAAGGTTATTTGGTGCGTACCTATCTCATTTAATCCATGTGCCCTTCGGCCGTACATCTCACTGATGCTCGACCTCATAGACACAAGCACCATCAACAGCACTCATGCTGCCTATGGCGAAGCTGATCATGCACGTATCGCCTTCTTCCGTTCCCATTTGGCAACCTGGCTAACATAACATCATGGTTTTTTTTCCAATGACGTTCTGAATCCACCTTGCATCATTGCGCCCGATTACTGTGTCCACCTCCCGCCATCATTTTACACGCTACTCGCTGTCCACTATTATTTGTCCACGGCGGACGACAGGACCAAGCTAATCGCCGAACACGTCAAACATGTGCACAAGGCCAGCAACTCGCAGCGCAAAAGCAGCCCTACTATGACCCATCACGTGTCGCTCAACCGGTGTCATAGCCTTGTTCGCGTACGTCATCGTGAGCCACGACAGCCCTACAATCACCTCGAATAGACACCCTACGTTCGCTCGATATTTGTCGCTTACCAGAGGTATGGGGATGAGCTGAAGAAAGTGAGGACCCGATTCACGTCCTGTGTACCGTCTGTCCCTCGTCCGTCCGTATATATACTATATTGCATGCGGACGAGCTATACATCCGCTCGTGTTTCCTAGCTCTTCTCGTCGGTGACGGACGCTCAGAATGTCCTCTTGGAACGTACCCTCAGTATGCTTACCTGTGACTATGCGGCTGGACTCGTCTGATGCTCTTTGCATGTCCTAATGTCAATGTGTCATATTTTTGCTCCTCTTCTTGTCGCTCATGGACCCTTTCCCCCTTTGATGATCAGCCCTGAGTGCTGTAATATGCCACCCGTCCAGCGTTCACCTTCATTTTCTATGTCGTCGAGTTGGCTTCCATTTGTTATCCTTGATAGATATATACCGCTCCAAGTTGTGCTATGTCCCATGGCTGAGGTCATGCTTGGAGTAGATGATTTGAAGGGCCGATCCGTTCATGAATTGGTTGCAGATAGTTGGAAGCTTATTACTTATCATAGGGTGTGCTGAAAGTCATCTTAAAAGTTAAATGAAAATACCGAACAATCCGATTGAAAGCAAAAAGTAGTATTACAGCTGAACGGCAAAGTGTGCTCCTGATCTACCATTGTACAAGACCATTCACATGCATTCCCTGACTATCACCTCCATCTCTTCCTTGGTGACTGTGAACGATTTCCACCATATTTCATAACGCAGTTGGTGTCTAGCTGTTCGGTCGAAGAGGTGAGATGCTTCTGAGAAAGAATTAAACCAGATCTCCATTTCCACACCCCCGATATCTTGGCATACTCCATGCTCCAATGCCCCACAAAGGACAGAATCTCTCCCCAAACCCTGGGGAACAAAAATATCAAGGTTTTTCAAACAGGAAAGATTGAATAAGAAATGATGTAATGAATTGAACACTGCCAAATCAAAAGTCTGTAATGGGCGTGGGGACCAGCGAAGGATTTGGACATTTGAACAGGAGAGGAAGCAGAGATAGTCCATTGAACAGTGAAACAACTCCAGTGTTGTGCATGCAGGCAGGTTCACCTGCAACCCCTTATGCCTAGAATGGTTCTCGGGTTCGTCTGGTGGTCGAAGAACCCTGAACTCTCTCAGGGCCTTGAAGGTCCTCCCAAGCATCCAAAATGGTGTTGAAACATGCAGTTCAAGC
>Ga0307515_10018559_pt1 | contig 12573 bp, 13 predicted proteins | sample 17_EM_MG_FD_194513 | JGI IMG/M metagenome (GOLD analysis project Ga0307515, IMG submission 194513) | Populus trichocarpa ectomycorrhiza microbial communities from riparian zone in the Pacific Northwest, United States - 17_EM | ecosystem: Host-associated > Plants > Roots > Unclassified | place... | reverse complement strand
CTAAGGAATAGCTTGCTGAAATGCCTGTATTATTGTACTATTATATAGTGGAGTAGCTATGGAATAGTTCTCATACAGTCCGAGTATTTCACATATAATAATAGTGGAGGAATCATGGGATATTGTACGTATACCCACAAGTGGTCATGATAAATTCCCGACCTATTCCCGACTTATTTACCCCCGGAATATTTACTCCCCGCCATCGTGATGAAGGGGGAATCCAACTACCGCCTGGTGCAGATGATCTTTCGCCAGAGTACTTCACGCCGATTCTCAACGCCGTCAATTCCCTTCTCATTGCAAGAAATCGTGAAGTTGTCAAGGCTGTCTTCAGTTTGTCAGGCTTTGCGTGCATAGTCTCCCCGCGGAGGTCGCCCAGCCCCAACTCGGGGATATAGTTCGGGGGCTGACTGGGTGCTTGACAACACATCGCTTGCTCAAGGTATGTAGTCTGTTTTATTGTCTCCTCGGCTTCTTACTCAGCCATCTTTCGTGACTTGTGTCAAGATCCGACATATTCTTGAGCGCATGATTCGATCCTTTGGATACCACCACATCATACAGTATACCACCGATATGGAGGACGGGCGCAAAATCCTTGCTAACATCAAGAAGCGACGAGAACGCACGAAACGAAAGAAGGTCGTTGCGGGAGAGAGCGATAAGGAAGTGCGTTCCGTCCGCGCTCGCACCTAATTCAACTTATCCATTGATATAACAGGAACTGACCGAACGCAAAGGGGAAGATGCCTTTGAGGATGTCAAATATGGAAGCGAGAGCGAAATCGATTCGGAGGGACCTCAAGGAAACGCTCAGCCTAAGCAGCCCCTAAATAGTGCACTGAAGAGATCGAATAGCGATGCTCGTCTGCGTCCAGATGGCAACGATCCAATGGATCTACTCGAGGTGTTGGTGCACAAGGACTCATTTGTGAGCACTCCTACTCTTTGAACGACTTTGTCATTAGACCTAATCTGGACAGCTCCTATCCCTTCAAGCCAAGAGGCGTCCAGGTTCAAGACGGACGCAGAAACGGGTTGGATGATCATCGATGGCAACCACTCTGACGAGGAAGTACCTCGGAAATCGAAGCTTAAGCCTGAATACATGGATGACGACTTGTACAAGTAGGGCTTAACGTCCGTTCATGGGTTTACGCGCGGTCCGAATGGGAGAGTCAAGTTACTTGTTGACGCATTTGTAGCGCGCAGGTGGCGATGTCAAGAAGAACGGGATGGAACCATATGCATACATTGCACTTGGACAAGTGACTGGTGGGAAGAAGAGGGCTCGTAAAGGGGTGCAGGTGCCCCGAAAATATGTACGTATTACTGGGAGCGGATAGCTCCATCATTCGTACCACGTTTATTGGTCCATTAGGTGTCATCCATGTCTAGCTATGTGTATGAAACCGCTGATTATGTGCATGCATCCCATACCACCCCTTTCATTTCACATCCTTGTGAGCTTGAGGATGATAAATAATAATAACCTGAGAACCGCAAGCGGATAATGGCCCGATACAATTGTGCGTGGTGTGTAGGAGAAGCGAGAGAGCGCAAGCCGCCCGTTTCTAACTTTGGTACGTACGTACGGTACCCCCCTGAAATATGGAAACCGAACGAAATATGTTGTACCCCCCATTCTCGTCTACGATTGCATTCTCAACTCATAGTAATATGCCAAACAGCTTTGGCAGTGGATTGACGCGGCGCCCGACAAGTTCGTGCTTCCAGGATCGTTCGAACTTTTCCCGCCTTGCTTGTGAAGCATGGAGTATGGCTCGTATGTAACCTGGGGAGGCACACAGCAAGAAGTTTGTATATGGTGTCGAGTACAAGGTCGAGACGAGGTCGAGATTGAATAGAGTCCAAAGTTAGGCCCCTCCATTTAGCGGCTCTGTGATTGGCCCACCAAGTCGGAGATTCAAGTTGGTCCCTTCTCTCGCCTTGTCATCGTCCTCCCTCCCCTCCTCTTCACGACAAGCGCCCCCGCCGACCACACGCAGGTGCAGAAACACGTATAAATCTGTATATAATTAGAAATTAATAAATACACATGTGTCTCTGCCCTAGGATGCGACACGTCTTCCTCCAGAACAGAACCTCTGTCTCCGTATCCCGGAGTGGTTCCATGTAGACCTCTCCGTCGATATCCCCGTGCAGGTGAGCAGCTGATGCATCAAATGAACGGAGATCTAGGTCGGATAGCGCGGCGATCGAAGCAAGGACTCGAAAAAAGATTCGAGTCGCGTCACCGGGGCACATGGTGGGCTTCCTGATAGTCGACACTGAAGACTTGGGCAAATGCTCGTGCCACTAGGCGTGCCTTGTGCTTGACGAGTGAGTCATTCTCAAAGTTCCAATGGAGAGCCCAACGTGGCGTGATGACATTCGTGTTGAGACGGTGAGTAAGGACGAGATAATCCGAACCCCCTGCTGCTCACATAATTCATCCGTCCCTCTGCTACCAGTTCCTTCGCGTCATTGGACATGACGGTTCTAATCGCCCTCCCTTTTCCATTCAGCATCAAGGTTGCTCACGTCTCGAACTCCAGGGGTGCATCAGGTTTCGCTCTCAGGGGCAGTACCTAACTCGCACGCGAGTCACCATCCACTGGTTTGAAACTGTATTTGCAACGACTGATTGATTTGACAGGCATGGGCCGAGCAGGTTGTTGCGGACGAGTTCCAGCGGTTCTAATGCGGTTTGAACGGAAGGCGTTGCGCTGTGTGAAAGCACAGGACGGGCAGCAAGCGAGCTTCGGCGGGTCTTCAGGTACGACCTTCAGCACCAACCCAGTCATGTCGCCGCTCGTCATGTCGTAATCGTCTTCATCAAGCGGTGGAATTTCCCTATGCCAACCGTATAGGCTAATTGCTTCCGATCGGTCTCCAGTGCTAAAAGTCACGAGAGAGTGTTCGCCTTCGTGCTGCAGGCGCCCGCACTCTCCTCTTTTTCAGGAACCGAGCCAGCCTTGTTCGCTATGAGGAGGTTCATCCTTGGGCCATTCATCTGCCTACAGGAAGGACGCGCATGAGGTTGTGTTGTAAACGATGAGCACGGCAGCCACTCCACGAGAGTACGAGCGCGTGATTGAGCGGAATATTCCGCTCCTGCTGTGTTTCAGCCTAGAGTGTCATCAGTACAGTCGGATTGGATAGTCGTAGGCTAGAAATTAACAGTCCAGGTAGAGATCGAACACGCACGGTGCAGTCTGATGGTCTTGTCTTCGTCCAGAGTGTATATCAATTTGCTTCCAGATTCCACACCGAGCTATCATGAAGCCGAGCATCGTCATCCTCCCTTTCCCAGTAGCCAGAGACATCCAAGACACCATAGGCTGTGCATTTATGGACAGGAATGTATTAACCGTGGCATCTGGGTCGGTCAATAAGCGTTGGTCAGTAAGTCGAAACAACAATGGGTATTTACCGACCGACGCGTCACCAATGGTTACGAATTCCAGCACATAGTCCCTGTATTGTCAGGTTAGCATGTCCGAAGATCACACTAGAGGCTTCCAGAGGCGTCGACAGCCCGTCGTTGAGTGGAGAGGATGGCAGCCATTGTATGGAATATTCGAGAGTATATATGCGTCGCTGCGGTGTACAGATAAATGAACGTTGGTATTGTTACAGCGCGGTCAAGTGCCGTGGTTGTGGTGTTGTGGTTTGGTTCAAGTGTGTTCTTGGTTTCATCCTTGTGCCTTGTTGAATGAATACCACTCTTTGTCAAATTCTGCCGATGCCGAAGATCTTGAATTATTCTGTTTGTTGGCCGCCTTCATCATGGAAAAAATAGACAGTATCGATTTTGGCACGCGAGTGATCTTTTGACCGTGATGTTATGCGTTGTGTTATGACCGCCAGTGCAGACGGCCGTGAACTTGTTTCCCCCACATCCACACCATTTTCACGCAGGTCTTCTTCCCTGACAATAACCCCTGCCGACCAAAAATTCATCGGTACCAGAAACCGGCCCACTTAGCTAAATAACCACTACTGTAATCAACAAAACATATATACAAATTGCCCGCAGTACACAAGAAATACACAATCTTTGGAGGGGATACCAAACAACGGGACTCCCAAACATTCCTTCACACGAACCAATCATTCTTACTCTTTTCTCCAGGTGTCTTTGAAAGGAGTAATATGTCCCTTGGGTGGAGTCGTGCCTTCACGATTGCTGCCCGGCTCCCAAATAACGTTCCCCCTGTGCTTCTTGATGTACTTGTACTCGAACTTCGTATCTGCACGGACGGTGACGATGGCCGACCAGATGGGGTAGCTTGTCGAAGAGAGGGGGTACGCCTTGTCTGGGTTCCACTCACCGAGAGTAGGCAGGCTGCCAGTGACGAATACGTTCTCTGCGGAAAACGTCAGGATGAGGTGTGTGTGTGTGTGTGAGAGAGAGAGATAAGGACTTACCCCCGAATATTGTTTGGGCATGCACTTCGAAACTCACCGCCGACCCCCAAGGTATGATACCACAAACGGCCGGAACTACCAAACCGCCCGCACCCCAGCTCTCGACGGGAACGTTCGCCCTTGCATCAAAGGCTGTAAGAGCAGATGCATAACTCCACGTCAAGTCCGCAGCACTCAACGGAGCACCTGTATCCTTCTTGAATTGACCACTGAGGCCTCCATCGGCTGGAGTATGCTTAGCCACGATTGCGACGAACCCATCGGCAAAGTTCTTGATCGAGTTAATGACTCTCGCATAATCATCAGACCCAGCAGCGATGGTGGCCTTTCCCGTGAGAGAAGGGAGGAACTGCTTGAAGAACGGAAGGGAGATTGCAGTGACTTCAATCCCAGCGTCTAGCGCGTCCCATGTGTGAACAGCGCGATATAGCTGTTCCGCGACAGCGAGGGTAGTAAGGTACCAGGGGTTGCCGCCGAAGTAAACGTCCTCAAAGTAGCGGCCGACCGCGATGGCTGCGTTCGCGGCGATACCGTTGTTGATGGAGTACACGCCATTTCGGAAAGAGTCGACGTAGACCTTGAGGTTGGCGAGTGCTTTATCTGAGCAAGGTTGGAAAGTAGCCGCATTGCACCCAGCGGCTGGATAAAACATCAGTGAGTGGAACTTCGGGAGAACTTTGCGGACGGACCGGGATCGAAGGTGTGGATGCTCCCGAGAATCGAGTTCGAGTCCAAGCCGCTCCTGATCACATTACCACCACGGACATTAGAAACGATATAACCGCGCTCCGAGCTCCAGTAGCTTTGGAGGAAGCGAAGTGCGTTATCAGCTTGGATGGTCCACTCCGCGACCGTCTTGTCCGGGTCACCAAGTGCAGTGGCGAGAGCGATACCCTCTCTTAGTGAACGGTGCTGGACGGCAGTGGTGAAGAAAGATGATGCGTCACCTCGGGCACTTAGAGTGCCCGAGGTGAAGCTTCACGCGTCGTCGTCGGATGATGCGGCCCGGAATCGAATGGGGTGGCTGAATGAGCCTCCAGCCCCTTGCCCAATAAAGCGACGCACGTACACGATCGGCACCATTGAGGACACTTTAGGATAGCAGATGGTTCAAGATATATGCGAGCCGATGAGGGATGTGCCACGGGGGCGCGAAACTAGGGTTATCATAACTGCGGGTTACATAGCTTGTAGGCGATGTCACACACTGCGCAAGATTGGCTGCATTTAGCCGCGCGAGGCGTCAACAACCTGTCCGAGCCGATCGCACGTTCCTCCTTCCTTCTCCTCCCAGACCTCAAAGTGATCAAACAACATGGCCACTCAACCACCCAGGACAGAGAACCTGTGAGCGATGGCTATACCGCGCCGCATTATCATCGTGGCCGGCTGACGATCCATCTAAGCCTCGTTCTAGACAGTTCGGCGCTTCGCTTCAGTTTTGGCCCATCCCCGCTGACTTGGGGCAATATGCAGATATCACACTTCAAGACACCTTGCATCGGGACCATGCGCTTAAGTTGTTTATAGACAATCAGGAGCTAGGATTGCAGACGCAAGACAACCGAACCTGGACACCAGCCCAACCCCCGTATGTCCCTTATTTTCCCACTACGCATACTAACCGATGGCTGTGAATGTGTAGAGGTATCTCTCCGGCATCCGAGATGCGCGCGGAGATTCAAATGGGGACCGGTCATCCATTTTGGACCAGAATTCGACGAGCGAGCGAGCAGATCGACCTTCAAGCGCTTTTCAATGACTACCGAATTACCACCATGCACGTATTTACGGTATCGAGTCAGTCATGATCACCTACTGTCCGCTCGTATTTATTGACGATACGCAGAGGACATTATTTTCGATGGAAGGCATCACAGGTATCATTGGTCTTTAGAATTACAATTTTCCGCGATCACTATCGTTCGTCTCTTTGCAACTCCCCGTCCCGGCCAGCTAATACTCCTCGCATAGAGGGAATCTCTGCGCCCTCCGCTCAATGAACTCGAAAGATATTTAAGGAATTACTCCCCATGGATGAGAGGATCGACCGAGAGGGCTGTGGAGAACACTATTAAATTTGGGGCTGTATTCGCAGAGGTCCTGTTGTTTTACGCGGAGACTAGCAGAACACTGACACCCTGTAGTTGAATCCAATCACAAAGGCTGTCTTTGGTGTTGCCAAGGTTACGTTTGAGGTTCGTGTTCGTTACTGACGTACCAGGCAGGAGATAACGCTTCATAATTTAGCTCTTGAAAGTACAAAACGAGTACGACCAGATACCATCCGTCCTTCTGAACCGATTGAAGCGCATTCTGCACTTCGCGGACAAAATAGTCGAGGACGAAATAGTCTTCGAAGAGACGGATCTCTTGGAGGGGATCATCCCGCGAGTGTATGAGGTGATGCACAGAGTCGCGAAAGTCTCGTACGACTACGTCACACATGGTAGGTCGTCACCTGATGACTTTGGTAAGCACTAATAATTGCAGTGAGAACGGCGGGCGGGTCGGCCTACCAGGAGAGGATCAAAGAAATAGAGAGTGAGTTGACGAGGGTCGTCGAAGACTTCGACCGTGCAGTAAATGTTGAAGCTCTCCACCGGACCATGAGGACTGGTGAGCACTCATTCTATCCATCTCTTTATAGATCATTCTCAACGATTCCCTGTAGAGCACCACATTTTGCTTAGTCGTCTCAAAGATGTTAAGACCAGCTATGACCGGAATCTCTGCTGTATCGATGGCACCCGCAAATCCATCCTCGAACAAATTGTATCTTGGGTGTCCGATGGATTAGAACAGACAGATGGAAGAAATACATACTGGATCTACGGATTGCCTGGCATCGGCAAAACGTCGCTAGCACATTCGATCTGCGCGAGCCTTGACGATAAAGAGCAGCTCGCTGGAGCATTTTTCTGCCGGAGGGATGACCAGGAATTGAGAGACCCCAAAAATATCGTTCCGACTCTCATCCGCAAGCTCGCGATACTCTTCCCCCCTTTTCGAAGTATTGTCGCAGAGTGTCTTCGTAACGATCCAAACATAACACCAGAATCAATGACATCCACTCTCTTCCTTGGCTTCATCCAAAAACTTCCTCGCCCCCCAAAAAGTTCTCTCGTCTTTGTCATTGACGCACTTGATGAGTGCGGCAGCGCTCAGAGTCGTCTAGGCGTCCTTCAGGCCCTGATAGACGCGACCGCATGCGCTCCGTGGCTCAAGGTTATCGTCACCAGTAGACAAGAAGTCGATATCCAACGTTTCTTTGATAGTCCCGCCCAATTGTCGCATTTGCGATATGGTTTGACCGCAGATGAAGAGACCACCTCCAACCTAAGAATCTTCGCAGAACACCGATTCAATAGGGTGGCTTCAAGCCGGTCCCTCCAATCTCCTTGGCTAGAACCATTGCTCTTGGATCGAGTTATCTCCCGAGCAGCAGGTCTATTCATCTTCATCGAGACACTTGCACTTGCCCTTGAGCATTGCTATGAACCCACTAAGCTATTGCGGGCGACCTTGCAAGACTCAGGCACGCCTGGCTTGACAGCTCTATACGTACTGTACTCCAGTATCTTCAGGACACGAAGAGTGCACCGCAATGCCGAATTTCGGCGGATGATTGGAGTACTTCTTATCACGGCGCCGTACCGTCCACTGTGTGAGGAGACAATTGCAGAGCTGGCAGGAGTGAGACCCGACGTGGTGAAAACATGGGTAGATGATCTCGGCTCTATGTTGTATCGAGACGAAAGAGCCAGTGGAGGAATTCGTGTCCGGCATTCGTCCATTTCGAACTTCTTTGTGAGTGACTACTGCCAGGCCGACTATCGGGTTAACCTCCGAGAGGCAAATGCTCAACTGGGTATCGCTTGCCTCGAGAAGATGGTCGAACAGCTCCGTTTCAACATCTGCGGGCTCGAAGATTCACGGGTCGCGAATGCCGATGTGGAAGGACTCGCATTGCGAATCAAAGAAAATATTTCCGACGCTTTGCAGTATAGTTCTCTGTATTGGTCAAAGCATCTTTGCCTTACTCCCGACACTCGTGAGCGGCGTCTGTTGGACATGCTGAGGAAATTCTTTGGAGGCCCCTATGCACTATTTTGGGTTGAAGTATTGAGCATTATGGGAATGCTGCGAATTGGTGTTCCAAGGCTTCGAGAACTAACATCGAAATTGATCAATGTACGTGAGTAGCGCTCCGGCTTGCTGTGATGGGCATTCGAAAGGGATTCTAATTGGCTCTAGGATATGGACGAGACACTGTTAGAAAGAATTCAGGATGTTTGTCGTTTCATGAACGTCTTCCGCATTCCCATCTCTATCAGCACTCCGCACACCTATATTTCAACGGCACCATTCCTGCCCTCAAACTCACCTTTGTCAACGATCTTTAGCACATATTTCACTAAAGTCATCCAGATGCAAAGCGGACAATTGTTGTCATGGCCAGAGCCGCCATTAGAATGGATTGGACACAAGAGCGATGTGAATAGCATATGTTATTCTCCCAACGGGTACTACATTGCCACTGGGTCGGATGACAAGACGATTCGAATATGGGATGCCGAGACTGGCGATGTAGTCGGAAAACCTTTGGAGGGGCACGCTGGCTGGGTGTCCTCAGTTGCTTACTCTCCCGATGGGCAGCACATCATCTCTGGATCATATGACAAGACAATTCGAATCTGGAATGCTGAGACTGGCTCTGCAGTCGGCAAGCCTTTGGAGGGGCACACTGGCGAGGTGTGCTCAGTTGCTTATTCTCCCGATGGGCAGCACATCATCTCTGGATCCGGAGACAACACAATTCGAATCTGGAATGCTGCAGTCGACCAGCCTTTGGAGGGGCACACTGGCTGGGTGTGCTCAGTTGCTTACTCTCCCGATGGGCAATACATCATCTCTGGATCATATGACAATACAATTCGAATCTGGAATGCTGAGACTGGCTCTGCAATCGGCAAGCCTTTGGAGGGGCACACTGACTGGGTGTCCTCCGTTGCGTACTCTCCCGATGGGCAGCACATCATCTCTGGATCCGGAGACAACACAATTCGAATCTGGAATGCCGAGACTGGCTCTGCAGTCGGCAGGCCTTTGGAGGGGCACACTCGCTGGGTGTCCTCGGTTGCTTACTCTCCCAATGGGCAGCACATCATCTCTGGATCCGGAGACAACACAATTCGAATCTGGAATGCTGCAGTCGGCCAGCCTTTGGAAGGGCACACTGGCTGGGTGTCCTCAGTTGCTTACTCTCCCGATGGGCAGCACATCATCTCTGGATCACTTGACAAGACAATTCGAATCTGGAATGCTGAGACTGGTTCTGCAATCGGTAACCCTCTGGAGGGGGACACTCGCCCTGTGGTGCCCGCTGCATACTCCCCCAATGCGCAGAATACCATTTCTGGATCCAGTGGGGTGGCGATTCACCTATGGGACTCATTTCCGCAAATACCCCCCCAGTTCACCTCATACATCGAGGCTGAACGGCCAGACAAAGAGGGTTGGGTTAAAGACCCGGATGGCGGCTTGCTCTATTGGGTACCCCGTGACTGTCGTGCAGGCCTACATTCTGCTGCTCTCCTCACAATCTCTCTCACATCCCCTGTTCGGTCGGTTTCTCTTCTTTTTGACGAATTTGCATTTGGAAGGTCTTGGACCCAAATTTCTAACATTGTACAGCCCTAGCTTTTGCTCTATCCTTGAATGTGCTCGTTTTTTGCTATATTGGTTGTTCATGGTCGTGCTAGGTTGCACCTTCTTCTTCATATTCTCACATTGTCACGTATTGCCGGATAGCAGGGTCTTCTCCGTTTATAATGATATCTCCGACATGATCCTTTCTCCCTTGTAAGAGTCAAGAGCATGGCATATGATGGATAAGAGGACAGGAAGACATGGACAACTTTGCAGACCAAATGTGTGGACCATGTGATTGGTCCGCCAACCACCGAAATGACCAAGCTGCCACCGCTCGAGTTCAATTTTATTATCCAAACTCACCAATCGGTCCCTAGTCTCCTTTACGATTCGGGTGAAGCACAATTAACCCTCTCACTCCACCTCAGGCACTCGAATCCGGGGCCTCTCAGGCCCCGAACTGCCTAGTAGATTTACCCCCCTGAAGGGGTCCGCCGTCAGCAGTCAGCAGTCATCATAGATGCTGACGACCGTCACCCTCACGGCCCCTTTTGCGTGGTCTCCTCGGGTCGTGATAAATTTTGTATATACTATAGGATAGCTTGAATAAGAATATATAATTTATTAGATAATGTACATGGTCTAGATAATCTGAAAAAAAATTCACAAGTTGTAGAAGCTGACGGCCTGTCAGCATCGTCATGACACGCCGTCAACTTGAAGGAACACCGTCATGACGGCCCCGTCAACTTGAAGGGAGGTCGTCCTGACATGCCGTCAGCTTGAAGGGAGGCTGTCACGACCCGCCGTCAACTCGAAGGGTGGCCGTCATGACGCACCGTCACCTCAAGTCAAGACGCGTCGTCAGCCTGAAGGGAGGTCGTCACGACGCGCCGTCAACTTGAAGGGCGGCCGTCATGACGCGCCGTCACCTAGAGTCAAGACGCGCCGTCAGCTTGCAGGGTGGCCGTCATGACGCACCACCACCTCGAGTCAAGACGTGCCGTCAACTTGAAGGAAGCCCGTCATGACGCGCCATCAGCTGCCGTCATGACGACGCGCCGCGGAGTGTCAACTAATAGGGGCTCCAATGCAGCCCGTATAAATTATAGAATACCCCCGCTTTAGGTTAGTTATGTATTTATATTGTATTCATTGTATTTTACTGTATTTTAGTTTATTTTATCTGAATTTCTTTGGATTTTTTTTTTGGATTTTTTTTGGATTTTTTATTGGGCGCGTGCGGCGGCCCGGAACGAAGGTTTTCGTGAATAACAGCCACCAAATTTCACTATTTGTATCAATGGTGATGACTCATGAAGTAAATAGATTTATTTTGAATTTATATGAATTTATCTACGCATGCCACTGCCCAGAATGCCTGTGCGCATGTGCATTTCCTGCAGCCTCAATGGTCCTCTAAGTGTTGCCGAAAGGGCCGTAAAATGAGAGAATTGTCGTTCGCTCTAATACAGTTCACGCGCTATACGGTATCTGTCGGGCCAATACGGTAGGCCAGGGGTTGGCATCGGAGTGTGCCACCCGGTCACCCGATAACAGGGCACACATGCCGAGGTGTGCCGGGCTGGTGATCATGCCATTCAATCCGCCGTGTCGATCAGGCACTGCAAAAACCACCATGAAAAGACAAAGCAATTCCGAAAAGAAAAAATCCTAGTAATAGTAATATGAATGCTAGAGGGTTCGGATGAACCGGCATAGAGTACCTTGTTAGTCTAGATTCGAAATTCGAAAAAAGCCTACATTGGGTATGGCAACACATTTGGGGGGTGTTGGGATCGTCAATTCGGTCACATTTCCTGTTACATTTCCTGTTCTGCAGCTTGGTACATTTGCGCCGCGAGTAGGGAAGGTATTAATACATGCAGGGGCAACCCACTACAGCGTGCATCAGTAGCTGACAGGTTGTCACTCTCCCTCAATTCGAGGGGAGCATCATATTTATGTGTCTGCCGTGTGGAGCAGGCACTGTACAGCTACAATGAAGTTCTGAGATGTTTCCAAAATAGTATTTCTTGCTCTCAATAGCCTAAATAAGTGCCTAAGTTGTAAGCAACCCAACGCAAAGTGCCTGGCCTATCCTATCGAGCAGACACGCACCATATTGTGTGCGAGCCATATTAGAGCGAATGAATGACTTTATCACTTTACAGTCCTTTTAGCAACGCTTAGAGGACCATCGAAGCTGCAGAGAATGCGCACGCACACAGGCAATCTGGGTCACGGTGGGCATAGATACATTCAGATAAATTCGAAATAAATCTATTTACCTCTCAGGCCGACACCATTGATACAAATAGTGAAGTTCAGTAACTGTTCCTCACGAAAACCCCCGTTCCGGGCCGCCGCACGCGCCCAATAAAAAATCCAAAAAAAATCCAAAAAAAAAATCCAAAGAAATTCAGATAAAATAAACTAAAATACAGTAAAATACAATGAATACAATATAAATACATAACT
>Ga0307515_10018558_pt1 | contig 12574 bp, 11 predicted proteins | sample 17_EM_MG_FD_194513 | JGI IMG/M metagenome (GOLD analysis project Ga0307515, IMG submission 194513) | Populus trichocarpa ectomycorrhiza microbial communities from riparian zone in the Pacific Northwest, United States - 17_EM | ecosystem: Host-associated > Plants > Roots > Unclassified | place... | reverse complement strand
TTTCCTAACTTCGCGCAGTACGCCAACCCTCGGCATATGAATCTCGTGCGACCTCTGAATACGGCACCGGACTTACCGTCGCCCGAATCTCAGTTTGAATATGTCGCTCCACAGTGGGCTTTCGCGTCCCACCGCCCTCTTCACCCCACACCAAACTGACGCGAGTTCCCGGCGTTGCATGCTCGGCGTCGAGCATGGCTAACGTAAGCATCTTGCCCTCATTCGCGCTGTAACCTATCCACGTGGATATTCCCGCGGGCCTGTCCCCCACTAGAACCTGATCGTATGGGTGCATCGAATAAACGGCGGATGGAACCTCTATGGACTTGGCACGGGCATCCTGCTGAAACATTGAGCTCATCACTCGCAACGTATCTTCCACGTCGAGAGCGAGTGTGACTTTGCGACGGTGAGGCTGATTCGCTCTGCGCTCGAGCGCCTCGCGACCGACGAAGTCATGATCGAATTTCACAAACGAGCCGTATCCCAGGTCCCACGGAGTGAGGTAGTAGTCTTCGATGTTTGCGGATACGAAGCTGCCCCCGATCGAGCAAGTTCCTTCATATCCGCCGGCGGGCAGCCACTCACGATAAGTTTTCAGCGCCGCCCCGGTGTACACAGCCGGCAGCGGTGAGGGAATCCACCCGGACTCCAGTGTGTTCGAAGAGTAAGCGCGCCCTCCAACCAGACGGAGTCCGAACGCGGAGCCCGCCTCGACAAGCGCACTGTGCACGTCCTCCCGTTCTTCCCAAGGACCGAACAGCTCGAAGCCCGGCTGACCGACCATTCCATGCCGCAAAGCGCGCACGGATCGACCGCCCATTTTCAACATCGTCATGTTGAAGAACTTCAGATCCGGCGCGCGAGATCCGATCGCCTTCTCAATGAGCTTCATGGCGTTCGGACCTTGAATCTGGAAACGGTACGATTTTCTGCGGCCATCCGTGCGCCGCGCCGTGCGCTCGTCGACCTCGACTCTTACGTCGTACCCACCGGTTTCCGCGTGGAAGCGCACCCAGTTCAGAACCGGTGCCCGGCCCACGAGGTTGAATTGATTTTCGGCAAGGTAGAACAGAATGACATCACCGATGACGTATCCGTCAGGAGTGACGGGAACGAATTGCTTTGCCTTGTCGACGCTGAATCCCTGGAAACTATTGACTCCGAGATAAGACAGCAGCTTCAACGCATCACGACCCTCAACGCTGAGCTCGGCCATGTGGTAGGACTGGTTGAACAACACGCAGGTCTCTTGCCATGCGCGCTGCTCATCTCGCCAGTTCGTGAATTCAGCCGGAACACCGGGGTACACGTTAGGTCCGACCTGCTGGTTTCTCAGAAGCTCGACCACATCCGCGCTCGAGCGAAGTCGGTTTTCCAGGCTGTCGCGACTAGTCATTGCTTATCCCTGCGTGCGGGTCTGTTGCCGGGCGTTCTGTTTCGCCCTTGACCCTCCGCGCATCTTATTGGATCCTGTAATGGCGTCAATGCGCGATTCAAGCCACAATATTGACGGTTTATGGATCCAATATTATGGCCCGCCTGGTGGATGCGCCACGCGTTGCCGGGTCAGCGCGGTGTCCTATCGCTTGGGGTGCGTGCTACTTAGCGGACTACTTGCTCGAGCCATCGGCACTCGGTGGCTCGTCGGTGTGCTGGGTGCGGCGGGCGAACATGCTGAATCGTTGCTGATGCGCATGCTCCCGAAACAAAGCCTCTGCACGGGAGCCGTCTCGCTGACGAATCGCCTCCACGATCGCGTGATGGCAGCCATGGGCACGAAACAACAGCTCGTACGCCCTGCGGGTTCCCACCAGGTCGAAAGCAATGACTGAAGGCGCGACGAAGGGAACGAGATTCAACCTCTCGACCATGCTTTTTAACATTGGCGAGTCGCACGCATCGACGATGATGCGATGAAACTCTTCGTTCATGGTGCCGTATTGCTGCTCGTCTTCACGATCGACGTGTCTTTTGTCAAAGAGTCTGTCACCGGTCAGTAGACATGCATCGAGCGCTGCGAGAACGTTCGCACTCGCTCCCTTTTGAGCGAGCAGCCGCGCCGCCTGTCCTTCTAGCAAGGCGCGCAGCTCAAGGGCTTCCCAGCTTTCTTTTTCGCTGAATGCCTTCACGGCGAAGCCGCGCCGCCCGACGGGTTGCAACAGCCCTTGTGTCGCAAGACTCGGCAGAATGTTTCGAATGGGCGTGCGCGAGACGCCGAGCTGCACGGCCAGTGCTTCCTCTGTTATGCGCTGCCCAGGCGCGAGCTCGCCGGACAAGATCATCTCTCTGACACGGCTCATGAGCGGCGCATCAGCGGTCTCGTTCGGGCGGCGCAGCGTTGCAGACCGCACGGGCTTGCTCACCACTCCTCCTGTCGATCAATCGAGCTGTTTGCGCGCTGCATCGGATTTAATTCGGAGTCGGCTGTTCACGGGTAGACGCTCACCGGTCGATATCGTATCTCAAGCGATTGCAGGCGCTCGAGGACATGGGCGCCCTATTGCCGAGCAACCGCTTTATTCCGAACCGCGTGCGATTGTTCGTGGACGTCCAAGCCAGCAAGTTCGAGGGCCTCGCTTCGAATGTGACATAGGCTGAAACGGGCGCACCCCGCGGATGAGGGCACTCTTCGCGCCTAGCGAAGAATCGCGGCTACAAAGTCAGCCAGACACTCGGCGAACTGTGACACAAGTTGCAATTCAGTGGTGCCGAGAAGGGCACCATAGCCCACGCCCAGCGCAATTCTGCCAGCAGTGATAGCCCATGACTCGGACGCCGTGGTTTCTGTCAATCATCGCCGCACTAAGCTTGTCGACGGCTCAGGCCGCTTCATTGCATAAAGGCCGGGTGCTTTATGAGCATGGGATGCTCGAGGATGCGCAGCATGCTCTCATTGATGTGATGACAGGCGTCTCTTCAGCCGATGAGAAAGCCGGTGCGCTGTATCTGCTCGGAACCATCGCGCTAAAGCAAGAGCACTATCCCATCGCGGCGCGGATGTGGTCCGATCTCATTCAACGCTACCCGGACTCGGCGGAAGCGCGTGAGGCGCGCTCAAAGCTGTCTACCATTCCAAACGGCATCCAAAACTCCAGAGTGCGCGTGGAAAGTCCGGAAGGCTTCGCACCGGCCGAACCTGTTCAAGGTGTGCTGGTCACCGGGACTAGTGCGGAACTGCAGTATGCCGGCCAGATAGTGGCTGAGGTCGCCAACCGCCTCGACTCGAACGGCGTTCGAGTCGCGCGCGTGCATTCCCCGAGCGCCGGCGCAACATCCGTGCTGGTGCTGGCCATGCACTTTGGACGTCGAGACAGTCTGCAGGCCGACTGTTACTCGAATAGCGGCAGCCTGCTTTGGTCCGAGAAAGCCACCAGCTTGCTCGGCTTTAGCAAAACCTCTGTCACCGAAAGACTCGCTGATCGCATCGAACGCATGATCGAGCCGCATATCGGCGATACCTGTCTGCCTAAGCATTAGCTCTGATACAACCGTCTGTGAATGCATTAACTACGTGGCTGCTCGAGAATGACTTGGCGCACGATCGCCCGACGCGGCAATGAAGACGTGGACTCGCTGACATACTCGTTGATATAGAGCCGTCGCGCCCAGGGATTAATTGTGATCCCGTTGGGGAACGACAGCCGCACGTTTGAGCTTGTTCCATCTACGATTCCCCGCTCGCCGTTGCCGAGGATGCGCTTCACGGCTCCAGTCAGCGTCACTTCGTAGATTGCGTGAGACTCATACGCCGTCACATAGAATCGATCCTTGTCGAAGCACAAGTGCCCCAGGCCTTTTTCGGACACAGTCGCGAAGGATGCGACCGCACCTTTCGGATCGATCTTAAGCATTCGATTGTCCCGAAAGTAGAACCGGCACAAACAACAATCCGCGATTGCATCCAATGCGGATGACAAGGGAACACAGGAAAGGGCGCATCTCTTCCTCTATGCGGAAATGCCGTGGCCTATCCGAGCAGGTCGTTCGGCGCCGAATATTGCATCGGTCGCAAACCGTGTCAACCGCTATAAAACGTTTTACTGGTTTCACCGTAAGTACACGAAATCGCAGCTCAGCGCGCGATGTTGCGATCCGTTCCAAAAGCTTTGTCGGCTCTCTTGCTCATGCTTTTGATTTTTTAACTCAGACAATTAATTGACAGGCGTCCTGAATTCACGGACATTCAGCTCGAATCCAAACGGCACGGACGCTATAGGGGGAATCATGTACAAGGACGTGCAATGCTTCAAAGCCGGCATGCGCCGGTCGTTCGCAACCCTGCTGAGCGGCGTCACACTATGGCTTGCCGCAGGCTCTGCGAATGCCATCACACTCACCGGCACTCTTAACTCTCACGACCCCGCGGCGCTGGTCAAAGACGGCAGCACGTATTTTCACTACACAACGGGTACCGGCGTTTGGTATTCGTACTCGAGCAATCTCACAGCTTGGACAGCAGGCCCGACCACGGTCTTTCCCGCGGGCACTTGGCCTTCCTGGATCAATTCAGCGGTGCCCGGCTTCCGCGGCAACTTCTGGGCACCCGATGTCATAAACATGAACGGGTATTACTGGCTGTACTACTCCGCTTCTACCTTCGGCTCATCGCGTTCCGCCATCGGCGTTGTGCGCTCGCCCTCGCTTGCGAATCCCAACTGGCAGGATCAAGGCATGGTCGTGCAATCGAACGGCTCGGGCGGGGTAATCAACGCCATCGATCCGGCGCTCTTCCGAGATAGCAACGGCAATATCTATATGTCTTACGGCTCGTGGTTTGGAGGCATCGCGGTCGTGCGCATCAATCCCTCAACCGGCAAGGTGTTCAGCGGCAGCACACCCACGAAAATCGCCGGCGGCAATGGAGCGGACTGGGAAGCGCCGTACATTATCAAGCAAGGCAGCAATTACTATTTGTTTGTGAATCGTGGCAATTGCTGCCAAGGCGTGAATAGCACCTATCGAATCGTGGTGGGTCGCTCCACGAGCATCACCGGTCCTTATCTCAGCCAAACGGGCGTGAATCTCAACAGCGGCGATGGCACTACGGTGCTCAGCCGCTCCGGAAAATATATCGGCCCCGGTCATTTCGGATTGCTGCGCGAAGGCAACTGCAACTATGTGTCGACGCATTACTACGATGGCAACAACAACGGCAATCCAAAGCTGGATATCCTCCACATGACGTTCTCGAATGGATGGCCGACGCTCACTCGAAACTTCACAGTGGGGTCGTGTTGAAGCATCACACTCCGCAGTTGTCGGCGCGCAGCGTGAGCCGTGACACGCTGCGCGCTTCCGCGTTCATTTGTACTTACGCATCCCGTGGTCGACGGCACGCGAATTATCGGGTAGCCGTGAGTTAGCATGCGTCAAGAGGTGTAAATGAGCCGCGGCGCCGGTGGCTGCGCCACCGCTTACTTTTAACGGCGACTGTACACCGCCTTACGCACGAGCGGCTTGCCGAAAAGGTTCACGGCAAATGACCAAGCGATCAGTTGCAGATCGAGCAATGGGCTTTGCCGGCGCAAGTAAAGCCGGTCGAGCCGCTCACTGTAACGAGACCCACGCCCCGCGAGTAGTTGCGACAAACCCGTGATGCCGGGCTTAGTCGAGAATCTCCAATCGTGGCGTGCATCCGCCCAACCCAATCTCTTTACATCCTCCGCCGTCAGCGGTCGAGGCCCAACCACACTCATGTCACCACGGCAAACATTGATGAACTGAGGTAGCTCGTCGATACCCGTACGGCGCAACCAGCGGCCTATACGCGTTATCTGTTTCGCGCGCATGGTGCGAAATTTAAGAATGGGGAACGGCTCGCGTCCACGACCGATGCGAGACTGCGAGAACAGCGCGGATCCGCCATCTTCAAGTCGGATTGCCATTGCGAGGCCGGCCGCAACGGGCGCAAAGAGCACGCACGCTGTACTGGCGACGACGAGATCGAGGGTGCGCTTGCCTGGATACGAGCTCATTGATATCTCTCCATTTTGAAACTCAAGGACCTATACACCGGGGCTCACACAGTTGCTCGCTCTGGCGGCGTGAGTCTCTGACTCTTCTACGAGGCCCTCCGCTTCCAGACGTGGCCGAAGTCTCAGGTGCCGGCGCCGTGAATGCTCTATCAAGGGCCGCCAAACCGCGCCCGTCAGCCGATTTTTTATCAGCAGATGCCAAATGCGATTGGAGCGCTTGTACAAGTAGCTCATTGCGAGATAAGCCAGTACGGCGTCCCGGTCGGCAGGCCGGCGTTTCCAGATTGAGCGATGCGAGAACAATTTCTCGTAGCACCACGCGTAACCGTGGTCGAGCTCTTCGCAGCTCATTTGTTTCGGCCGGAAGACCACATGAGCCGTGTCGTACTGACCCCAGTCGCGATGCAGAATGCGACCTTCGGTTTCGAGTTGCCGAAACAAGGGCGTCCCGGGATACGGCGTCAAGATATGAAAAGTCGCGCACTCAAGCCTGTTTGTTTCAATCCATTCGACGGTTCGTTCGAAGACATCGGGGCAATCGTGATCGAAGCCGAGTACAAAGCTGCCGTTCACCTGAATACCATAGCGATGCAGCACGGCCACCCGGCGGGCGTAGTCTTCCGGGGCCGGCGTTCGCTTTCGAGAATCGCTGAGGTTTCCCGCATTGAGCGATTCAAAGCCGATGAACACTCCTGTACAGCCGGCGAGCGCCATATCGCGCACCAAAGAGGGGTCGTCCGTGATGTCGATGGTAACCGCAGCGCTCCAAATGATTTCAAGGGGCCGCAACGCTTCGCAAAGCGCTCGCAAATATCTGGGCCTCGAGCCCAGGTTATTGTCGACGAAGACCGTGTACGGTTGCCGGTCCGCGACGATCTCCTCGACAATTTGTTCGACGCCACGCATCCGATACGGCATGTGCAGACCATCGGTCGACAAGTAGCAAAAGCCGCAGCGATTGTGACACCCGCGTGTCGCGATCACGCTCGTTGTCGTCAAGAACGAGGCTCGAGGCAGAATGGCTCGGCGCGCCGGAGGATCCAACGCGTACGGGCGGGAAAAATCCGCCTCGTAGCGCGCGCAAAGAGAATGGCTCTCAATGTCGCGGAGAATCCGGGGCCACAGTTGCACGCCGTCTCCGATTGCGATGGCATCTGCATGCTCAAGCGCCTCGTTCGGGCACGACAGCACGTGCAAACCGCCAAGAACGACTAGTGATCCGTGTGCACGGTACCAAGCGGCTAATGCGTACGCCCGTTTGGCAAACGTAAGATGTACGGTGATGCCAACAACTTGCGGCAGAGGATCACGCGGCGGCGCTCCTTGAAGCAAGTTCTCATCCCAATACCGAACCTCCCAATGAACCGGCGTTGCTCCTGCAATGCTCGTCAGAGCTAGCGTCGGAGTAAGCACATGCTTGCCGAAGCTTGCATGCTTATCCTTTGGATAAAACGGATTGAGCAGGAGAGCGGAAAACGGGCGCACGGGAACGTCCCGATCGACAGGGCCGAGTATCGGCGCGACCGTCATATCCGCGGGTATTCTTGCCGTACCCCGCGTCGAGCCACGACCGTTAACCATGCCGCGAGCTCACGGCCTTAGGTTCCTCGATACGGCCGAATCTCCTGTCCCTGCGGCCGTACTCGTCAAGCGCTTGCGTGAAAGCGCTCGCGTCGAAATCGGGCCATAAACAGTCGACGAAATGCAGCTCTGCGTACGCGCACTCCCACAGGAGAAAATCGCTCAGGCGCTTCTCGCCGCCCGTGCGAATCAATAAATCCACTTCGGCTACGGGTGCGGTCGAGTGATCGACTGCGGCGAGACACTCAACAAACTGCAGCCGGTCGATGTTGCTTTCCGAACGGAGGCGCCGGCACGTCTCGATAAGACTGTATTGCGCCGAATAGTCCACTGCGATACGCAGGCGCATCCGGGAACAATGGGCGGTAGCTCGCTCGCTGTGTTCGATCGCCGCACGCAATTCCGAGCTCAGCCGGTCCCGGCGGCCGACGACATTGATGCGAATGGACTGCTCCAGGCATTGCCGTGTCTGGATCAACAAGTGGCACCGCAGGAGCGTGAACAATGCATTGACTTCGAGAGCCGGCCGATTCCAGTTGGCGGCTGAAAATGCATACAAGGTGAGAGTGCCGACGCCATTTCGCGCAGCGGCTTCCACGACCGCACTGACCGCTTTCGCCCCGGCGCGATGCCCGGCGGTGCGAGGCAGATTCCTATGAGACGCCCACCGTCCATTCCCGTCCATGATGATTGCAATGTGCATTGGAGAGTACTTTGTGATGCAGAGTATATGAGGAAAAAAATCAACTTCCCCGGGTGGCCTTGATCACGGCTTCAACGTGGTCGAGATATCGATTTAGTGCGGCCTTGCCAAGAGGCGTGAGCCGATAGACCGATTTCGGACGGCGCTCCTCGAAAGACTTCGTGCAAGTGAGGTACTTCGCTTCCTCCAGCTTGCGGGCGTGAGCGCTTAAGTTGCCGTCGCTGACCGTAAACAACGCCTTGAGCTCGTTGAAGGTAAGCTCTTCCCGCACCGCCAGCGCGCTCATGATTCCGAGACGTACGCGCTCGTAAACCAACCGGTCAAATTTAGCGTCGCCATCTTCGCGAGCGGACGCTGACACGATCGCCAGTTTCTGACGCTTACTCGCCGTTGTTTCAACGGCCGCACGCGCCTTAGATTTGACGACAGTTTTGGCGGCCATGATTCATTCGCCTCATAAGGAAACCAAAGCACAGGTGCAGGCCGCCGAAGCCCATTCCCAGTATCACCATCTGAAAAGATGCAGGCAGTAAAAACGCGAATAGGCTAAGCACCACGAATAATCCGCCCATCACGGCAAGCTTCGAGGTTGTGGCCACGCTCGCCGCAATCAACGCGCACCCGTAGAGCAGTAGCCATGTGCCCGGTATGGCGCGCAGATTGTCGCTCGACCAGAGCACCGCCGTCATGACCGCTCCAGCGAACAATGAGGGAAACAGACAGAAAACAAAGTTGCGGATCGGTGTAGCCGACCAAGTCAGTTCACGTAGGGACGGCGCGGCTACCAGCGCACTGCCAGCCCCGGCGGCGACAACTGCGGCAAGCAACCAGATGCTGAGCCAGTGCTCACGCAACCCCGGCACGGACGAAAGCACCGTTGCGAACAGACCGACCGTTCCCATGGCAAGTCCGGCAGAACCGGGAACGGCCACCGACACCGCGGCTTCCATAGAAGCTCGGATGTAGCGCAATGTCGCGAACGCGTGAGAATCCATTTGCGCCATGTTTGTCGATTGCATCGCCTGCTTCCTAGGCTTGGTCACGACCCGACGCTACCTGCCCATATCGTGCACTGTCAAGTACTTTGCAACGCAGAGTCAACCCCTGCTCGAATCCCGCCGTTTTAAAGAACAGCGGCGAGCAATTTCCTCTGCTAATGTGCCACGCACACTTTCGCCGGCAGAACCGGGTCGACGTCGAAAGGTACTCAATCTCGACCGACGAAAGAGATCGTGAGTGACAGCAATTTCCGCGCAGGTCCCAGCCGACAGCAGCCTGATTCGCGGAGTCGGGCGGTGGGCGCTCACCGCATTTGCGATCAATCTCACGGTCGGCGCCGGCATATTCGGCCTACCCGCAAAAATCCAAGCGCTCGTCGGCAACTACAGCATCATCGTCATCGCGATGTGCGGGCTGCTCATCGCGCTCATCGCCTTGTGCTTTGCTGAAGTCGCGAGCCGCTTCGACCGCACAGGCGGCCCGCAACTCTATGCCTCCATCGCGTTCGGTCCGGCAGCCGGATTCACCGTCGGCTGGCTGCTCTGGATCTCCAGAATCGGCTCTTGCGCGGCCGTCTCCAATCTCTTAGTCGATTACGGCAAAGTGCTGTGGCCCGTGCTTAATCATCCCGGTGCGCGCGCAGCGGCGATCTGTCTACTGGTATCCGCATACACGTGGATCAACATTCGCGGCATTCGGCAAACGGCCGCGGTGAGCACCGCATTCACCGTTTCCAAACTCGTTCCATTGATCGCCTTTGTCATCGTCGGGCTGTTCTTCATCGATCCGCAATCGTTACAGCTCGGCCCGCCGCCGGCGTTGAACGATTTGTCGACCGGCATCTTACTTGCGGCGTTCGCGTTTTTGGGCTTCGATGCCACCACAGTACTAGCGGGCGAAGTGCGCGATGCGCGTCGCGCCATTCCGTTCGCCATTCTGCTCTCCGTGAGCGCAGTCATCATTCTGTACACGCTGATACAGATTGTTTGCGTCGGCACTTTGCCGGAGCTTGCCGGCTCGGAGCATCCACTCGCGGATGTGGCCAGCGTGTTCGTTGGTCCGTGGGCATCGAGCGCTGTCGCCCTAGCAGCCATCGTTGCCGCTGCGGGAGTATTCGGCGCTTCAATGACCCCCGCCACGCGATTGCTGTTCGCAATGGCCGATCAACGCCAACTGCCCTCCACACTTGCATACGTTTATGCGCGGTTTCGCACGCCGGTCGCGGCTATTCTCGTTACCGCGGTAGGCGCGCTCATCCTTGCAGTGTCCGGCTCCTTCATCTACGTCGTGAAGATAACTTTGATTGCGCGTGTCACGGTCTATGCGATCACTTGCGTAATCTTGCCGATCTTCCGGCGCCGAAAAAATCTACCGCCGGCGGCCTTCCATGTTCCCGCAGGTGAAGCGATCGCCTATCTCTGCGCGATGCTCTGCTTCTTCTTCCTCGCCAGCAGCTCGATGCGCGAATTGCTGGACGTTGCGCTTGCCGCGCTCGTGGGCCTCAGCATCTTTTGGCTGAGCCGCACTCGAAACGCTCTCGCTAGCCCGTCATGAATTAGGGGCCTGTTTCACACGTGCGGAAGCTGAGGCGCAGGCCGAAAAAGTCGCGCCGTTTTCCAATGAGTTAGAAAAACCACAGTTTCGGCAGTGCGCGCAAGCGCGGCCAGACTTCGTCGAGCGTCGCCGCGTCATACAACCGGCCGTTCTTCATGACCCATCGAATGGACTGCGTGTTACGAATATCCGCGAGCGGGTCCGCATCCAAAATCAGTAAGTCCGCAAATTTTCCGGCTTCGAGACTGCCTACGTCGCGCGCGCGGCCAATGACTTCAGCGCTACCCAGCGTTGCGGCATGCAGCACTTCGATCGGAGCCGCGCCTCCGGCGGAGAGTACTTCCATCTCCCAATGGAATCCCAATCCTTGCATCTCACCATGACTGCCCACGCCGATGAGTCCGCCACGCCTTTGTATGCGAAGTGCATCCGCGGCGAAGCGCGAATAGGTTTGCAGCTCCTGAGCCATCCAATGCCTGTTACGGACTTTCTCACTCACGATGCCCGGCGGCACGAAGTGAGTGAACTTCCGATCTTCCTGCGGATGGCGTTGAATGATGAAATCGAACAGCGCCGGCTCGCCGCCATAAAGCACGGAAAGCGTGGGCACCAAGCTTGTGCCACGCTTCGCGAAAAGCTGAATCACGTCCTCATAAAGCGGTGTCACCGGCAACGCATGCTCGTTACCGGCAAAGCCGTCGATGGCGTGCGTGAGATTCAAGTTGAGATCGGTTGCGCCCTCGGTGGTTGGCATCATGCCGAGCGGCTTTGCGGCTTCGACCATGTATTGCCGTCGTTCGCGATCGCCGACCATGTACGACTTCACATTACGCGTCCGGTAATAATCGCGGTAACGCGTGAGAACCGCTGCTGCGTTGTCTTTCGAGACGATCTCACTGTTAGTGAAGACGCCTGGGCCGGTGGACCAAGCACGCGGTCCGATCATCATGCCGGCGTCAATCATGTCTTGATACGCGAACACGTCCGTCGTGAACGGCTGCACGTCGAGACCGCTGGTTACGCCGTACGCGAGATTGGCGAGCAGATTCCACATTTGATCGTCATGAATCTGACGTCGAATCTCGAACCAATGCGCATGCGCGTCGACAAACCCCGGCAGAATATATTTACCCGTGACGTCTCGGATCTCAGCGCCCTTCGGAATCGCGACCTCGCCCTTCGCACCTACGGACTGAATACGGCTGTCGACAACTACGACATCAGCGTCGCGAATCACTTCCGATCCGCGCATCGTTGCGACAGTTGCTCCGCGAAGCACCAGCACCCCATGCGGGACGTCACGTACCACCTGGACGATCGCATCAAACTTCTGTGCCTTGCCTTCCGCGGACTGATCAGCCTCAGCCAGTTTGATCCGTCGAAACGAAGCACCCACCGACCACTGGATCGCCGTTCCACCGTCGGCCCAGTCGAAGAAATCCGCGCCCACGCGAGTCAGCTGAATAGCCGTAGACAGATCGACCTCAGGAGGTTTGCCCTCCTTTGCCGCCGGTACATTCACGAGATAGAGCTGTGACGCCGTCCGCGCTAACGCGCGATCGCCTGCGGGATTCAGTCGCACCTCTTCCACGGGGATCTGAACGCCGACATATTGCGACGGCGATCGTGCGCGAACAATTAGCTCACGCCGCAAATCTGTACCGTCGAGCCGGATCGAACTGGCGCCTTCGGGACTGTAGAACCGCACGCGCTCTGAATCGCTGGCGAAGTCGATGAGGCGTGCGCCGAATGCATGTGC